>Ga0256841_1001808_pt1 | contig 17695 bp, 7 predicted proteins | sample 356308metaG_FD_185971 | JGI IMG/M metagenome (GOLD analysis project Ga0256841, IMG submission 185971) | Hydrothermal vent microbial communities from Mid Atlantic Ridge, Atlantic Ocean - 356-308 | ecosystem: Environmental > Aquatic > Marine > Hydrothermal vents | place: Atlantic Ocean: Mid... | reverse complement strand
TTTTGCTCCGTTTACCGCTTCGATGGCATCGGGATATTCGACATTAAAGGTGCCATGCGATCCATTGTCAAAGCTGAAATCCGGCAGTCCATCGAATAATTTTCCCGCAATGGCCTGGCACGAATAGTATGTTCCCTTTTTGCCGCCGGGCGCATCGGCCACATAGCTTGCTTTAAGATAATTATTGTAAAAAGAGCGGTCGGTGGAACTGCCCTTATGGTCCAAATCCCATCCGATTTCAGAGCCGGATACGAATAGATTTCCGCCCTGTTTCAGAAAAGTTTTCACCTTGCTCTGCTCCGTACTGCTAAATGTCTGATCCGCGGTGCTTTCATCTCCCAGAATCCAGATCACATTGCGAAAGTCATTAAGCGAAATTCTTCCGTCAAGAACCGATTCATTCATGACGTAAGAAAATCCATAACCGCGCTGACTGATGGGTCTTGCATAAAATCCAATGTAATCATAACGGGAATTGGTTCCCCGATCGAAGCCGTTGACCACCAGTAACCGGAAAGGATCGGCCGAAGTTACTCCTCCATAAAGATGTTTGCAAAGTTTCGACGAACCCGATATGTTACGCGTTCGTATTTTGAAATAATAAACGGTATGGGGCTGTAAATTCGGAAGGATTATATTATGGGTGGCCGAAACCACCGAATCCGTAAAGCTCGAACCGGTCAAACTGATATAGACAATATATTCCTCGGCTCTGGCCGCAGAATCACAGGTAACTTTAAGCGTGGTCGAATCCACGTTTAGTACCATAATATGCTGCGGAGCCTCCGGCGGAGACACATAATGCGGCACCGAATCGGCCATAGCCGAATTGGAAATATCGGATTCATTCCAGTAGCGATCAAGCATGGAACCGAAATAGGTGTAACGGCCCTGAACAGGCTCCTCTCCCCAGTAGGAATCCGTGAAAGAATAAGGGTCCCTGCCGTAATGTAAATCTACGATCTGGTCATTGTCTTCGTCTAACGTTGAATCGATGGAACGATAAATTGCAAACCACTGATCTTTATTTAAAGTATCCGGAGGCTGGATATCCACCTGATAATGCATGGAATCTATTTTAGTCAACATCAAAGCGGGAGCCGGAGGCGTTTCATCCACAATAAGCCGGGTATCACGGATTTTTGTCTTCCGCTTAAAAAATTTCTCTTCAGCTTCCTGCCAGTAATTATGTTTAGCCCAGCTCGCATAACTAAAAAATTGGAATCCGTCCACCCAGGAAAGGGTGCGCATGGTCTGCACAATATCTTCATGATTGTCCCATACGCCATAGTCATCGAGGATATAGGATCCCGGTCCCACCGTATACAGGCGACCCGCCTGAATCCCGGGCTGGATATTGGGTTCCCAATCGGAGGTAATAGCCTCTTTCATGGAAGAACCGGTTGTCCAGTGATAATGCATAGGGGTAAGCTGATCGATATAACCCTGATTAAACCACAAAGCGGCATCCTGAAAAACAACATAATAACCGTTCCAGCCGTTTTCTCCCCCCGTTTTGTATTTGCCCAGAGCAGCGGGGGATAGCCTTACCCAGGGTTTAACCGCCTGAATAGAATCATGCAAGGCATGAACAAATTTAGTGACGCCGTCCCGACGCCAATCGGCCCAAGTATTATACCCCTGAGGTACCCCGTCGGCATAACGATGCTTTTTGTCAAATATATAGCGTTTGGTACCGGCTGTTTTTTCCAGGCGCAGAATCCTTTCCCGGGGTTCCATTCCGTCCAGTTCCTGAAGTTCCTGCTGTTCGGTGAGCACGGCTTTCATATCGTCTTCGTCATATTCATTCCAGCGAATAAAATCGAGATGTAGGCCGTCGATATCATAATTACGCACAATTTCCATAGCCACCTGCAGTGTATAATCCCGCACTTCCGGCAATCCGGGAGAATCACAACGATGGCTGGTCATATACTGATCATCGCGATTGGTACAAATCCATTCCGGATGTTCTGCAGCAGGTGTACCGGGATAGGTGGAAGAAACATGGAAGGTATTAAACCAGGCATGCAGTTCCATGCCCCGCTTGTGCGCTTCCTGAATAGCATAGGCCAGAGGATCGTAACCGGGATTGGTATGTGTCATACCGTCGTGGCCGGCATAGTAGCCCCACGGTTCAAAAGACGAATTATAATAAGCCGTCCCGCTTTGCCGTACCTGCCATAACACGGCATTCATATGGGCCGCCTTCATATTGTCCAGGATTTCGCGAACGTGGGCCTTATTTTTACTTGCCGACCAATCGGGATTAATATGCTCCCAGGTGATCACCCACAGGGCACGGAATTCCTGATTATCTTTGGCCCAGAGTTGGCCAATTACCAACAGCAGAGCGAATATCCAAATTTTCTTCATTTTGAGTCCTTTCTTTGAACCGATATCCTAACTATTCAAATGATATTTCTTATTATCTGTAAAAACAATAAAGAACCATTAATTTTTAACATCCTGTCCTTACGATAGTATCAGCGCTTAAGAAAGGGCAGGTGCCATTGCTGACAATATTTCTTATATTCATTAAACGGAAGTTGCACAATAAGTGGGTGTTCCCCGGCATTCAGCCAGTGAACGATTTTTTTTAGCTCCGCAGGAGCTACCTCGGTACATCCCGAAGAAGTTTCATCCGGCCGGGACCAGTTATGTAAAAAAATACAGGAGCCGGCTCCTTTCAAAATCGGTTTTTTATTATGATCAATGACCACGCCAAGGTTGTACCAAATGCCATAATGGGCCATCTGTTCCGAAGAATTCCAGTCTGTTTTTTTAACCGTATCTTGCAACACAAATTGATTGTAATAAGCAGATCGTGGATCGTCAACACATTGCAATAATTTCGAAACGTGTAGATAGGAAACTTTCAAATCCTGCATGCTGTCTTGAGGGGCACGACCGAAAACCGTTCCCAATGTAAAAATACCGGCAGGTGTCTTTCCGTCCCCCTCTTTTTTCACCGGGATCATGGTCGAATCCAAAGAATGCAGACCTCTGCCCCAGGCCATACCGTTTCTTCCCAATACTACAGGGGTCTTAGAGGAACTCTCCTGCCACGGATCCTGCGGACTCTTTCGTTCGAATCTGAAGAGAAACCCTTTTGATGCGCTCCATGAATCCGAGAGAACAAGAATGAGCTGTCGGCTGGATTTCGGCAAAACATGTTCCCGGCCGCTCTGTGCGGAACAAGGAGTAAGGGACAAGAGCACAAAAAGAACCTCTACAATGAGCAGCCTTTTACCCGAAGCCCTCTGCATTGAGCTATTCGGTGAAAAATTTTTCATCATTACCCTTATTTTAATAAAACGGCCTTAATAACCTGTTGATAGCCCTTTGCTCTCATCCGAATGAAATAGGTTCCGGTGGGCATATGCGAAGCATGCCAAATAAACGAATGACTACCGGCATCAACCTGTCCCTCAAAAATAGTTTGAAGAAAGCGGCCGTTCATATCAAATAACCCGATGCGGACCAGGGCAGAATAGGGTATAAGAAAACGAATTCTGGTATCGGTATTGAATGGATTGGGATAATTCTGAAACAGATGAAATTGTACAGGTATCGATGGCAGGGCTTGCGGTTCTCCAATCGCGACCGTTTGGCTATCTGCCGGGTAAAACGTATAGGCAATTCCCCCTTTGTCGAACCATGAATGCGAAAGGTCACCTTTATCGAAATGATACGCGTAGCCGTTATGGCTGCCCGGATTATGAACCAGAGGATCGCCATTTTTGTCAAAACCGGCCAGCATCATCAGATGCCCGCTGAATAAAGGCGGACCGACCGACATGGCAATTCGCCCCCCGTTAGCCAATACTTGCCTGGCCTGGCTCCAGTTGCGATAGCGGGTCACGGCACCGTCCAAACCATACTCAGAAGCATTCTGAACAACCCGCGGCCAAATTCCGAAGATATCAAAATGAGAATCATATGTATCCTGCGCAAATTGTAACGGGTCCACATCAATTCCATAACTCAACAAAATCATGGAAACAGAGGTCGGAGAACAGATGCTGCCGCCGATGTTATCATCCACATCATACTGGCAGATAAAGGTGGTAGGAATAAAAATCTCATCCGGGTCATCATTTAAAATCTTGCTATAGTCCATTGATTTCGTTGTCCGGGTATCACTCACGAAGAAGCTTAGCTTATGGATGGTCGGAGAAGGGGCATCGGCAGATGCTCGTTTCATATTGATACGAAATTGCCAGCGCTCCTGGTAGTCGTTCAGTTTTACATAATCTATATCTATTTTACCGCCGTCATAACTTGTTTGGCCGTATGAAATCCAATTATCTTCTTTCCAGTATCCGGCAGTAAGCCAGGGAGACCAACTATTTTGATAGGAAAAACGAATCTGAATCAGGAAACCGTTATCCTGATCGGCGGCCGTTCCGTTCCAGGAAGGCAAGCCGCGGTTAAAAGGATATTGGGCCTGGAAGGGCTGAAGAATCACATATCCCTGGTTAATACCATCCTGAAGCTGAATATGCTTTCCATCTGCACTGAGTTCCAAACCGGAATTCGATTCAACCTTTGCCCAGATACTGTCACCACCCTGAAGTACATAGAATTGATCGGGAAAATTTTCCGCTTCCAGAAACCCGACAGAAAAAACAGCCAAAAAATAAAAAAGCCATCTCGTTTTGATTGCAATAAAAATTCTGCTTTTCGGATTGGAAACCTTTCTCATCGACCTCCCCATAAACCGTATTCTGTTGCGGCCCCGTATTCTTTTCTTAGAAGCAGAACACTCATTTTAGTAATATCATTCGTTTTCTTAGCACTTTTCTATCGTTGCGCAACTCATATACGTACATTCCCGAAGCCAGCCGTTTCCCGTCAAACCGGATATGATACCGGCCGGCCGGTAAATAGCCGTTTATTAATACACGTATTTTTTGTCCCAGCATATTATAAATAGTAAATACGGTTTTCCCCGCATCCGGCAAATAGAAATCAATATAAGTCGTAGGATTGAACGGATTCGGATAATTCTGACTTAGCATAAAATCCCGGGGCGTAATATTATTTTCTTGTTTCATTCCCGTAATATGGGGCCTTTTTTTAACGGCACGAAGGTTCTTAAAGTAGAGGGTACCCTTCATAGCGGCTCCGTCAGGATGAGTCAGTTGATAACTGTCAATCTGATAATACTCTCCGTTCAGGACTTCATCCCCCAGCCAGGTTCCCACGGAATTCGGATCACTCAGATCCCACTCCACAATTTTCCAGCCCAGCCAGTCTATGGTTTTCCATTTGGAAACTTCCAAAGGATATCCACTGCCATTGGTTTCTTTCAAGGAAAAACGAAACTGGTTACCGCTGCCGTCACCATATACATAACACTGCAACGTATAGCTTGAGTCAAAAGTGATCGTTTTCGCTGTTCCGCCGGAACAATATTCGCGCAGCAGATAGTCGGAAGCAGCGGGGTCCCATTGATAGTTCAGCTCTCCCGAATGTTTTTCATAGCGTTTTTTTGCAGCCGGCAGGTAAAAACTGCTGCTATAGCCGAAGGTACAGCCGCTGCCGATCGTACCCACCGTCGAACCGCTATAGTCCGGGTCTTCCCAGGTTCCCGTTCCGGAACGCATCTCATCAATCATCTTCTCTTCGGCATAGGCCAATGCTTCGGTTCGCATCTCGAAATTGGTGGCTCCGTCCATGGGATTCCCTGCCGTATCCAGGATACTGCTACTCAGATGAACCGTGTATTCGAGAAAAGAGCCGAAAGGCTCCGTCGGCTGTAAAGAGAGAACCGTTGCACCTCGAATGGTATGAGTAAGAAATTGAGAAGGCACCAGAGTGTCACTGTTAACAATTTCCACATCGTCGGAGTTTAGGGAATCTGTATTTACCTGTTCATCAAAACCTATAACGATTACATCCTGTGTATCGATATAATCGGTTAAATGATCCGGACTCAGGTTGCTGAATATCACTTTCGGACCGCTCTTATCCTCGGATAAAGTTTGAAAAGTAAAAATAAAGGGTTCGCTGCTGCCCCCATCACCGTTCCCGTCAAGGCCTTTGCCGTTAATATCGGTAACCGAATCGCTTACGGTTAAGGTATATTGGGTATTAAAGGCCAGGTTACCGATAAATGAGATGGTTAACGTTTTATAGCCATCCGACCAGGTAAGACCACTGATTTGCGCGCCTGAATTAATTTTCACATGGTTATGGAAAGATTCGGCATTCATGGTCTTGGAAAAGTAAAGAACCACGCTCTCGTTAACCGGCAAAGAGTCCCCATCCATGGGATAGGTGGCAATTACCCTGGGGGCAAACGAGGGAATAGAGTCTGTAATAAAGCTGTTTGATATCTCGGATTCGTTCCAATAGCGATCCAGCGTGGTGGCAAAATAGGTATATTTTCCGTTAAAATCCTGGTTGCCGCTGAAAGAATCGACCACGGAGTAAGCCTCTTTACCGAAATGGATATTTACAATCCTGTCCTTATCAACATCAAGGGTATCGTCTTCCGAACGATAAATGGCAAATCGCTGGTTTTTGCTCAGTGTGTCCGGAGGTTCTACGGTCAGTTCGTATTGCAGCGAATCAATTTTGCTCACAACCAAAGCAGGCGATGGCGGTACTTCATCCAGAAGAAATTTGGCGGCACGTACTTTCGTTTTATTCTGAAAAAAGAGCTGTGCAGCGGTTTTCCAATAACGGTAATCCTGCCAGTCGCCATAACTAAAAAACTGAAATCCGTCCACCCAGGGAACGGTTCGACAACGATCCACAATTTCTTTATGTCTATACCAAATATTATTTTCAGCCAAAACATAGGAACCGGGTCCAACGGTATACAATCTTCCGGCATCAATCCCCGGCTGAATCCAGTATCCCCAGCTTTCATCACCATTGCCTGCTAACATGCCATAGAAACCATCACCGCTGGTCCAGTGATAATGCATGGGCGTAAGCTGATCCACATATCCTTGGTTAAACCATAGACCGGCATCCTGATATACCGAACCATAGCCTTGCCAGGAACCCCAGCGATATTTCCCCAACGCTGCCGGTGAGAGACGTACCCAGGGTTTTACGGACTGAATGGAATCATGTAAAGTATGAACAAACTTAGTAACACTGTCACGCCACCAGTCTTCCCATGTGTCATAGCCGGCTGGAACGCCCGCGCTATAGGGATGATTGACATCATAAAGGTAGCGGCTACTTTGAACCGCCTGCAGGTTCTCGATTTGTTGCGGAGTGATCATTCCGTCCAGTTCCTGCCTTCTATCTGACCCTTTGGCCAACACCTGAGAGGAGGTACTGCTGGAATACTCATTCCAACGGATATAATCCATATGAAAACCATCAATATCATATTTGCGCACTACTTCCATGGCCACTTTAAGAGTGTAATCACGCACTTCTTGTAATCCCGGAGAGAGTGCTATATGGGATTGCATTGGATTCCCGTCCCTATCGCGGCAAATCCATTCCGGATGATCACCGGCCGGCGTGCCCGGGTCCGTATGGGAAGCGGCGAACACGTTAAACCAGGCATGGATCTCCAATCCGCGTTTATGGGCTTCTTCAATGGCAAAGGCAAAGGGATCATATCCGCCGGGATAAGGTCCGTTCGCATAGGGGCCCCAAGGTTCATAAGCGGAGTTATAATAAACAACGCCTCCCTGACGTATCTGCCACAAAACCGCATTCATATTCGCATCTTTAACATTATCTAAGATGCGGATGATACGCGCCTTGCTGCTGGCCACATCATCCGAACTACTACTGTGCTCCCAGGTAATCACCCAGACGGCACGAAATTCCTGGTTATCCTTTGCAAAACCGGAAAATACGGCTACAAGGCTGAGTATAATAAGAACGGTCCATTTTTTCATCGAATTTTCCTTAATACGTTATTTAAGATTTCACAATGTATAAAAATCTATTTCAACAATAACATCTTGCCTGTAAGTACCTTCCCGCCAGCCTGCAAACGGTAAAAGTAAAGTCCGCTGGCCCGGGATGAAGCATTCCAGCGTACAAAATGCAAACCGGCATTTAATTTTTGATTGACTAAAGTCTCAATTTTCTGACCAAGAATATTATATATTTCCAGACGTACCGCTTTATCCCTGCCTAATCTGAATTTAATGGTCGTAGTCGAATTACCGTGCATTTGGCTAGCCTGACCGAAGGGATTGGGATAATTATTATACAGCACCAAATCGTTGGGAATATGGGGCTGATTTAATGATATGATAGAGGTTACCTGAGGATAGCGTACCCGTAAATTATCCACATACAACGTGCCGGTATTTTCTTCGTTTATATCGTTACTATACCCTAGTTTAATCCACAGACTTTTTATGCGGATGGGGTAATGGAACGTTCCGCTTTCCAGGGGACGAAAACTTGAAGTTAAGGCAGATAATGTATCGAATTTTGTGGCATCATCGGCATAACCTCTAATTAAAGCTTTAAAATATTCGTTGTTATCATCCGAAACAATCACATAGGCTTTATGCTTTTGCCCATCCGATTTAAAATCAAAATCTATATACTCCGGAACACCGTACACCGGAATATCCGTATCCAAATGAAGGATACTGCGTTCGGTTGAAAGACGGATAAAACTGTAGTCGATGCGCAAAGCTTTTTCACCGAAAGTTCGTGGAGTGTCCACCACACTTAGCACGCTTTTGATTGTATCAATATTCACACCACTTAGATGCCAGTTTTTTAACGTATCCATCGAATCCAGCAAAGCCTGATCCCTGCCGATTTCCACCCGAACCCGGGCTGTATCCGATAACTGGGCATAACGAACGATCACTTGGGTTTCGCCTTCCTGTTTGCCTCTAATTATCCCCATCGAATCGATAGAAGCAATGCTGTTGTCATTAATTTGCCATCGGTAGCTGTTCATAGCCAATGATTGTTTTATACCGTCTTCATCCACAGCATTTACTTCAAAGGACAGGGGATCTATCGTATCTATGACACAAAACTGCGGTAACAATGTAATTTGAGTAATCTCTTTAATATGGATATGTGCCGAATCTTTTAAGTCATTATAATAGGCGAATACAAAACCGTCTCCACCGTTTTGTGTCGCAGTGAACTGCCCCTTTTCATCTACAACACCTAATGATGAATCCACACTGAAGGAGAGTGCATCTTTATTGATTGCGGAAGGATTGTAATATTGATCCCAGCCCGAAACACTGAAATTCAGATTATCCCCTTTAAAGAGGCGTTCATTATCCGGTTCCATCTGAATATGGCTCAATACGCCCTGAGGAGCAGAAGAAATGGCAAGTAACGCATTCGCAACAGAACGTTCGTGCCCGTCCGAAGGATAATTTTTTATCTGTCCGCGTACTACCATCGTAGTGGAACCGCCACCGTCAAAATTCATTCCGTTGTAGACACCCTGCGAAATCATAAAATCGGCCAGCTCCGACAGACTCATACCGCGGCTTAATCCTGCCTGGCGCCCATCCACCGTAAAGAAGAAAAGCTTCCTGCCGTCCTGAGAATAACCTACTGCGCTCCGGGGATGGTAATCCGTTGCAAAAGAACCATGCCCGCCTTCTTCGGAATAACCTTGTAAAGCATAGTTTTGTCCGTCCTTGACTATTCTTGGAAAGCCGCCGGCCATCTCTTTCAAACGATTTAAATCGGGCTGTAAGGAAAGTAATATTTTAACGGTATCGCCGATTTGGATGTGATCCGATAAAAAGTTCATGGCCTCTCCATGAGCACTCAACACAGCTTTTCCGGGCTCCAAAGCCATGCTCCCTTTACCGTCTTCTATTTTTTCCACCAGACACCTTACCGTATCGTTCACGATCCAGCCATCTCCTAATGGGGAGATCAAAACCTCTTTACCCCATTGATTGGTTCCCGTGGTAGTCCCGAAAAAGGAATTGTATAATATTAACTGATTATCGAGACGCTCCTGATTCACTCCGTCAATAGCTTTTTGCTGCCCCCCGGCCCAAAGGCTACCCGAGTAACTAACCCGGCTGATCCTGGGAAAACTGGTTTCATCGAAACCGATTGTGGAATATCCGATCGGTAAGCGTAATAATTCCCCGTCACGGATTTGAGCGTTGATCGGTACACCACCTTCACCAAAAAAATCAGCGTTAATCGCACTGACAACCCAATGCTGATCCCAATTGCGGCGGGCAGCCATGGAGCTGGTACCCTCATAACCGGCTAAAGCATCTTTAGCTTTAACCGTTTCAATGCTGTTAAAAGAATCGGCCAGATCAATTTCCACCACATCCACATTCCAGGGGACTTTGGGATCGACAAAATGTTTATGAAAAATACCCGGACCAACCTGAGTAGTGGAGATATTTTGCAGTTCTGCTGCCTGATTGTTATTACATAAAACAAACAGCAGGATAAAAACGACTAAAATTCTGTGCATCATGACTATATCTCCTCAAATTGAATACGTTCCTTATTTCAACAGAAGCATCCTTCTGCGCAACACTCCCGAGGCGCTTTTTAATTCATATATATAGACCCCTGAAGCCAATCCTTTGGCACGGAATATAACCTGGTGTTTTCCGGCCGGCAATTGTTTATTGAGGACTTCTCGCACTTTCTGGCCAAGGATATTGTAGACTAAAAGTTGGGTTTTACCCGAGGCCGGTAGAAAAAATTCGATCTTTGTGGTCGGGTTAAAAGGATTAGGATAACTCTGATACAATTGCATGGCCCTGGCTATTAAATGAGTTGAGCTTTGATCCTGTAAACCAACGACCACCTTCGATTGCAAATCATCAAAATAAATATTTCCGTTTTTAAAACCATCTGTAGTCTGGCGGACCACGATACTTTGAAAAAACACCTCACCACCGGCCCCGGTTTGTTTGATGGGGAAATGCAGAAATTTCCAGCCATACCAGTTTAAAGTATCGGCAAGGGTCAGAATTTGGGTACTGTCTCCCTGATCAAACCAAAATTCAAGGATATTTTTACTAAAATCACCAAAAACCCATATCCCGAATTCCGCTTCCGGATCATCGCCCAAAGAAGGCCGGTTAAAATCGTAGATTCGGCAGATTCCGCCTGAATCTTTGTTAAAACCATAAAACAACCAGCCGGAGGAGGAACCGCTCATTTTTACACTGTAATTTTTTAGCATTCCCGTGGCGGCCGAATCCACGTTGTTCGTGCTGTTGTTATCCAGCGGACTCTGCCATTTATTGATATCCTCGAAAGGATCGATCACCGTTCCGGAAATACGACTGCTGGAATCGGTTCGGAAGTGCACGTATAATGTATCCCGCATTCTGAAGCCATCCGTAGAAGCCATTCCCGGGAAAATTGTTAAAACATAATTTTTACTTCTATCCAAAACCGTTTTAGGCTTAAACGTAATGCGATAAATTCCGCCCTCGGACGAAAGCAGCAATTTTCTTAAAGGAATTATTTCACCGTTTTCCGATGCAATTTCAAAATTATTTTTAGAATACGAATTGTAATCAATCGGATGGGCGAATTGCAGAAAAAAATACATCTGGGAAGCGACTCCGGTTTCACCGTCGGCCGGAAAAGAACGGGCAATTTCCAGCTCATTGTTTTTACGGGTCTTAAAGAGAAAAGAAAATGTATCCTGCAAACCGACCGCATAGGAATTAACAGCCTGAGGTGAGATTGAAACATGATAAAGGGTATCGGCCAATAGAAAATGATCCGGAATATAGCTCAATTTTTTATACTCATTATCCCATTCAAATTGGCCCTCAATCGACGGCTCTACTCTAAACGCCACCTCTGTTTCTTCCGGATTCATTTGCTGACTGAATTCAATCTCAATATCGCTATATATAAAAACACTATCTTCCTGTTCCGATGGTTGGTAAGAGATAATCGTAGGATAAATGTGATGGGAAGCCGTAGTAAAGGAAAATGAATATTCTTGATCCAGGTGCTGTCCCACACTGTTTTTCGCAGAATCCGAAAGAGTAATGTGATATCTCGTGGACGGTGTATAAGCCGAATCCGGTCTGAAAAACATGGTTTTATTATCATAGCTCCAAAAGAGGGCCCCCCGCTTATGCGGATTCAATGAAAAGGCCCGATCTGTGGCTGCCGTATCCATTTCCTGGCTAAAGACGATGGTAATATCGGAATATGTGTTCACCCCTTCCGCGCTATCCGCAGGAGAAGTAAGATATATTTCAGGTGCTTTATCCGCATCCTCTGTAAGAAAAGCATTAGCAAATACAGTTTCATCCGCCCGAACCGTTACATTAACCGTATCCGGATCATATTCCCCTCCATCAAATACCAGTTGATACGAACCCGGGGACAGGGAGTCAAACATGAAGAAACCATTATTATTATCATCGGTTATATAGATTTTGTTCTGTGGGAGAAGAGTTACCTTGGCATGATTTATGGCTCTTTTTTTGTCATTCGGCAAACCGGAATTATAATTATAGGAATAGGTTACATTTTGATTTTCGGCCCGCGTCAAACCGGCAACGAGACCATATGGCAATGGGTCTAAGCCGAAATAATCGATGAAAGACCGTAAAATCACAATGGATTCATGCTTACGATAATCGATGCATTGTAAGCGCCACGAATTGGGTATATAATCGTGGAAAGAACCCTCGGATAAAGTGCCCGGCATTTCCAAAGTTCGCAGCACGCCTAAACCGGATGTGCCCCAGTTCGAATAAAAATCCCAATCTCCGCGATTATTTTCAGATGAATAAGGCCAGTAGGTCCATTGCCGGTCCAGCTTGTTCATTTCGGTCCACATAATATGTCCCATACGTTTGGCATCGGGAAAAACAGGAGCATTATCATAGCCCCGAAAAAGCAGTAAAGGATAATTTGATGTGGCGTCATAAGCATTACTATGAATAGAGTGAAAATAATCCACATTGTTGGCATTTGCTTCGGCATCGATTTCACTCAGCTTACGGTCATCTATGGTTCGATTTTGGGTGCGACTCATAATTACGGTAGCCCCCAGGCGCTCCAGCAAGTCCCGCAGATACAGGCCCTTGGTTAAATTCCCTTCCGATTCCCAATAACCTGTTGCCGCAATATAGCGATCATCCGAATCATGCCCTCCATGCCCCGGATTAATATAGATCTTAATGCCCGTAAAATCTTGCGTAAAAGCGTGTGATCCTAACAACAATAATCCTACCGTTAGCAATTTTATTTTATTTTGCATCTTATTCCCATTTCAATTGCATTAAATAAATCTGCCCTCTGGCCGTACAATATACCAGTGTATTTTTATCTTTACCCCAGTTGGGATAAATTTCAATAACATCCCGGGTATGTGTTAATTGAACATCATTACCCGTAGTTACATTCATGATATGTAGTTCGGAAGCGGTCAGTACCTGTCCATTGTCCTTATCCGCCATATAGACGATCCAGTTGCCGTCCGGGGACCAATGGGGAGCATCCAGGTCCCCCAGGGCTTTGATTATCTTACCGTCGAGGTCGGATATATAACAGCCGTCACCTAATTTTTTAAAAAGTAAAAAGCTTCCGTCCGGAGAAATTTCCGGCCAGATGTAGCTACCCGCACCCCTTGGTTCGATGAACATTTTCATTCCGTTACGAATCAAAACCATTTTGCCATCCTCAATAAAAACAGCCGGCATTTCCGAAACGTTTTTTTTCAGTAGTGGCGTTTCAATACTCTTTTTCGGATATTTATTTTGAGTATAAGCAAGAGTAAAGTTGTTTATATATTTTGCCGGAGAAAGTTGACGAAGGGATGATTCCAGAACGGTTTTTAATCCTGAATTTAGATTAAATTTTACCAGAGAAAAAAAACGCCGTCCTTTTTCTATTTCATATTTACGGTACACAATTTCCGATCCGTCAAAATTGATTGCCGGTTCATAACCGGCACCCATTTCTGCACTCAATTGCCGTATTCTTTTTTGTTTCCTCTCATAGACATACAAACCCTTGTGGCCGGGAGTGCTAAAAAAGACCCTGGAACCCGTGGCATCCATTTGCGGAAAACAAAAAACGCCGTCTTCAGGAGAGGTTAATGCCGTTGTTTTTGTTACAGATACATTTTGGCTATATACCAAGGCGGATATCATGAAAATTGATATGAACAGAAAAATATTTTTAAACATGGTCTTCCTCACGATAAATCGCTTGTTACTTAATCAGGGTCATTTTCCTTTTTAAGGAAACGTTATTTGTGCGTAATTCATATATATAGATACCTGAGGCCAGATTATAGCCGTCAAACGGTACCGCGTATTTTCCCGCTTCTACCGTTTTATTAAATAATTCCTTCACCTTACGTCCCCGTATATCATAAATATTGATCATGATATGACTTGATTTATCCACTGTAAAGGGTATCGTTGTTCTGGGATTAAACGGGTTGGGATAATTTTGTGCCAGCTTTAAAGACAGTGGTAAAGTAACCCTATTGTCCATTCCCGAAAGATCGCTCGTTTTAAATCTAAAAGACATTGACCATAAGCCATGTCCGTATTCATTTACTGCCTGGACACGCCAATAATGATACTTTTTGGCTTGCAGCGGCCCCACCGTCAGAGAGGTATCGGTCAGGCCGGATGTATCAACTACAATTTTTTCCGGTGAAAAATCATTGCTGATTGCCAATTGTAAATTGTAAGTACGGGCTTCATTTTGTTTTTTCCAGAATAGAGTGGGTGTATTTTCAATACCCGATGATTTATGTTCCGGATACAGAAGTTGAGCCTGGACCGGAAAGCCGGTATAGAACGAGAAGGCCTCCGTAAAATTCCCCGTACCTCCGGCATTTTTTGCCAACACACGCCAATAATAGGTAGTCTGACCATTCATACCGGATAGAATATATGTAGTGTCAGCCAATCGATTCTCTTCCCCAAAAAGCGGTTCATCGAAAAGAGAATCATCATCAATTTGCAATAAATAGGAGGAAATCAAGCCCCTACCTTGCCATACAATTCGAACCGTATCGCGCTGACCCCGGGCCTTATCGATCGGACTGATCAACATAGGTTCCTCCGGCGCCTGAACCTCCAATACGTTGCTTACAGGACTTTCATTCCAGTTATGATCCAGGGCACTGACTACAAAATAATAAGGCCCGTTATCCGCCGGTTCTTGCGGTTGGGCATAAGTATTTCCCTCTATAGAGATTATATTTTGAGAATCTTCCAGATCTTCTTCACTGAACGAATTGTGGTCAAAACGATAGAGCACATACCGGCTGGCCGAATCACCATCCGAAGCAATCTGCGGAACAGACCATTTAAGAACCGCCCCGGAGTGATCGATCATTTGAGTATATTTTAATTCTCCGGGAATATTGGGTGCAATTACATCTTTCCATTCCATGGCTGGTATCAGGGCCGGATGTCTGAACAGATTCAATTGCAGACTATCATTAAATCCCCGCTGATTATCCAATACGCCGTTCAGAGCCCGGAATATAACACTTCCTTCTATATGTGCCGTATTGCGATTATAGCGAATCTGATTTGGAAGTTCCTCCGCGGTAAAACTGCTGTTAATGCGATAGCCGGCATTCCCTGAAAAGACATGGCGCCCATTAGCCTGGGTAGCCCACCAGGAAATGAGCTTGGCGTAATCCTGATCTCCACCGAATTCCCAGTAACACTGGGGATTAATATAATCCACCGTTTTTTGCTGTAACCAGGCCAGCGCATCGCAATAGATAGCCGAATAAGCCGAGCGTCCGTATATACCGGAAGGCACTCCATTCTTCCAGATACCGGCCGGACTGATACCGAATTTGACATACGGTTTCGTATCCTGAATAGCGTTAAAAACCTGTGCCACTAAAAGGTTGACATTGTTTCTGCGCCAATCCCCCCGATCGGTAAATCCGTTCGGATAGGTATCGAAAGTGGTTTGGTCATCGGCATCGGTCATCCCTTCCGGATAAAAATAATCATCGAAATGAACTCCGTCCACATCATAGTTTTCCACCACATCCATGATGACTTCGGTAACATAATTTCGAACGGCCGGCAGTCCCGGATCCAGGCTTTTGAAACTACCCTTGGTAATAATCCATTCCGGATGCCGGACAGATACATGTTCGCTGCTAATCGGATAATCACCTATTGCCCGCACGGCACGATAAGGATTAAACCAGGCATGCAATTCCATACCCCGTTTATGAGCTTCATCGATGGCAAATTGTAAAGGATCATAATAGGGACTGGGAGCCTTGCCTTGTTGGCCGGTTAGATAGTAAGACCAGGGCTCATAGTTCGATTGATAAAAGGCATCGCATTCCGGCCGAACCTGAAATATCACCGCATTAAAACCGCTTTTCCTCAAGTTATCCAGCATATCGATCAATTCCTGTTTTTGAATCGATGGGGTTTGAGATTTCGGCCAATCCAGATTGACTACAGTTGCAATCCAGACACCCCGGAATTCTCTTTTAGGAATTGCAGATTGTGCGTAAAGAAGTCTGAATCCTAAAGCGATTAGAAGCAGACTGATAGTTTTTGTCATTTCACTTTCTTTCAAGTATGATGCAAATCGGATGATCATTCAATCCGTAAGACATAAATATAACAGGAAATAATCCGTGTGCAGCCGGCCAGATCACAAAACGAAAAAAAAGGGCATCTGTGAAGATGCCCCTATCTAATACTAACCCTATCCCATCAAATTAACCACTTAACTCCGGTTTACTTAACGAGATTCATTTTCCCAGTAAGTTTAACACCATTAATTTTCAGTTCATACACATACATACCCGATGCCAGGTTGGAAGCATCAAACTGAATATCATAATGACCCGGTTTCATATTGCCATTAACCAGAGTGGCAACTTCCTGTCCCAGGGTGTTGAACACTTTCAGCGTAGTAAAACCAGCTTTAGAAATATTGAAAGGAATCGTTGTAGTCGGATTGAACGGGTTAGGATAATTCTGGTCAAGAGAGTAATTATTCACAATCGTTCTCTTATAAGCCCAAATACCTGTAGGCTGCAAAACAAACATTTCTATAGCCGGAATATTCCAGGAATTAAAACAGGAAACATAGGCTGTATCTCCGCTTAAACTAAAGTCCGTACCGCGCGGCATGCCACCGTCTATGTCGCCTTCCCAGTGCAAACTATCTACGATGCTATCATTTTTCGTATCAACCGCATACCAGGAACCTTCGCTATAGCCATTGCCGTCATTGCGGCTGCCGACCCACAGATAACCGGTCTTGGGATTCCAGTTGGCGGTTTCTACGGCCAGGCCCGGAAAAAGGGAATCAACTCTGGACAGATAGTCGCCGTCAATTCCATTATCGCTATGAAAACGAATCAATCCGTAACTACCGGTAAAATTGCAGAAATAGATATCGTTACCGTCCGGAGATACGTTAATATTTCTGGAGTAGCCGGACAACTGTTCAACAGGAACCACGTCATCAATAAAATCCAGATCGGAATCAAAGGCTTTGATCGGGCCTTTACTAGCTACAACCGCATTAACGAACATATCACCGTCCGCGTCAAAGTCACAGGCCACAATGGATTCCCCATCCCAGGGGTCTTCCGTATCGGGTCTTGGATAGGGTAATAGTTTACCCATTCCTTCACCTGTTTCATGGTTGATCAGGTAATACACGCACTTGGAACCGGCCATGATGTCACCGTCCGGGTTCCTACGCAGGCCGCGGTTATCTTTCCATAGGGTAT
>Ga0256841_1001807_pt1 | contig 17698 bp, 11 predicted proteins | sample 356308metaG_FD_185971 | JGI IMG/M metagenome (GOLD analysis project Ga0256841, IMG submission 185971) | Hydrothermal vent microbial communities from Mid Atlantic Ridge, Atlantic Ocean - 356-308 | ecosystem: Environmental > Aquatic > Marine > Hydrothermal vents | place: Atlantic Ocean: Mid... | reverse complement strand
CTCTCAAAAAATAGATTTAGCGAGATTGAAAAATAATTATATTTTTGCAAGAGCTTTAAGGCACACATGATATGAAAAAAATAACAGGGTTTCTATTAGCTATGTTTTTCTCTTTGGTTACCTTCGGGCAAAAAACCGAGACCGATTCTATCTTTAGCATTCCGATGATATATTTCAATTATACCTTGCAATTCCCTGGAGGCGACCTTGTTGACAGATTCGGAATTAGTAATGGCGTTGGTGGAGGCTTTCAATGGAAAACGCATAAAAACCTGATTTTCGGTATTGAATACAATTACATTTTTGGCGGTGACATCAAAAATGAAGACCAACTGATGTCGAACATAAAAACACATAACGGACAGATTATTGACAACGGAGGGACTTTTGCCAACTATACAACAAGCGAAAGGGGATTTTTTACATCTTTAAAATTCGGGAAAGTGATTCCCGTAAGTAAAAAAAATCGTAATTCGGGAATTGTCATTATGGGCAGCATCGGATATCTTCAACACAGAATAAGAATTGAAAATATTGATAACATTGCTCCCCAGATTGAAGGTGATTATGAATACGGTTACGACAGATTAGCAGGAGGCTTTTCAATTGGTGAATCAATCGGTTATCTGTATATAGGCAATTCCAAATTATTGAATTTTTATGCCGGGTTTGAGTTTGTCCAGGGATTTACAAAACCGAAAAGAAAAGTTAATTTCGACACAAGAGAGCCCGACCCCGTTCAAAATAGAATGGATATGCTCAACGGAATCAAAGTTGCCTGGATATTCACAATCGGAAAAAGGGAAGCAGCCAACAGAGAATATTACTATTAGGATGATGTCATTCCTTTATCAAATAGCAATTTACGCCTATTCGCTCCTTATCGGAATAGTTTCTTTTTTTAACAATAAAGCAAAACAATGGATTGCCGGAAGAAAAAATATTTTTAACAAAATTGCCGGCAGAATTGATTCCCGTGATAAAATAGCATGGTTTCATGCCGCTTCTTTGGGCGAATTTGAACAGGGAAGACCTGTTATTGAAGCTTTCCGACAACATTTTCCCGGCTATAAAATATTGTTGACTTTTTTCTCTCCTTCTGGATATGAAATCAGAAAAAATTATGAAGGAGCGGATTATATCTTTTATCTTCCCATAGATACTAAAAGGAATGCAAAACGATTTATTGAGATTGTAAATCCGGAAATTGCCGTATTTATCAAGTATGAGTTTTGGTTCAACTATCTTAAAGAGCTTTACAAAAATGATATTCCGGTAATTGTTATATCAGCCATTTTCAGAAAAGAGCAGCATTTTTTCAAGTGGTACGGCGGTTGGTTCGGGAAGATGTTAAAAACAATAACCTGCTTTTTTGTTCAAAATGAGAATTCGAAAAAGCTACTCAATTCCATTGGTATTGAAAATATTACAGTAAGCGGAGATACGCGTTTCGACAGAGTTTCGGCAATTGTAAAAAATGTAAAATCATTTCCTTCGGTTGAAAGATTCGCCGGAGACAAAAAGGTTTTTCTTGCCGGAAGCACCTGGCCGCAGGATGAGGAGTTGATTCACCGGTTAGTAAGTGGTTTTGACGGCAAGATGAAATTTATTATTGCTCCTCACGAAATCCACAAGGATAGAATTGATTCGATAGTAAAACTGTTTTCTGAATGTAAAACAGTCAGGTATTCCGAAACCGGCGAAAATATTGATGCCGACATTCTTATAATTGACGGGATGGGCTTTCTGTCGGGTTTGTATCAATATTGCCACATTGCATATATCGGTGGTGGTTTTGGAAAAGGGATTCACAATATCCTTGAAGCCGCCACTTTCGGCAAGCCGGTTATATTCGGTCCGGAATATGACAAATTTCAGGAGGCAAAAGATTTGGTTAAGCTCAAAGGAGCTTTCCCCGTTTCAACATCCAAACAGTTAACGGAAATAACCGGAAAACTGTTGAATGACCACCAATATTACAATGAAACCGGTAAAATATGCCGAAATTATGTTGAGAGAAAGACCGGAGCTACTTCCATTATTATGAAAGGAATAGCAAGAATCTTTCGGGACAGGTAAGTCTTACTTTATTGTAATTCCCGAAATAAAGAAGATGCAGGATAGCAAGGTTTGTTGATGATGACGAGTAATTTACCCCTCTAAATCTCCCCTGAAGGTGAGACTATTGATAGATTTATCGAAAAATTAAACACCCGAATACAAGCAAACTTTTTATGAAAGGTTTTGTGGTTTTTTGAAATGATAAAATAATTATGTAATTTTGTTGAGTTGTTTTTTTGTAGTCGTAACATTAAAATTTATTAAAATGAAAAAGTCATTACTTTTATTATTGGTACTGAGTCTCGGATTAACCGGTTGGACTCAGAAAAGAGCACAATTCAAAAAAGAACTTGTCAACAAGGCGGTTAAAAGGAGTCGGGTTATTCATAAACCGGAATATTCCGTGCTTGAGAAACCTGTAAGCGGCAGTCAGCCTTTTTCCAAAGATGAAGATGCCATAGGCCATACTCAATATGACCTTCAGTCGAATTCCCTTTTAAGCAACAGGATATGGCAATATGATGACGGCACCATCGGTGCCGTATGGACAAGAGGTGTTGAGAGTGCCCCGAATTTCCCCGACAGAGGTGCGGGATATAATTTTTTCGATGGCACCTCCTGGGGGCCTGAACCGACTTCGCAGATTGAATCGGTAAGAGCAGGCTGGCCTTCTTATGCAGCCTTGGGTGAGAATGGTGAAATAGTTGTTTCGCATGATTTTGCCACAGGGCAACTGATCATTAACACCAGGCCTGAAAAGGGAACAGGCGACTGGAATGAATCCTTCTTCAGTGGCCCTGACGATGTTTTCGTTGCATGGAACAGAACAACAACCTCCGGTGTGAATCATGATTTTATACAGATGCTTTGCGTTACCAAAACGGATCCTCCGTACAACGGTCAGGCAGGCGCTTTGTTTTACTCACGCTCAAATGACGGCGGACAGACCTGGGATCCTGAAAATATTACACTCGAAGGCACCGGAATAGATTACTATAATGGAATCACAGCCGATGATTATGCCTGGGCAGAGCCGAGAGGTGACGAAATCGCTTTTGTAGTTATTAACCCTTGGATAGATATTTTCGTTATGAAGTCAATGGACAATGGCGATACCTGGGAAAAGGAGATAGTCTGGCAGCATCCGTATCCTTTCTTTGACTGGGATAACACAATAACAACGGATACCATTTGGGCTCCCGACGGATCAGGTGATATTGCAATAGGTGAGGATGGTAAAATACATGTTGTTTTCGGACTTACACGCGTTGCACATACCGAACCGGGTACATCTTATACTTACTGGCCCTGGACAGACGGGATTATTTATTGGAATGAGGATATGCCTCCTTTTGAGGCGGAAAATCAACACAGGGCTCTTGCTTATGAAAATCTTGTTGAAGATAAGACTCTTGTGGGATGGATCCCCGATCAGGGTACACCGTTATTGGATGAATTGCTCTCCTACCGTGAACTGGGAATGAGCACAATGGCTAATGTTACCGCTGATAACGGACAGGTTGTTGTGGTGTGGTCGTCGGTAACCGAAGGTTATGATAACGGACAGTATAATTTCAGACATATATGGACACGGCGTAATTATGACAATGGTAACGAAGGTGCCTGGGGAAGTATGATTGATGTGGATACTGATATTTCACATTGGCTCGACGAATGTATCTATCCTGTAATGGCAGGCCGTTTTGATGCCGTGGATAATGCCGTTTTTATGTACCAGTCCGATGCAACACCCGGTACGGCACTTGACGGTAATCACGATTATCAGGATAATATTATGTATGTGCCCAGGTATATACCTGTGGGAGTTGCTGAAAACGAACCTATTAGTGATGCCAATGTGTCGCAAAATTATCCGAATCCGTTTTCGGGTACTTCCGTTGTTAATATAACACTACAAGGTAGAGCAAATCTCAGCCTTGAGGTTACCAATCTTATGGGACAAGTCGTTTATAAATCGGACAAAGGTATGGTTAATGCCGGAATGCACAACTTTACAATTGATGCCTCGAATTTGGGCAGCGGAGTTTACTTTTATACCGTTAAAGCAGGTAACAGCTCGGTAAGCAAAAAGATGACCGTACAATAGACCGCTAAAATTTTCAAGGTTTGTCCTGCTACTATAAAATATATGTATGCTTTGTCTGATTATGAGGGTTGAAAACCAAAAATACCGAGTTTAAACTATAAAGAAACTACGGTGAAAAAGTAGGTGAAAATATTGACAATAATAAAATATTTCGCCCTGTATATTGTAGAGCAGTAGGATATTACGCACTTGCAAAAAACCTTATCTTTTCAGTAAATACCTTAGTAGAAAGATCAGATGATAGCGATATACCAACCTTATGAAAGTCCGTATGGATTACCTTATTATATTAATTCACAGAAAGATAATAAATGTATGTCAAGAAACAAATAATGACACCTTTATTAATAATGGGGTCAATTTTAAATCCTTGTTAGATATTTTTAAAAGTCTAATAATATGCAGGTTAAATTTTATGGGTCAGTTGTTCTGAAATTTTGGCGAAATACAAATCGTTTTTACTTCTAACTACCGTTTTTAATATGAATTTTGGTAGTTTGACTACCAATTTTAATATGAATTTTGGTAGTTTGGAATATTTTATTTATTTTTGCTGATAAAAAATGCTGCAGAGATATTATGACGATTTCAATCGTTTTTACAAGAAAAATAAAGTACTTGTAATATACGGTGCCAGACGAGTTGGCAAAACAACATTAACAAAAGGCTGGTTGGCAAACATCAGTCTTAAATATCTTTATGTAACCGGTGATAGTTTACAAATCCGGAATTTGTTAAGTTCCGGCGATATAGAACAAATAAAAGAGTTTGTTGACGGATACCAAATGATAGTCATTGATGAAGCCCAGCAAATACGGAATATAGGTATGGGTTTGAAAATAATGAATGATTATATTCCCGAATTAAAAATCATAGCCACAAGATCATCTTCATTTGAGCTATCCCGGCAAATAGGTGATCCGTTAACCGGCCGGAAAAGGGTACTTGCTTTATATCCTATGGCACAATGTGAGTTGGCTTTTTCTTTGAACAAATATGAGTTGAAAAACAATCTTGAAAAGTATCTTATTTTCGGTTCCTACCCGGAAGTTATAACATCGGAAACAGTAAAAGATAAATTGGAAGTTATAGATGATATTGTACAATCATACCTTTTGCGAGATATTTTATCTCTTGAAAAAATAAGAAATCCGAAAGTGCTGTTTAATCTGCTCAAGCTACTTGCCTTTCAGATTGGCAGTCCGGTTTCCGTTTCGGAACTTGCAAAACAATTAGGTATTAATGTAAAGACTGTATCCCGTTACCTCGACCTTTTGGAAAAGTCATTTATTATCTTTCCGCTAAGCTCGTATAGTGGCAATTTACGAAAAGAGATATCAAAAAAGTCAAAGTATTATTTTGTTGATAACGGAGTTAGAAATGGAGTTATAATGCAATTTAATACCATTAAGAACAGAAACGATATAGGTCAGTTGTGGGAGAATTTTATTATTAGTGAGCGTATAAAAAAGCTTTCCTATGAACGGACTTTTTATAATCGTTATTTTTGGAGAAACTATAATCAACAAGAGATTGACCTTTTGGAAGAATATAACGGAGTGCTAAATACATATGAAATAAAATGGGGTAAAGCAAAAACTTCATTACCGGGTGATTTTGAAAGAAAATACGGCAAGTGTAATTATACCGTCATCAATAGGGATAACTATCCGGAATTTATACTTTAACTTATTCCACAATTAAAGTATCGGAAACAACCGAGCAGGCGGTAAAATATCCGAGCCCGCCGTTGCTGATGTTTGTAGGCAGATTGCCTCTTGCCTCGTCAAAAAGGCTGCCCTGCCAGACGGTTTCGGCACTCAATGCTCTTAGAAAATTGGCGTAATCATCTGTCAATGAGTATTTTTTCTCAATTATTATACTCCCTTTCGGGAAAAAGGCTTCCTCTTTGTCCGGAGAAAAAAGCTCAATGACATCAAGTGTTTTAAAGGTATAATAATAAAGTTCTGCTTTTGACTTTTCCTCCGGTGGAATATTTGTAATATGTGACCAATCGATGGTTATTTTATACATATCCTGGGCATCGGCGTTATAATCGGGTGCAACCCAACCGATTTTATAGAGGCTGTCGTTTTCGTCAACAGGTACATAGGAAAGGGGATTCAGGGGAGATACGGGAAGGATCGTTGTTTCGGCGGAGTATGTTTTTCCTTTACAAACAATATTTAAATAGTATGTTTGACCCAATACGGCAGCAAAAGAGATGTCGCTTGTATAAACTCCGGATTCATCAATGCTCTCTGTGCAATTTGTTGATTGTGTACCGTTGCTCAAAGTAACGATAGCACCTGAAACAGGGTTAGGTTCAAAAGATTGACCGGCAACAGGCTTTGTTATTTTTACTTCCTGATGATGATTTTCGTCGGTCAGTGTTGCCTGCACAACAATGGTATCCGGAACATCAGTCGGAAAATCCTTGTCGGCCTTCTCTTCACAACCCGTAAGAATCAAAATTAACCAAAAAAATATTTTTAGGTGTTTCATAATAATATATTTAAAAATAAAAAACCGCTTCCCATTTCACCAATTCAACCGATTCTCCCAATTTCATCCTGACACCCGCGAGGTTCACCTAACCCGGATGCTTTCGTGTAAACCTCACAGGTGGCTTCATTCCATTTTACCGACTCCCGTTTCATAATCTTAATTTATACGTTAGCGACGGGATAGTCCCCATCAAATAAAACTGCGTAGTAACATATTCATTTCCACCGTACAGATTGGCGGGAACAACAAACTTTCCGTTTTTTGTTTCAACTTTATCGGTATTGTACCAAACCGGATTATGTCTGTTATAGAGGTTAAAAAGCGCAAATCCTATACTATGTCTGAAATGTCTTCGTCGTTTATTAAGTCTGTATTCCATAGAAAAATCAAGGCGATGATAATCGGGCAATCTGTCATTATGCTTTTTGCCGTAAAGCGGTACGGAGCTGCCGTTGTAGTTATAAAAAGCAATGGGTGTAGTAATTGCCGAGCCGGTATAATATATCCAGCTTGCAGACATCTTGAACCTTTCGGTGAACTGATATGACAGATTTATCGAAAAGTCGTTGGGACGATCGTAAAAAGCAGGGAATTTTTCGCCGTTATTAACGTCCTTTATCTGTTTGAAAGCTCTTGAATATGTGTAACTTATCCATCCCGATAATTTCCCCTTTGTCTTTTTCAGGAACAATTCAAGACCGTACGACCAGGCATCACCAAAGCGTAACTCACCCTCTATTAAGGGATTTAACAGAAGGTTTGCGTGCGATTCATATTCAATTTGATTTTTCATATATTTGTAATATGCTTCGGCCGTGAATTTCATATTAAGTTTGCTAAAGAGTTTTTCAAATCCAAAAGCAATTTGATCGGCTCTTTGCGGTTTTATGGTTTGTCCGGCAGGCATCCACACCTCAAATGATGAAAACGGCCCTATGGAATTTGATAACATTTGAATATACTGATGATAGATACCGTAGCTCAGCATAAATGATGCTGTTGGCGTTATTCTGTACTTTAGACTTAACCTCGGATCAAGATTCACAAAAGTTATGTATGATTCCTTGCTGTTGTGAACCAAAGTGTCTTTTACGTTGTAATTTGTGTCGAAAGTATAAACCGTTGTGGGACCCAGATCAGACCAAACGGGTATTCTAAGACCTATTTTGTATGAAAATTTTTTCCGCAGTCTATGTTCGGCATTAGCATAAAAAGCACTTTTTGATGAGCTGTTTCGCGGAACTTTCGGAATAAAAAAGTTGGAAGTATCATAAGTGAGATTTCCGGGATTGAATTTATGAAAACTTTGATTAAAACCGAACCGGAAGGTCAAATCGGGATTGGTAAAATATGTGAAATCCGCTTTCAAACTTAAATTGGAAATTTGCGAGATCCAATGTGTTTCCCTTTCTGCAAGGTCGTATTTGTAGGCACTTCCATAGATGGTAAGGTTGGAGAACAACCTGTTGTTGAAAATATGATTCCAACGGAAAGTGGATGTGAGGTTTGTCCACACAACTCCGTTTTGTCGCGAAACGGCAGTATTGCTAAGGTTATCTTTTCCGTTGTAAAATGACAAATATATCCTGTTGTTATTATTAATTTGCCAGTTAAGTTTGGCATTCACATCATAAAAATAGAGATCAAGATTGGGATTTTGTTTTCTGTATAGCCACTGAAAATTGGAATGTCTGAACGATGTATAGAATGAACTTTTCTCCTTCACAATCGGAGCTTCAACCGAAGCTCTGTACATAAACGGGCTTAAAACTCCGTTAGCTTCAAACCGGTTCAGATTGCCTTCCTTTGTAGTAATTTTAATCAGGGATGAAAGCGGGTCACCTTCACTGACCGGCAAATCACTCTTATAGATTCTGATATCCTTTGTTACTTCGGGAATTATCACCGAGTAAAATCCGAAAAGGTGAGCCGGATTATAAACCGGCGCCTCATCAATAAGGATTAGGTTTTGGTCTTTATTACCACCCCTGACAAAGAAAAAAGCCGAACCGTCGCTGTGGGTCTCTATTCCGGGAAGCGTTTGCAAACTTTTGACCAGTCCCGACTCTCCTGCAAACTCAGGTAATTTACTGATATTGACCGGATTCAGTCTGATAGTGCTCATTTGACTTCCGGAGGCCGCTTCATCCTCGGGATTTGACTCGACAATCACTTCGGAAAGCAGGTTATAGTCCGGTTGAAGAGTTTGATTAAAAACAATATCTTTATTGAGTTTTATATTGAATTTTCTCAAACTGTAACCGATGTACGAAATCCCAAGTATATAATCACCTTTGGGGAGTGTTAACGAAAAAAAACCGTAGGCATTTGTTATGGTCCCCGTTAAAAGGCTGTCAATAAAAATTGCAGCCCCTATCAGGCTTTCGCCGGTTTCGGCATCTTTTACTGTACCGCTGACCGTATATTTCTCTCTCTGTGTTTTATTTTTTCCTTTTTTCAGAATGATTTGATTCTCAACTACCGAATGCTCAATACCTGATGTTCGTGTTAGTTCATCCAATAAATCTTTAATACTGTGTTTACCGGGTTTGTATGTTATTTTTGTACTGATATCAATTTGTTTCGGATTATATGAAAAATTTATCCCGGTTTGATTATGGATCTCTTTGATAAGTTCTCCGAGACTCAATTCAGTGTTTGAGATTGTAATTTCTTGCAATAAAATGCTGCTTTGCCCGAAAGAGTAAACTCCCGGCAAAAAAAACAGAAATATTAATATGTATCTTGCCTGTTGTCTCATAATGACGCGTACACCATAGCCGTCCTGTTTTCTGACTCACCCCTTAATCCCCTATCTACCAAGGCAGAGAGGGGAAACACATTCCGTTTCTTTTTATCTGTAATTTAAATAATATTCCGTTATCTTTATATAATTTTCTGTTTTTAATTTCCACTACCGTATCGCCCCTCTCTAATTTTTAGAGAGGGGAAGGGGGTGAGTCAAAAAACTTTTTAACAACATATCATTTTCATTTAAAACACTACTTTCTCGTTTCGTTCCTTTTTCCTTTGGAGTTATCCAACGTCTTCTTAGCTTACCGGGGGTGAGTCAAAAAACTTTCTTATCTTTTCTTTCACCCTTTCAATATCTTTCAACTCCTCGTTTTGTATTCTTAAAACCCTTATCCCCATATCATTAATTATCAAAGTTCGTTGTCTGTCATATTCTTTTTGATAATCGTGTATCTTACCGTCAAGTTCGATAATAAATTTATGTTCCGCACAATAAAAATCAGGAATAAAAAATGACAAATTATTATCGTTTCTATTTTCATAAATCAAAGGATGCTGCCGAAGAAACTTTTTCCCGTCCAATCTTCTGTTCCTTAGAACGGACCAAAGAATTTTCTCGGAAGGAGTCTGATTCTTCCTAAGCTCTCTTGCCAGTTTTATGATATCCTTTTTTGTCATTGTGACTCACCCCTTAATCCCCTCTTTACCAAGGCAGAGAGGGGAAACACATTCCGTTTCTTTTTATCTGTAATTTAAATAATATTCCGTTATCTTTATATAATTTTCTGTTTTTAATTTCCACTACCGTATCGCCCCTCTCTAATATTTAGAGAGGGGAAGGGGGGTGAGTCAAAAACTTTCTTACCTTTTCTTTCACCCTTTCAATTTCTTTCAACTCCTCGTTTTTTATTCTTAGAACCCTTATCCCCATATAATTTATAATAATCGTTCTTTGTTCATTGTCCTGTTTTCTGACTCACCCCTTAATCCCCTATCTACCAAGGCAGAGAGGGGAAACACATTCCGTTTCTTTTTATCTGTAATTTAAATAATATTCCGTTATCTTTCTATAATTTTCTGTTTTTAATTTCCACTACCGTATCGCCCCTCTTTAACGAAGTTAGAGAGTTCCGATAGCCATCGGAAGGGGGTGAGTCAAAAAAACTTTTTCGACAACATATCATTTTAATTTAAAACACCACTTTCCCGTTTCGTTCCTTTTTCCTTTTGAGTTATCCGACGTCCTCTTACCGTATTGGAGGTGAGTCAAAAAACCACCACCCCATCTTTTTTCTCAGCCTTAATATCAAATGTCTCTTCAATGATATTAAGAACCGCATCAAGTGAAAGGTTATCGAATGTTGCCGTTAGTCTGTAATCACTTATGCTGTCATTGGAAAACTCAAATTTTACTTCATAAACTTTCGACAGATCTTTAACAACATCCCCCAGTTTGTCGTTTTCAAATACAAGTTTTTTGGTTTTCCAGGCCAGATAGTTCCTGCTCCGGTTTTGTTCCTTAACAAGGCTGCCGGAAGATTTTGAAAAAACACCGCGTTCACCTTTAACAAGAAGAACCTCTTTTCCGTTTATTGAGCGTACGGCAACTTTCCCGCTATTGACAATTACCTCTATAACAGGGCTTTCAGGTCTTGCATTGACATTGAATGATGTTCCCAACACCTCTATTTCAACCTCTTCCGCATCAATTATAAAAGGCTTTTCTTCATTACGTTTAACCTGAAAATAGGCTTCCCCTTTGAGTAAGACTTTTCTCTTTTTTCTCCCGAACCTTCCGGGATATGAGATAACCGAGTTTTTATTCAACGAAACAACAGTTCCGTCGGGTAGGGTCGCCGACTTAACCGATTCCATGGCAACCACATTTTCAACGGCCGGTTTTGCTATTGTTCTGTACAGGAAATAGGAAGCCGTGAGGGCAATAAGAACAATGGCAGCAATCTTGAGTATTTGCCTTAACGACTTTTTCGGATACATAGGAACCGTTTCTTTGATCTTTTCTTCTGCAAAAAGTATCTTTTCAATCTTGTTCCATTCGCCGTCAATATCAACCTTCATTTTGCCTGATTGAGAAAGCAGCCAGGTTTGCCTGTAACTGTTGAAAAGCCTTTTATTCTCTTCACTCTCAAGCACCCATTTCTCAAGCAATGCCGCCTCTTCTTTCGTAGCTTCGTTTGCCAGATACTTTCCGGTTAACGCAGTGTAGTCAATATGTTCGTTATTGTTGTTCATTGTTGTTCATTATTCATACACATCAACTGTTTTAAACCCTTATAATAAATTTTATATTTTTATACCTAAATATCAATTAAACATTTCAAACATAAACAAAATCAAAACAAAAAGATACTCCTTCAACTCCTCTCTCAGTATTTTCAAAGCCTTCGACATCTGCACCTCCACGGTTTTTACCGAAATGCCGAGCCTTTCCGCAACCTCCTTATATTTCAACTCCTCAAACCTGTTAAGCATAAAGACCTCTTTACATCTTGCCGGCAGTTTGGTGAGTGCCGCTTCCACTTTTGTTTCAAGCTCTGCAACCGAAAAGGCATCACTCTCATAGGCAGTTTCATAATCGGCAATTTCAACGTCAAGCACATTACTTCTGAACTTTTTATTGTCGCGAATATGATTCAGACAGCGGTTTCTGACGGATGTAAAAAGATAAGACTTTACGGATTTGTCAGTATCAATCTGTTTTTTATTTTGCCAAAGGTTGATAAAGACATTTTGTGTTATCTCCTTTGCCGTATCGTCATCGTTGACAAAACTCCTTGCAAAACCGCACAGTTCGCCGAAATATTGCCTGAACAACTGTTCAAACAACTTCTTGTCAAGATTCGAATATGCGATATTTTCAGCCAAAGAATTATGATTTTTGATGCCGTAAAGATATATTTATTTTTTTAAATATGTAAAAATCAAAACAAGCAATTTTTGGAAAAACACGAAACTTATTAACAATTATACTTTTATATGAATAAATATTTTTATATTTGCCCATTCAAAATCCACATTTTATGTTTTATTGAAATTTTCAGGTTTGTTTAATTAAATAATTTATTATGAAAAGATTTTTACTCTTAATCACATTTGTTACAGCTATTGTGTTTCTAAACAATGCACAAGCACAAAAAAATGAAGTTGTCCATCCAACAAAAGTCAGCAGAGCAATCTATTTTGACGAGATACCGTCACTGAAGGATTTACCGCCTGTTGACAAACAGTATTACATTGATAACGACGGTAAATCGGTTGCCGAAGGGTTTGAACACGAAAGTGAAGAAGTACCCAATTATTCCAATTGGAAATATGAAGGTCCCGACCCCGTTTGGCAGAAAAAGAACGGTTGGTTACAAAGTCCCAAAGCGTTAATTCAAAACTTTGCCGGACAAAGCAGTCCATATTTACCTTCCGATTGTAACGGTACGGTCGGCCCCAATCATTTTATGCAAACGGTAAATACAACGTATGCTATATGGAATAAATCGGGGACACAGGTTGTTGCGCCTACAGATATGAATACCCTTTTTTCAGGTGTTCCGGGTTCAAGCAACAATGACGGCGACCCGTTAATATTGTTTGATGAACAAGCAAATAAATGGGTGGCCGTAGAATTTTCAGTATCAAGTACACCATATTATATGTTGTTTGCCGTCTCGCAAACAAATGATCCTACAGGAGCCTGGTGGCGCTGGTCGTTTGTAACCGATGGATTTCCGGATTATGAAAAAGTAGGAGTTTGGAGTGACGGCTATTATATGGGAACAAATCTCGGTTCCACAAGTTCATCTAATGATGATGTTTATGTTTTCGAAAGAAACGTTATGATTGCAGGTGGAGCAAGCCCTCAACAAGTTCAGTTTCACAATCCCAACAGGCCGAATACTTCATTTCATTGCATTATGCCGCTTGATGCGGATGGTGCTGCGCCTCCTTCCGGTTCTCCCGGTCAGTTTGTTACGATAAATGATAACGCCTGGGGTGGAAGTGACGAACTTTGGATTTATGAATGTAATGTTAACTGGTCTTCACCAGGAAGTTCCACATTTTCAAGGACCCAACAGCTATCCGTTCCGAGTTTCGATTCCCAGTTCAATTCCTGGGGAACGGGTGATATTGCTCAATCGGGAACAACTCAGCTTGTTGATGCCCAACCTTATGTGCTTATGGTGAGAGGTCAGTATAAAAATTTCGGCTCAACACAAACCGTAGTCTGTATGCATACGGTTGATGTTGACGGGACAAATCACGCAGGTGAACGATGGTATGAACTGGAAAAGACATCCCAAACCGATCCGACCTGGTCAATCAGACAATCCGGCACCTATGCTCCCGATGCCAACAGTCGCTGGATGGGAAGCATAGCTATAAACAACAATCACGAGATAGCTATGGGATATAATGTTTCCGGTACGTCAATGAGCCCGAATATAAGATATTGTGGTCAGTCGGCATCACAAAATGCTTTGGCCAACGGAGTAATGGATATTGCGGAATCGTCTGATCTTGCTTCATCGGCACAATCGCAGGGAACAGGATCTTACCGTAACAGGTGGGGCGACTATTCATTAATGACTGTTGACCCTACGGACGGAGTTACTTTCTGGTACACAACCGAATACTGGAATAGCGGAAAGAAAACAAGAATAATAAGCTTTACAATCGGTTCTTCAGTCCTTACCGCCCAATTCAGCGGAACACCAACCACAGTTAATGTTGGAAATGCGGTAACATTTACGGATCAATCATATGGCCCCAATACTATTACTTCCTGGAACTGGAGTTTCCCGGGAGGTACACCTTCAAGCTATAGCGGACAAAATCCTCCGCCGATTACCTATAATACCGCAGGAACTTATGACGTTACTTTGACGGTCGGAGACGGTTCGTCAACGGATAGTGAAGTAAAGACTAATTATATAAATGTTGTTAATTGTACCGTAAGTTCTTACCCCTGGTCCGAAGGATTTGAAAACGGAGGTAATATTCCCGACTGCTGGTCAAATGAATATGTCATTGATAATCAAAATTGGGCATATCAGGCGGGAGGCTATAGTGGAAATCCTTCAGGAGCTCATTCCGGCAGTTATAATGCCTATTTATATAATCCTTCATCAACAGCGAATGTTACAAAACTGGTTACACCTCAACTTGATATGTCCGGCTTGTCATCCGCCACATTAACTTTCTGGCATACTCAGGCATTGTGGTCATCTGATCAGGATGAGCTAAGAATTTACTATAAGACATCGGTGGGAGGTTCTTGGACTATTTTGGCAACTTATACAAATGATATTACAAGTTGGACACAGGAGTCAATTGCTTTGCCCAATTTAAGCAATGATTACTACATTGCCTTTGAAGGAACAGCTCAATATGGATACGGTGTTTGTGTTGACGATGTGAATGTTGACGGTGTAGCGGGAGGTTCCGCTCCGGTAGCGGATTTTTCGGCTGATAATACTACTCCCAATGTGGGGCAAACCGTTACATTTACCGATCTTTCAACAAATTCTCCCACCTCTTGGTCCTGGACATTCACTCCTTCTACCGTAACTTATGTGGGAGGCACAAGTTCAACATCACAAAATCCTCAGGTAACATTTGATGCGGCAGGTTCTTATACCGTTGCTCTTACGGCGACTAATTCTTACGGTAGTGATACACAAACAAAAACAAATTACATAACTGCAAGTTCTTCCTGTCCGCCGGTCACTTCTTACCCCTACACACAAAATTTCGATTCATGGACTATAAGTTCTCCGGCATACGCTTGTACTGCCGACGGAACCGTGACATTGCAGGATTGCTGGACTAATGTAACTGGCGATGATATTGATTGGGACATACTTAGCGGTGCTACAGGTTCTGGCAGTACCGGTCCTTCAAGTGACCACACATCGGGTTCGGGAAATTATTTATATACCGAATCCTCATCTTGCTATGCTAAAACAGGTTATATTACATCACCCATCTTCGATCTGTCATCTTTTTCAAGCTCAACATTAACATTCTGGTATCATATGTACGGTGGTTCAATGGGAACTCTTTCCGTTCAGGTCTCTAACGACGGCGGTTCGACTTGGTCGTCCGATGTTTGGTCTATGACTGGTGATCAGGGGAACTCCTGGCAACAAGCAACCGTATCATTAGATTCCTATATCTCTTCAAATACGGTAATTCGTTTCACCGGTTTGACAGGGTCAAGTTACACTTCCGATATGGCAATTGACGATATTAGTGTTGATGCAACAACAAGTGGTCCTTCAAACGATTATTGTTCAGGTGCAACTGCCATAAATGAAGTTACCGACCTGGCTTTTGACACAAGCCCCGCATCTGCCAGCGGAGTACAACCATCCTGCGGCGGAAGTTCAACACCTCCGGTTGATATTTGGTATGCTTACACCGCTACAATTACGGGTGATGCCACTTTTGATCTTTGCGGCAGTTCTTTTGACACAAGATTAGCTATCTGGGATGCTTGTGGCGGTACGGAGTTGGCTTGTAATGATGATGCTTGTAGTTTGCAATCAAGTATAACCATGTCGGTGACAAGCGGAACAACTTATTATGTTCAGGTAGGTGGATATAATACCGCTTCCGGAGCCGGTGACTTGACAATTCAGGTTCATATTCCGGGTCTTTGGACAGGTAACACCTCAACGGATTGGGGAAATACCGGAAACTGGGATAACAACAATATTCCTTCGTCAACTACCGATGTTAATATCCCGTCGTCACCCGCAGGCGGCAACTACCCCGAAACCAATACCGGATCGAGTGCGGTTTGTAATAATCTTACTATTGAAGTTGGAGCTCATCTTTACATACCTTCGAACAATACGTTAACCGTTAGCGGCACTCTTACAAATAATGCAGGTGATGCAGGTCTTGTTGTCAAGTCGGATGCAACAGGTACCGGTTCATTAATAAGTACGACAACCGGTGTTAACGGAACAGTTGAAAGATACCTTACGGACGCAGTATGGCATTTTATAGGTATTCCGGTTAACAGTGAAGTTGCCGGTGTTTTCCATTTACCTGCCGGTCATTCGGATATCTATCTGCGTACTCATATTGAAGCTACAAACAGTTGGGATAATTACATTGTACCCGTAACTACACCACTTATTCTTGGTCGAGGTTATGAAACCTGGGTAGGAACACCGGGAGGTTTCTCTCAACCCGAAACCGTTGAATTCAAAGGTGCATTGAATGCAGGTGATTTTACAACAGGCAACAATAATTTCTATGGATTGCAATTTACAACAAACCACGGATTGAATATGATATCAAATCCGTATCCTTCGGCACTTCAGGCCAATATAAATACCTGGACAAAAACCAATATTGACAATTCCGTTTGGATATGGTCGTCAACAGCAGGTAATTATGTGTACTGGAACGGTACGGACGGTACAAACGGTAACGGCTGGGGTACAATGACAGGTGGTATAATACCGTCAATGCAAGGCTTTTTCGTACTTGCCAACGGTACCAATCCTTCGCTTACAATTCCGCAAAGTGACCGTCTGCACAGCAGTCAGGCATACTACAAAGATGCCGAAGTTCCTGCAAATACTTTGAAACTTACTGCCGAAGGAAATGATTATGCGGATATTATATTCGTAACCTTTAATTCTTCTTCCACCGATGAGTACGACGGAAATTATGATGTAAGGAAACTATTCGGTCTGCCTGAAGCTCCGCAGTTTTACTCAATTATTCCAGGTAAGGAACTTTCAATAAACGCTTTGCCAGAATTGAAAGGCTCAAAAACCGTACAGCTCGGTTTCCAATGCGATGCGGAAGGAGTATTTAAAATCACTGCCGACGATATGGAAAGCTTTGTGGATTATACTCCCGTTTATCTTGAAGATACCAAAGAGGGAAATATTCAAAAACTGAATGATAATCCGGTTTATGAATTTAATCACAATCCTCTTGACGATAACACAAGGTTTGTACTTCATTTCGGTGAAGTTAACGGAACGGGGGATATGGTGACCGACGGTATAAATATTTATTCCAATAAAAACATTGTTTTTGTTCGTATGCCCGTTGACTTTGACGGACAAATTTATATATACGATATGCTCGGACAACAGATAACCGGCAAGAAAACAAACGGTGAAAGTTTGACAACCATTCCCGTAACCAACGGAACAGGTTATTACGTTGTAAAAGTACAATCTGACGATAAACTGGTAACACGCAAAGTGTTCATCAGATAGTAATTGA
>Ga0256841_1001806_pt1 | contig 17699 bp, 13 predicted proteins | sample 356308metaG_FD_185971 | JGI IMG/M metagenome (GOLD analysis project Ga0256841, IMG submission 185971) | Hydrothermal vent microbial communities from Mid Atlantic Ridge, Atlantic Ocean - 356-308 | ecosystem: Environmental > Aquatic > Marine > Hydrothermal vents | place: Atlantic Ocean: Mid... | reverse complement strand
AAAATTTTTATTACAAATTTGTCCCGCAGGTAAAAGAAAAAATAGAAGAGGGTAAAAGTAATGGAAATATTGCAGGTGCTATGCGAGTTGAAAATATGCTTAACACAATCCTTAATAGTGAAATGCATAAATGGTATCTTGGTAAAGAAGACCCCGCCGAGATGAAAAGAAGACAAGAGGCTGCAAAGGAATTTCGGAAAAGATATGCCGAATAATTAATTGAAATTAACAATGAAAAAAATATAATTATGGGAATAACACGAAGAGATTTTGTAAAAAGTTCAGCCGTTGCCGCTGCCGCCGCTACTGTGGGTATAAGTATCCCTCTATCGGTAAAAGCAGGTAAGGAAAAAGCCGAAGGCGGTTGGCGTTGGGATAAGGCTGTTTGCCGTTTTTGCGGTACGGGTTGCGGTATTATGGTGGCAACCAAAAACGACAGAATAGTCGCCGTTAAAGGCGATCCCGCGGCTCCGGTTAACAGGGGGCTCAATTGTATTAAAGGCTATTTTAATGCAAAAATAATGTATGGCGAAGATAGGTTGAAAACACCATTGTTAAGAGTGGACGAAGCCGGAAATTTTAACAAGAACGGAAAATTTAAACCGGTTAGCTGGAAACGTGCTTTCGACGAAATGGAAAAGCAAATAAAAAGGGCCTTAAAAGAAAAAGGACCTACCGGAATTGCGGTTTTCGGTTCGGGACAATATACTGTGCAGGAAGGATATGCAGCAGTTAAGTTGGTTAAAGCAGGTTTCAGATCAAACAATATTGACCCCAATGCACGGCATTGCATGGCTTCCGCCGTGGCGGGTTTTATTCAAACTTTCGGTATTGACGAACCCGCAGGTTGTTATGACGATATTGAACTAACAGATACGGTCATCTCCTGGGGTGCAAATATGGCCGAGATGCACCCTATCCTTTGGGCAAGGGTTTCCGACAGAAAACTGAGTAATCCCGACAGAGTGCAAGTGGTTAATCTTTCAACTTTTACCAACCGAACTTCCGACCTTGCCGATATGGAAATAATTTTCAAACCAAGTACGGACTTAGCTATTTGGAACTACATAGGAAGGGAAATCGTTTATAATCATCCCGAAGCTATTGATTGGAATTTTGTGAAAAAACATAATGTTTTTGCAACAGGATATACTGATATCGGATATGGAATGAGAACTCCCGACCATAGTAAATTTACTGAAAAAGAAAAGGAAACGGTTAAAAATGAAATCGGTAAGGTGATTTCGGCTGACGAGGCCGTTTCGCTGGGCTATCTCGGTTATAAAGAAGGAGATATAATGGAGATGAAACATCGCGGAACGGCAGGTGCACACTGGCTTATAACTTTTGAGGAGTTTAAAAAAGGACTTTCCCCTTATACTCTGGATTATGTTGCAAAGGTTGCAAAAGGCGATCCGGATGAGTCTATAGAGGATTTCAAGAATAAACTTAAAAAACTTTCCGCTCTTTATATTGAACAAAACCGCAAAGTAGTCTCCTTCTGGACCATGGGAATGAATCAACATACACGCGGCACTTGGGACAATGAACTTTCATATATGGTACATTTCCTACTTGGGAAACAGGCAAAACCGGGCAATGGGGCTTTCAGCCTTACCGGTCAACCCTCTGCTTGCGGAACGGCTCGCGAAGTGGGAACATTTGCGCATCGTTTGCCTGCGGATATGGTGGTTAAAAACCCCAAGCACAGAGAAATTGCCGAAAAAATATGGAAGTTGCCCAAAGGTACTATCAATCCTAAAGTTGGCTCTCATATAGTGAAAATACATCGTGATATTGAGGATGGAAAGATTAAATTTGCTTGGGTACAGGTTTGCAATCCTTATCAAGATACTGCCAATGCCAATCACTGGATAAAAGCCGCACGAAGAATGGACAATTTTATTGTTACCAGTGACGGATATCCCGGAATATCGGCAAAAGTATCCGATTTAATTCTTCCTTCCGCAATGATTTATGAAAAGTGGGGTGCATACGGTAATGCGGAAAGACGTACGCAGCATTGGAAACAACAGGTTACTCCGGTAGGTGATGCTATGCCCGATATATGGCAGATCGTCGAATTATCCAAAAGATTTAAAATCAGAGATGTATGGGGTGCACAACCTGTTCCCGGACTTGAAGGCGGATTACCCGATGTACTTGCCCAAGCAAGGGATATGGGATATAACCCCAATGATACATTATATGATGTTTTGTTTGCCAATGAAAAAGCCAAATCCTTTTCATGGCCCGATCCCATTGCCGACGGCTTTCAAAATACTGAGGCGGAGGGTGATAAAAGGAAAATATACGGTGGAGACGGTCAACTTTGGAAAGGTTACGGTTTCTTTATTCAAAAATATTTGTGGGAAGAGTATCGCGAATTTGGTGCCGGTCATGCACATGATTATGCAGATTTTGATACGTACCACAAAGTCCGTGGTTTGAAATGGCCCGTTGTGGACGGTAAAGAAACATCCTGGAGATTCAATGCAAAGTACGACCCGTATGCACGGAAAGCCGGTACGGGTGACTTTGCTTTTTACGGAAAAGCATTGAAAAAAGTGCCACAGGGCAATCTTACCGGTATTACAAACAAAGAAAAGAAAGACCTTACAAATAAGGCGAAGATCTTTTTCCGGCCCTATATGGAACCGCCGGAAATACCAAATAAAGAGTATGATTTTTGGCTCGCAACCGGTCGTGTCCTTGAACACTGGCATAGCGGTACAATGACAATGCGTGTGCCTGAACTTTACAGAGCGGTACCTGAAGCACTCTGTTTTATGCACCCTCAGGATATTGAGGATAAGGGATTTAAACAGGGAGATATAATTTGGGTTGAGTCGAGAAGAGGGAAAGTGAAAGCTCGCATAGAAGGTAGAGGTCGTAATCGGCCTCCAAGAGGATTGGTTTATGTACCTTGGTTTGATGAAAAAGTTTTTATAAACAAGGTTACTCTTGATGCAACTTGCCCTATTTCCAAACAAACCGATTATAAAAAATGTGCCGTTAAATTGTATGCCGTTAACGCTTGACGCAATTAATTTATTTATTTAAAAACGGAAATTTTATGGGTAAAGCAATAAATACTTCGCGAAGAGATGCCTTGCGCAAAATGATAAGAAGTTCGGGAATCTTTGCCTTCGGCGGTTTCGGCTGGGGTGCTTATCTTAACAAGGCTAAAGTATCAAACCTTGTATTACGGCCTCCAGGTGCTCTGCAAGAAGAAGATTTTCTCAATTCTTGCATAAAATGTGGAATCTGTGTTGATTCTTGTCCATACGATACACTTATTTTGGCAAAACCCGAAGACAATGTTGCAATCGGAACTCCGTACTTCAAACCCAGAAGTATTCCTTGCTATATGTGTCCCGATATTCCTTGTGCACCACCCTGTCCGTCAGGAGCTTTGGATGTTAATAAATTGAAAGCGCAACAAGACACTACGGAGAATAACGGTTTGGATATAAATAAAGCTCAAATGGGTCTTGCAGTAATAGATACGGATACTTGTATTGCATTTTGGGGAATACAGTGTGATGTCTGTTATCGGGCATGTCCCTTAATGGATGACGCCATTTCACTTGAATATGAGCGAAATGAACGTACAGGAAAACATGCATTTTTAAAACCTGTTGTCAACAGCAACACTTGTACCGGTTGCGGGTTATGCGAGCATGCCTGCGTAATCGAAAAAGCCGCAATACGTATTTTGCCGCGTGATGTGGCTATGGGGAAGGTCGGTGACCATTATATTAAAGGTTGGGATGAAGAAGACGAACAACGATTACGCAATATCAAAGACTCAAAATACGAGAATACGGATGAAGTACCTGCCGAAGATTATCTTAACAATTGGGAGGATTTAATTGATGAGTAGGCTTTTAAAAAGAAACCGGTTTTTAATTTTTAGGAGGATTGTTCAACTGTTCTTCCCGATTCTTTTTGTGGGTTCGAATATTTACGGCTGGAAAATTCTGGAAGGTAATTATAGTGCTGCATACGTGTTCGGTAGTTTCTATCTTGCCGATCCGTTTGCGGTTTTACAAATGCTCGTTGCCGGTTTCACTCTTAATTTTGATTTGATTCTTGGGGCAATAATAATTTTATTGGTTTATGGATTGTTATTTGGCAGAAGTTTTTGCAGTTGGGTTTGTCCGATAAATATTGTGACCGATTTCGCACTTTTTGTTCGTCGCAAAACAAATATGAATAGATATGACGAAAAAATGCCGTTCAAGAGGAGTCTTCGCTATTGGATTTTAGTTCTTTCCATTGTGGTTTCATTGTTTTCGGGTGTTGCCGCTTTCGAATTTGTAAGCCCGGTATCAATGCTGCATCGCGGATTGGTCTTCGGTTTCGGATTTGGAATAGCCGCAGTTGTTATGGTTTTTCTTTTTGATGTTTTTATGCTTAAAAACGGATGGTGCGGGTACATTTGCCCCCTTGGAGCTTTTTATTCGGTTATTTCAAAATATTCATTAATAAAAGTGAATCATACCAAAAGCAAATGTTCAATGTGCGGTAATTGTTTTGCCGTATGTCCTGAAAGACAAGTATTGTCAATAATTGATAAGCAATCGGGAAGCATACCCAACAGCGAATGTACCAATTGCGGACGTTGTATCGAAGTATGTGAAGATGATGCTTTACATTTTGGAAAATATTCAAAACTTAAATAATTAAAATGATGAAAAAAATAGTTTTATTTGTTATGGTTTTCTCTTTTGTATGTGTTGCTTGTAATAGTGGAAACAACAAAAAAGAGGAAAAAAAGGACTCCGGTTTTGTATCGGAAGAGAGTTTGGGCTTAAGAAAAACGGATCTTTATTCCGAAAATAACACTGAAGGAGATAAAGGGGTTTTTAATGCACCTGCTCCCGGTCAAAGCCAGACGATTGAGCGCTCATTTGAAAATGCTCCGCCATTGATACCCCATACGGTTGAGGGTTTTCTTCCGATAAAAAAAGACCAAAATCTTTGTCTTAGCTGCCACCTGCCTGATGTGGCGAAAGCAGTGAAAGCAACACCGGTACCTCCGTCTCATTTTATGAATTTCAGACCTGATATTTCAATGAAAGGAGGTAAGATTATTGTCTATAATGACGATGAAACGGGAAATACCGTTACTAAGAAACACCTTGATAAACTCAATAACGCTAGATATAATTGTTCGCAATGTCATATACCTCAGTCGAATATTACCGTTGAAGTGAAAAATACTTTTGTTGCCGATTTCCGAGATAAAAAACTGGAAAAAAGATCAAACTTTGCCGATGTTGTGGACGAAGGTGTAGACCATAAATGATAAGATGAGGACTTTGTTATTTGCTTTTTTTGTCTTTTTGGTACAACAAACTATATTCCCGCAAAAACCCGCATATGTCCTGTCCGCTTCGGGTGGTGTTACCGATATGATCAGGGATGGCAGTAATCTGTATGTTGCTACGGATAACGGTACTGTTGATATTTTTGATCTGAATAGCAAAAGGCGTTTTGTTAACATTGTCTTTCCGAAAATAGAGGATTTTACCGGCGAAAAAATCGCCGCTAAAATCTTTTCGATTGACAAAATTCCAGGTAACGACACCTTATTAATGGTTTGTCAGGGTATGTCGGGTTTTCGGGATGTTTTTATTTATTATGACCAACTTATCAAAGTAATTGATGCAACCTCTCAAAAAATGATGATAAGGGAGGCACGTTTTGTAAAACCCGATCTGATACTAATGGGTCTGACAAGTGACGAACTTCTACTGTTTGATGTAACCGCTAAAAAGATTCTTTATAGAATTCAAATAGGACATTATACTTTTGACGACCTCGTTCTTACAAGTGACAGATCGAAGGTCTTAACCTCGGATGAAAGCGGAATAATACATATGTTTTTGACTGATGACGGTACTTTATTAAAAAAATACGAAGGACAAAATGTTGACAATGTTTTCAAAATTGACATTAAAGACGATGTTCTTATTTGCGGCGGACAGGATAGGAGAGTTGCAGTTTATGATATTATTTCTTCTGATGCTTATCATATTCAGGGAGATTTTCCCGTTTATTGTGTAGCATTAAGCCCCTCGGGAGGATACGGTGCTTATTCGTCAAACGAAGATAGTGATATCGTAGTTTTCGATATTGATACGCGTGATGTTCTTTTTACTTTGACCGGACAAGAAAGTACAGTGAACAATATTCTGTTTTGTTCTGATAATAAGCTGATTGTTAGCTGTGAGTCCGAAAAAATTTATTTTTGGAATCTTAAAATTAATAAATAAAATTATGAATATTTCAAGTATTATTGTTCAAACTAAACCTGAATTTATTGATGAAGTCCTTTGCAAAATCAAAAACAGCGACTTTTGTGAATATCATTTGCATAAAGATACCGGTCATATAATCGTAACTATTGAAGGCTCAGGAATTGAGGAGGAAATGGCAAAGTTGAAACTATTGCAATCAATACCGAAAGTCATTTCGGCCGAAATGGTTTACAGTTATGCAGAAGATGAGTTGGAAAGAGAAAGAGAGAAACTTATTAATTCCACATTCCCCGACTGGCTTAACGACCCGAACGTTAAAGCACAGGATATAAAGTATAACGGCGACCTTAAAAAGAGATTATAATTCCTAAAATGTGGAAAATTAATTATGAACCTGCATACATATCTATGCAGAAATGTTTGTGTTTATTTATAATCACTATAAATTAATAAATAATCTTTGATTTTAAAATTCTGTTTATACCTTTGTTAGCTGATTAACAACACTAATATTAAAACGTAACGATATGAAAAGATTAATTCAATTTGTTGTGACTGCGATGCTTCTGCTTTCATTTACCGCTATTTCGTATGCTGAAAACGGTAATGAACTTGCCCCGTATTTGAAAATTGGTGAACTTTCGGTAAGTATGGACGAGGCAATTCAAAAGGTTAAAGATGCTCTTACTTCCAAAGATTTTGAGATTATAGGTGAATACCACCCTGAAAGCAAGGCGGGACTCTATGTAATTGCTTACACGCGTGATGATTTGCAAAAAATCACCTTAAAAGTAAAAGACAGAGGTGCATTGGCAAGTGTTTTGAAAATAGGTTTTGTGCAAAAGGATGGGAAAATTGCCGTTTCGATGCTCAATCCGCCATTTCTGTTTTATGCATATTTGATGGATGAAACCGACAAATATTTGGGTGACTTGACAGCCGTTTCAAATGATGCCAAAGCAGCTATGAGGAGCATAGGAACCGGTTTTACTCCTTTCGGTGGCGGTATTGAACCTGACGAGCTGAAGGATTATCATTATATGATGATGATGCCCTATTTTACCGACCCTGTTGATTTGAATGAATATGACTCTTTTGAAGAGGGGTTGAGCGTAATTCGTAAAAATCTTGACGCCGGAAAGGGCAAAACAAAGAAAGTTTATGAGCTTGTTTTCCCGGGCAAAGAGATTGCCGTTTTCGGTATTGCGCTGTTAGACCCGGAAGATGGCGAAGGTCATTTCCTCCCCATAATAGGTGAAGATAACATTGCGGCAATGCCTTACGAACTAATCCTGCAAGGAAAAGAGGTGACCATGCTGCATGGAAAATACAGGTTTGCATTACTCTGGCCCGAACTGACAATGGGACAGTTTATGAAAATTTCCAGCACTCCCGGTGATGTGGAGGATGCTATGGAGCTGGTGACGGAAGATTAAGCGGTTCCGGAATAACCGTTTATGTTGTCGGTTATTAACATAATTTTTTTCATTGTTTTGCTCCTCATATATAGTTTCTCATTATTCTGACTATCTTTGCAGGCAGATTCATTTTAAAACAATTTGTTATGCAAACTATTATAAATAAAGCGGAAAGGCTTTCAAAAAAGGAAAACCTTATTTTTTTGATTACCGATCTTAAAAATCTTGATGATAAATATCTTTCGAAAGAGGAGATAACATTTATCAAAACACAATACAGGAATAATAAAAGGGATGTTTTTTCTTTCAATCGTCTTAAGTACTGGACTTTCGTCAATATTCTGAAAAAGGAGAGGATAAAAGCCGATAGGTTGGAAGAATACAGGAGTGCGGGTAATAAAATGTTGAGCAAGATCAATGGAAACAAACTTAATTCCGTTGTTCTTGTCGACAGCGAAGCAAAACAGGAGGAATCTCTGGCTTATGCCGAAGGTATGGCGTTGGGGAATTATCAGTTTTTGAAATACAAAAAAGAACCTGCCGAGAAAATGAATTCCCTGAATTCGATATTTATCCATTCGAAAAATCTTGATGACAGGTTGATAGATGAACTGAATATTGTTGTTGATGCAACATATAGGGCGCGAAGTTTTGTTAATGAACCGGTTTCGTATCTTAATGCGGTTACTTTTGCGCGGGAGATGGAAAAACTTGGCAAAAAAGCGGGAGCCAAGGTTGAAGTCCTGAATAAGAAAAAGATTGAAGCTCTTAAAATGGGCGGTTTACTTGCCGTTAACAAAGGAAGTGTTGACCCGCCGACATTCACGATAATGGAGTGGAAACCTAAGAATGCAGTCAATAATAAGCCCTATGTTTTTGTTGGAAAGGGTGTTGTTTTCGATAGTGGCGGACTGAATATAAAAACAGGTGAATTTATGTACAATATGAAGAGCGATATGGGTGGCGGTGCTGCCGTTTCGAGTGCTCTTTATGCCATAGCCGCCGCAAAACTTCCGGTTCACGTAGTTGCTATTATTCCGGCCACCGACAACCGTCCCGATGGAAATGCTTATGCCAGCGGAGATGTTATAACAATGTACGACAAAACACAGGTGGAGGTAATAAACACAGATGCCGAAGGCCGTATGATCCTTGCTGATGCTCTGAGCTATGCAAAACAATATGACCCTGAACTGGTAATTGATGCCGCAACATTAACGGGTGCTGCGATGCGTGCAATAGGGAAGTACGGTATCGTTGCAATGCAATCAGGAGCCGCAAAAGAGTACTCTTTGCTGGCAAAAAGCGGAGAGAAAGTTAATGAACGTCTTGTGGAGTTTCCTTTATGGGACGATTATGCCGAAGATATTAAGTCGGGGATTGCGGAAATTAAAAATATCGGAGGTCCCGAAGCCGGTGCTATTACGGCAGGGAAATTTTTAGAACACTTCACGGATTATCCGTACATTCATCTTGACATTGCAGGCCCTGCTTTTCTTGGAAAACCTTTCAAGTATTTTACAGCCGGTGGTACGGGTGTCGGTGTAAGGTTGTTATTTGACTTTATAAAGAGTAAAGTATAATTCTTGCTGTTCAATGTTTTATCTTTGCAGATATAAATTATAAGATAATGATTAAAAATAAGGAAAAAGATAAAGAGAGGAAAGTCAGGGTTGGTATCTCTCACGGCGATTTCAACGGTATCAGCTATGAGATAATTATTAAGACTTTTCTTGACAAAAGGATGTTGCAGTTGATGACACCTGTTATTTACGGCTCATCCAAAATAGCATCCTACTATCGTAAGACACTCAATTATACCGACATATCATTTAATCTGATCCGTAATGCCGACCTTGCAAACCCCAATCGTGTTAATATTATTAACTGCTATGACCAGGAGGTAAAGATTGAGATAGGAAAACTATCGGAAAAAGCCGGCGAACTTGCTGTACTTGCTCTTGAGAAGGTTGTTAATGATATGATGCACAATTCAATTGACGTTCTTGTTACAGCTCCGATAAATAAAAAAAGTATTCATTCCGAGAAATTCGACTTTCCCGGACATACCGAGTATCTTGCCAGTAAGTTCAATGCTGCGGATTATTTAATGATGATGGTAAGCAAAAACCTGAGAATAGGGATAATTACAGGACATATTCCCTTGAAGAATGTTTCGGATTCTTTGTCCGAAGATCTTATTCTTCGTAAGATCAGGATTATGAATGACTCTTTAATCAGGGACTTTGCCATTACCAAACCTAAGATTGCCGTTTTAGGTCTTAATCCCCATGCCGGTGATGACGGCGTGATTGGAAATGAGGAGAAAGAGATGATCATTCCTGCCGTCAACAAAGCTTATGATGAAGGCATTTTATGTTTTGGCCCCTATCCGGCTGACGGCTTTTTCGGTTCCGTAGCATATTCGAAATTCGACGGCATAATTTCTCTTTATCACGATCAGGGAATGCTCCCTTTTAAAACACTTGCTTTTGATAGCGGTGTGAATTTTACTGCCGGACTTCCTTACGTCAGGACATCTCCGGCGCATGGAACAGCCTTTGATATTGCCGGAAAGAGAAAAGCATCGCCCGATTCGTTCCGGCAGGCGTTATATCTTGCCGTGGATATTTTTAAGAACCGGAAGACTTATGAAGAAATATCCAAAAATCCTTTGCCAATCGGAGGTAACGGAAACGGAAATAAGAATGATGCACCCGGCAGAAACCAGGTCAGATAGTTAGTTTATGTCTTCTGTAAAATATTCAATAGATGATGTTGTAGAGTTTACCGGTGGAAAACTCATTAATAAGGGAACCGAAGGGTATATTTCCGATATTTTAATTGACTCGAGAAGGCTGGTCACTCCGGCGGGATCGCTCTTCTTTGCACTTATTTCAAAGAAAAACAACGGTCATAAATATATAGCGGAGCTTTATAAAAAGGGAGTAAGGAATTTTATAGTATCCGAGGATACTATTGAGTATGAAGATGCAAACTATATTCTGGTGGAAGATACTCTTATTGCCCTACAAAAGTTTACGGCAAGGCATCGTATGAATTTCGACATTCCGGTTATCGGGATAACGGGCTCCAACGGAAAGACAATCGTTAAAGAGTGGTTGTTTCAACTGATGAGCCCGGACAAAAAGATCATAAGAAGTCCGAAAAGTTATAACTCGCAAATCGGGGTTCCCTTGTCGGTCTGGCAAATGAGACCCGGATTTGATATGGCTGTTTTTGAAGCCGGAATTTCCGAGCCTGACGAAATGGACAGGCTGAGAGCTATAATAAACCCTACAATCGGGATTTTTACAAATATCGGCCCGGCTCACAGCGAAAATTTTATTACGGTAAACCAGAAAGCGGGAGAAAAGCTAAAACTTTTCACAAAGGTTGATACTCTTATATACAGTCCCGACTATTCCGATATTCAGGAGACAATCATTAAATCGGAGATGCTGGGAAATATTAAAACATTTACCTGGAGCCGTAAACAGCTACAGGATGTTGATCTTCTTGTGAAAGAACCGCTGCGAAACAGTAATAATACACTGACAATCAAAGCTCTGTATAAGAATGAAGAGATTGGAATTACAATTCCGTTTACCGATGATGCATCACTTGAAAATGCAATACATTGCTGGGCAACAATGTTACACCTTGGATATAAAAATGATGTTATAGCTGAAAGGATGACAGCCCTCCAGCCTATTGCTATGCGTCTTGAGATGAAGGAAGGGATTAATCATTGCTCAATAATCAATGATAGTTACAACTCGGATATAAACTCTTTAAATATTGCACTGGATTTTCTTAATCAGCAAAACCAGCACAAAAGAAAAACGGTCATACTTTCCGATATTCTGCAAAGCGGACAAAACGACGAAGACCTTTATGCGGCGGTTGCCGCACTGATAAATAATAAAGGGATTGATAAATTAATCGGAATTGGAAAGGCTATCGGTAATCATTCCGGAAAATTTAACATCGAAAAAGTTTTTTTCCCTACAACACGCGATTTTTTGCAAAGATGCTCCTTTGCCAATTTCCAGAATGAAACGATTTTGCTTAAAGGTGCACGTATTTTTGAGTTTGAACAGATAAGCCAGGCTTTACAGCAAAAGGCTCACGAAACCATTCTCGAAATAAATCTCAACGCACTTATTAATAACCTTGATTATTTTAAGAGGAAGCTCAAGCCGGAAACCAGGATAATGGCAATGGTTAAAGCATTTTCGTACGGAAGCGGCAGTTTTGAAATTGCCAACATCCTTCAATACCATAACGTTGATTACCTTGCCGTTGCTTATGCCGATGAAGGTATAGAATTGCGAAAATCGGGGATAAAGGTGCCGATAATGGTTATGAATCCCGAAGAGCAGAGTTTTGACGAAATCATAAAACATAATCTCGAACCTGAAATTTATAGTTTCAGATCATTAAAACTACTTGAAGAATCAATTAGAAGAAATATAATTCCTGAAAATAAGCCCGTTAAAATTCATATTAAGCTCGATACCGGTATGCACAGGCTCGGTTTTCTTCCCGAAGAGATTGACGAATTGATTGAAAGGCTTTCAACCTTACGTTCGGTATATCTACAATCTGTTTTTTCGCATCTTGCGTCAAGCGAAGACCCTGCAGATGATGATTTTACACATTTTCAGGTGGCACAATTAGTGGAAATGTCGGAAAAGATTAAGGCAAACTCCAATCATCATATAATGATTCACATACTGAATTCTGCCGGAATGACCCGCTTCCCTCAGTATCAGTTTGATATGGTCAGACTTGGAATAAGCCTCTATGGAGTATCTTCGGTGAAATCCAATGAAAAGAGCCTTGAAAATGTCAGTAGCCTGAGATCAACCATTTCGCAAATAAAAAAAATAAAACCCGGCGAAACAGTGGGCTATAACCGGACATTGAAAGCCGAAAAGGAGATGACGATTGCCATAGTTCCCATCGGTTATGCCGACGGACTTGACAGAAAACTGAGCAACGGCAGGGGCAGATTGTATGTCAAAGGAAAACCGGCTCCTTTTGTGGGCAGCATTTGTATGGATATGTGTATGATTGACATAACGGACATAGATGTTAATGAAGGAGAGGATGTCGTTGTTTTCGACAGCGAGCATCCCATAACAGAGCTTGCGCAAGACCTTGATACCATCCCTTATGAGGTACTGACAAGTATTTCGAGAAGGGTAAAAAGGGTTTATTATCATGAGTAAAAAAAGTATAACTTTGTAGACATAAGCAACGAAAAATGGATTTTAAGAAACTTTCGGTTATTATTCCGGCATATAATGAAGGGGCAACTATTCATCTGATTCTTGATAAAGTGCTTGATGTTGAGTTGATTAACGGTATTGAAAAAGAGCTGATAATAGTCAATGATTTTTCGACCGACAACACAAAAGAAAAAATTGAAGAGTACATAAAGAATCACGGGGAGGCTGATATCAGGCTCTACAATCAGGAAAAAAATATGGGCAAAGGTGCTGCTTTGCACAAAGGCATTGAACTGGCAACCGGTGAATACCTCATAATTCAGGATGCCGATCTGGAGTATGACCCGCAAGAGTATAATCTGTTGTTGAAGCCTGTAGTTGACGGATTTGCAGATGTTGTTTACGGTTCGAGGTTTATGGGTGGCACTCCGCACCGTATCCTCTTTTTCTGGCATTCCATAGGGAATAAATTTCTGACTTTTATATCCAATATGTTCACAAATCTGAACCTTTCGGATATGGAAACCTGCTACAAGCTTTTTCGTTCCGATTTGATTAAGAGCCTGAACCTGAAAGAGAACCGGTTCGGTTTTGAACCGGAAGTAACTGCCAAAATATCAAGGATACCGGAAGTGAGGATATATGAAGTCGGGATATCCTATTACGGGCGTACCTACGAAGAGGGGAAAAAAATAAGTTGGCAGGACGGCGTCAGAGCTATCTGGTCAATATTGAAATATAATGTTTTCAGCAGGCGGTAGGCACCTATTTTAATATTATCTAAGCATTGGCTTTTTCTTTCTTTCCACCCTTTTTATGATAATAATGTTCGTTCCAGTAAACCCACATTGCAAACATAACAACATAAAAGAAAGGTCTTGCAATATAATCGTGGATGAAGTGCCAGTGATCAACAAGATTCATGGTTACGAAAACCATTAAAAGAATTCGGAATACATTCGTTAAATGAACCACTATAAGTCCCATAGGCAAATACCAGAGTTTGTTTTTCCACGAACCGGGATAGAGCAGCATTAACACTGTCCATTGGTACAACTGTTTTAAACCCGAACATCCAAGTCCGACAGAAGTATATCCGTTATTTGCAGCATAATAAAAGACGTTACTTCTCGTTCCGCCGTCAATGTCCAAAACGTCGAAACTTGTAACATTAACATTAAAGAGTTCAAGAACCCATTTGCTTTCGAGAAATACGGTTCTCGCTAATGATATTCCGGATTCGCGAATAAAATCAACGGCAAAAAAATCATGAGCAAAGTATCTGTATAAAAAGTGGAAAAAGAGCAGGATACCCATAAAAAGGGCTACATCCTTAAATGATTCGAGGTTGTATTTTTTTATAAAGCTGTTGAAAGAGTCAATATACTTGTGCATAATTAAGAGCTATATGAAAAAATTGTTAGTAATGACAAAAAATAAGTCGGCTAAATTATAAAATCTTTTATAACTTTGCATCTTCTTATGAAGGAAAATGACCAAATATAAAGACAAATCATATAAAAAAGGGCACAGACATAAAAAAAGAGGTCTGGTTTCAAGAACTTTGCATAAGTTCAAGAGAGATTTTTACGATTTATTCTCTGTAAAAAGTAAGAAACCTAAGGAATACCGTCCTTTTCTCGGTAAAGGTACCGATGATTCTTTTGCTGAGACAGCGTATATCATTGATGATGACGGGAAAAGCATAAGAGAGGTTCACTATAAACCGAGAAAGCATCACAAGAATAGAAGTAAAGGAAAAGGATCTTTTATTAACAGGATTGTACATAGATGGAATAAATATAAAAGCCGGCGAGGAAAAAAAATTCATAAGAAAAAGATAGAGAAAAGGCATAAGAAAGAGTTTAAGAGACGTCAAAGAATTCAGTTGATAAGAAAGTTCATTCCAAGCTATAAAGGTGGCAGAGAGTCCATATTTGATGATGAACAGTTAACGGAGGAAAGGGAAAAGCAAATTAAAAAGGGTTTCTTTTATTATACGGTAAATTCCGTTGCCCTTTATGTTATTGCCTATCTTCTTGTTTATATGATTTATCAACTTACCGTTTTGGTGGTTGCTTCGCGGTGGGGATTGGATTCCGTATTATATTATTATGATCTTGCATTTAATGATTATTCTCCGCTTTGGTCAAGATACAATATTATTGTTGTAACTTTTTCAGGACCTTTTATCTCATTAATAATAGGTTTTGTTTTTTATAAATGGGTTGTAAACAGACCGAAGGTCAAAGGTTTTGTTAAATTGTTCGTGTTATGGATCGGATTTCATGGATTTAATCTTTTTCTTGGAGCTTTCGTTTCCGGAGTCTCTTTTGACGAGGGGTTCGGATATGTTGCTAACTGGCTTTATCTGAATGTGTTCTGGAAGTTTTTAATTTCTTTGATATTTCTTTTTATACTTGGAATGACCGGTTACTTTTCAGCTCAGAAGTTTCTGGAAACATCCAATTCAATGATACGAGTGACCAAGAAATACAGAACCAGATTTCTGTTCCATCAGGTTGTTCTGCCCTGGTTTATAGGAAGTGTACTTATTCTTTTGGTAAAAATCCCCAATAATATGCCCTATGAAGCTGGAACGCTTGTGACGATGATGTTTGCTGTTGTTACGGTATTGTTCAACATAAAAGCTGAGCCGAGACCGAATATGATAGGTCACAATAAACCAACTAAAATAGTTTGGACTTATATAATTATTTTGCTTCTAATGCTAACACTATACAGAGTAGGCCTTGATACGGGTTATCACATTGTGCTAAAGTATAAGCTATCGCTCAGTATTAACCCCGTATAAAGATTATACCAGGGCAAAATCCATCTGTTTCTTTGCAAGGTCAATTTTCTTTACTATGATTCTAACCGGGTCACCCAGTTTGTATTCTTTGCCGCTTTGATGACCTATCACTCTGTAATTATCTTCATCAAGATAGTAGAAATCATCGTCCATATACCTTAAAGAAACCATACCCTCGCATTTACAGGTGTCAATCTCCACAAATATTCCCCATTTGCTGACTCCCGATATCAACCCTTGAAATTCCTGACCGACTTTGTCGAGCAGATACTCGGCCTGTTTGTATTTTATTGATGTTCTTTCGGCTTGCTGTGCATTTCGTTCCATAACGGAAGAGTGTTGACATTTTTCTTCAAGTTCAGTCTGATTTACCGATTGTTCACCGTTCAGATACCTTTGTAATAACCGGTGCACCAAAAGGTCGGGATATCTTCGTATCGGTGAGGTGAAATGCGTGTAGTATTTGAATGCCAGTCCGTAATGACCTATGTTTTTTGTGGAATATTCCGCTTTTGCCATTGTCCGTACGGCTATGGTCTCAATCATATTTTCCTCTCCTTTGCCTTTTATTTGTTCAAAAAGGCTGTTTAGCGATGAAGAAATGGACTTTCGCGAGGCCGTTTGAATTTTGTATCCCAGTTTTCCCACAAATTCGGCAAATGTTTGAAGTTTCTCGGGATTGGGAACATCGTGAATCCTGTAAACAAATGCTCGCGGCTCCTGACGACCTCGTTTGATACCGATCCTTTCCGCTACTTTTCTGTTGGCAAGCAGCATAAAATCTTCCACAAGTCTGTTTGAGTCGGTCTGCTCCTTAATATAGGCACCAGTCGGTTTTCCGTTTTCATCAAGTATAAATTTGACCTCCTGCGACGAGAAGGCAATGGCTCCCTTTTCAAACCTCTTTTTTCGCAACTGTGATGCTAACTTGTGAAGAGTAAGTATCTGTTCCTGAAATTCATCTCCTTTACCTTCGATAATATCCTGAACTTCATCATAATTGAATCTTCTGTCGGAATTGATAACCGTTTTACCGAACCATTCTTGAACAACCTTTGCGTTATTGTCAAGATGAAAAACCGCCGAAAAACAGAGTTTGTCAACATTGGGGTTTAACGAGCAAACATTGTTTGAAAGTTTTTCGGGCAGCATAGGTATCACTCTGTCAACAAGATATATGGATGTGCCTCTTTCGAAAGCCTCTTTGTCTATTCCTGATCCTTCCGTTACATAATGGGATACATCGGCTATATGAATACCCACTTCCCAAAGACCGTTATTAAGTTTTTTCAATGAAAGCGCATCGTCAAAATCTTTAGCATCCTCGGGGTCTATCGTACAAGTGAAAATTTTCCTAAAATCTCTTCTTTTTGAAATTTCCCGGTCTGTTATCTTTATTCCTATTTTAGCAGCCTCTTTTTCAACCTCTTTTGGAAATCCCAAAGGGAAACCGAAGTTCATCAGAATGGACTGCATCTCCACATTGTTGTCGCCGGGTTTTCCAAGCACTTCAATTATTTCACCAAAGGGATTTTTAGAATGCTCGGGCCAGTCGGTTATTTTTGCAACCGCTTTTTCTCCGTTTTTAGCACCTTTGAGATTTGAAAGGGGTATGTAAATATCCACGGGGACAGACACATCATCGGGAATGAGAAATGCATATTTTTTACTTACTTCAACTATTCCCACAAACTGTTTTTTGGCTCTTTCGATTATCTCAATAATCCTGCCCTCGGTTTTTCTCCCCTTGCGTTTCGGGAAAAGCCGCACTTTCACTTTGTCGCCGTTCAGTGCATGGTATGTGTTGTTTGCCGATATGAAAACATCTTCATCAAGTTCTTCGGTTATAACATAGGCTTTTCCGGTTTGCTTCATATCAACAATGCCTGTAACAATACTACGGCCTGAAACCGAAGAAAGCTTTGCAGGATTTAGTTTGTATTTGCCTTTTTTCAGTTCA
>Ga0256841_1001805_pt1 | contig 17708 bp, 8 predicted proteins | sample 356308metaG_FD_185971 | JGI IMG/M metagenome (GOLD analysis project Ga0256841, IMG submission 185971) | Hydrothermal vent microbial communities from Mid Atlantic Ridge, Atlantic Ocean - 356-308 | ecosystem: Environmental > Aquatic > Marine > Hydrothermal vents | place: Atlantic Ocean: Mid... | reverse complement strand
TTCAACTCATAGAGCTTGGTGAGCGCTTCCACCGGTGCCATGGAATCGATGTCCAGGTTCACCAACTCATCCAAAATGGCCCGCACCTGATCGAGAGACGAGGAGTATGTGGCCTTCGCTTCGGCGATGTGGGATTGAGCTGGCGAAGGGAGTCCCTGGGCTCTCCGGGAACCGACCTCGTACTCGGCGAGAATCTCCTCGGCTCGGTGTACCACCGGTCGAGGCAATCCCGCCAGCCTGGCTACTTGAACGCCGTAGCTCTTCCCCGCTTTGCCGGGGACGACCTTGCGCAGGAAGCGAATCTGACCGCCTTCCTCGGCCACCGTGACGTAGAAGTTCTTGACGCGAGGGAGCGCGTCGCCCAGCTCGGTGAGCTCATGATAATGGGTGGCAAATAATGTTTTGGCTCGGAGCCTGGGATGATTATGAATGTATTCGATGACGGCGCGCGCAATGGACAGGCCATCATACGTGCTCGTACCTCGACCGATCTCATCGAGGATGATGAGCGACCGTGGCGTGGCATGATTCAAGATGCTGGCCGTCTCCATCATCTCGATCATGAAGCTGGATTGTCCCTGACTGATGTTATCTTCCAATCCCACCCGACTGAAGATGCGATCCACCAGCCCGATGGTCGCCTCCGCGGCGGGAACGAAACTGCCCACGTGGGCGAGCAACGTGATCAACGCCACCTGGCGGAGATAGGTCGATTTTCCCGACAGATTAGGACCGGTGAGAATGATGATCTGGAGATCGTCATTGGAGAGGAACACATCATTGGGCACGAATTGCCCCTCCGGAAGCGCTCGTTCCACCACCGGATGGCGTCCCTCCTTGATGGAGATGAAAGGCTCGTCAGTCAGCCGCGGACGCACATAGCGATGCCGGACGGCCCCTTCGGCGAATGCCGCCAGAATATCCAGTTCACTGAGCGCGCGCGCCGTCGAAATGACCTCTTCGCGATGCTCGCCCACCCGACGGCATACGTGTTGAAACAGGCTCGATTCCAGCTCCAGAATGCGATCCTGAGCGTGGGATACTACTGACTCGTGCTCCTTCAATTCCAACGTGAAGAAGCGCTCGGCGTTGACCAGCGTCTGTTTGCGGATGTAGTCGGAAGGCACCAGATGCAAATTCGGCTTGGTGACCTCGATGTAATATCCGAAGACCTTGTTGTAGCCGACCTTGAGCGATCGGATGCCGGTTCGCGCCCGCTCGCGCGCTTCCAAGTCGGCCAGGTACTTCTTACCGTCCCGTAATACGGCGCGAAGGTCGTCTAGTTCCTTCGAATATCCCGCTCTCACCACATCGCCCTGCTCCACCGTGGCTGGCGGATCATCGACGATGGCCCGAGTGATGAGTTGAACAACCTCGGTGCACGGCTTGAGGTCGTCGAGTAGCGCGCCGAGCGGCTCGACCGCCGGTTTGAAGAGCGCACGAATTCGGGGAATCCAGGTCAGGCTCCGACCGAGAACGACGAGCTCGCGCGGAGTGGCGATGCCGCTCCTGATGCGTCCGATGAGCCGCTCCAGATCGAAAATCTTCCCCAAGTATGTGCGGAATCGCCGTCTCGCTCTCTCGTTCTCGAAGAACCAGGCGACGGCATCCTGACGGCGCTGGAGTTCCCTTCGGTCCAGGAGCGGTTGTTTGAGCCACTGTTTGAGCCGTCGTCCTCCCATGGGAGTCACGGTGAGATCGATGACCCCAAGAAGCGAGCCTTCGGGCGCTCCCGCCCGACTCTGGAAGATCTCCAGATTGCGCACCGTCTGCGCATCCAAAGTCATATATCCGCTGAGCGCGTAGGTCCGCAATCGCGTCAGTTGCTCGACGGCGCGCGGTTGCGTCCGCCGCAGGTACGCGATGATGGCCGCCGAAGCGCGAACGGCCAGAGGAAGGTGCTCGCATCCATAAGCGGAGAGCGAGCCGGCCTGAAAGTGATCGAGCAGAAGCCGGCGACTGCGCTCCTGGGCGAGCGTCTGATCCTCCAGCAACGTCACCGGAGCCCGCTCGCCCGAAACGAAGGTCGCGAGCCGAGGATCGAGCGACTCTCTCTCAGAGAGACTCCGGGGGATGAGGAGTTCGGAGGGTTCCAGGCGCTCGAGTTCCTCCAGCGCGGCCTCCAACGCGAGTTCGGTGGTGGCGAATTCTCCCGTCGTCACATCGACATAAGCGATGCCGGCGCGCTTCTCTTCGGGCACCAGGCTGGCCAGATAATTGTTGACCTTTCCCTCCAGCAACGCGGGCTCCACCACCGTTCCCGGCGTCACGATCCGGGTCACGTCGCGCTTGATGAGCTTCTTGCCCGGCGGCGTCAACTGCTCGCAAATGGCCACCTTGTACCCGCGCCTGATGAGCTTGCCCAAGTGCTGCTCGAGCGATTGTACCGGGATGCCGGCCATGGGCACGCGAAGCGTCTTGCCCATCCACTTGGTCGTCAAGGCCACGCCCAACTCCCGGGAGAGGATGGTGGCATCGTCATCAAACGCCTCGAAGAAGTCCCCCATTTGAAAGAGCAACAGCATATCCGGATAGCGCCGCTTCACCTCCAGATACTGTCGCCGCAGAGGGGTGGTCATTCAGAGAATCTCCTCCAGGAGGTCTTTGATCTCGCCGAGCGCCTGGTGCAGGCGCTCGATCTCCTGAACGCCGAGGACGGTCGTCACGGTGCCGATTTCATGGAACGATCCCCTCAAATAGGGTTGGAGGAATCGACGCGCCCGCTGGGCCTGTCGTTCGTCGGAGATCACCAGAATCGGTTTCGATCGCTGCGTATCGTAGGCATGTTTGAGCTTGGCCAGCGCGCTCTCGATATGTCCCTTCACCTGAACTTCAAAGACATGACTCAACCGAGGCGCGATCTCACTATCCTTCCAGACCACATCGTACCGCTCGTACTCCTTTTCGGCATACTTCCCCAACGCCCGACCGATATCCACGAGCATGTCCTGAATCTCGCGATGAGAGCGCGTCCGTTCAACTCGTGCTTCGGATGCCTGAGGCCAAGAAAGCCGCATCTTTTCGGCTTCCGCTCGTTGACGGCCGCGCTCGGTGAGCATCCATCGTCCCCGCCACCGTCGTAATTCTCCCCGCCAGACTAACCGCGTGCCCGCCCGCTGGACCAACACCTTCCATCGATTGCGGCCGTTGCCCGTCTGCGCATGTAAGTCTTTCTCGGTGAGCTGTGGGAAATAAGGAATGAGACGGCGATAGAGAAGCCGGATGTTCTCCTCGCCCCCAGTGGCCAGCAATTCCTGGAGAATAGGGCCCTCCAACCGGGCGCTCTCGGGCAACGCCATGTCTCCCACTCGCGTATGTTCGGATTCGAAATGTAGCTTATAGCATAACCCCGTCTCCCTTACAAGCGGGGGCGGCGCGGCATCATCGGCATCGGGATGGGGGGATCGGAGCCGCCTCCCTTACAGGCGGGGGCGGCACCCTCTCATGGAGAGCACCAAACGCCGGTGAAGAGGGAAAAGAGCACCCCTCATCCCACAAAAGATGATCGCGGCAGATCCCCCGTCGCCCTCTCTTCTCCAGGATCGCACCTCCCCGGCTCATTGAGGAAGCGCCAGTCACCGTTCACCGGGTAACCCGAACGCCAAAAGTTGGGAGGCCGGGAGGCGGAACACCAGGTCCTCCAGCGGCGTTCGACCTCGACCAAGGAAGAGGCATGCTTCTCAATCGCGGTCAGGCTACCGGACGATCGCTCGACGGTTCGCGCTCGATCCGAAGAGGATGCGGCTCAGCGACCTTCCCCTTTGAGATAGGTATCCAGGAACTTCAAAATCGCTCGATACCCCTTGATTTGATTCTCCTTCTTGACGAACCCGTGACCCTCATCGTCGAACACCATGTACTCGACCGGCACGCCATTCTTCCTCACGGCTTGGACGATCTCATCCGACTCCACTTTGAGCACTCGGGGATCGTTGGCGCCTTGAAGGACCATGAGAGGTTTGGTGATGCGATCGGCGTGAAAGAGCGGTGAGATGCGGCGCAAGTACTCCTCGTCCGTCTGTGGATTGCCAATCTCCCGATACAAGGCTTCCCGGAACGCCTCCCACCATGGCGGAATGCTCTTCAATGTTCGCACCCAGTTGGAGATCCCGAACAGATCGACGCCTGCGGCGAATGCCTCCGGACGGAAGGCGAGCGCCGCCAGAACCATGTATCCGCCGTAGCTTCCACCGATGATGCCGATACGATCCTCATCGACGTATCCGGTGGCAGCGAGGAATTTCTTGGCCTCCACGCAATCGGCGAGATCATCCTCTCCATGTTTCAGATCGTCCAGCTTGTAGAACGTCTTTCCGTATCCGGAGCTCCCACGATTATTCACGGCCAGGACAACGTAGCCATGATTGACCAGATACTGAATGAGCGGTTGATACCCAATGCGCGACTGTCCCCCCGGTCCACCATGCACCCAGACGAGCGCCGGGACTTTATGTTGAGGCGTGGCTTGATGCGGCTTATACAGGATGGCCGGAATCTCAAGGCCGTCGAACGACCGATAGCGGACGACGTGCGCCTGGACCAGATCTTCCGGATCAATCTCGGGATTCATCGTATCGGTCAATCGCTTGTAGGCCCCGGTCTCGAAATGATAGACGTAGAGGTTGCTCGGGGCGCGCGAACCGTTCAGATGGAATGTCATGAGCTTCTCGCTCCTGGAGATGTTGACCGCGGTGATATCGCCCTCGGGAAAGGCGGGGAGCTCTACGGGTCGATTGTTGAGCATGTCGGTGATGTGGATTTCTGTCCGCGCATCTTTATTGATGCCTACGACGCGATACCGCCCGTTCCGGGAGAAGGAAGCGAACATGATGTCCCAATTGGTCTTCTCGATCGTCTCGGACTGGCCCGTGTCGATGTCATAGCGCCGGAGATACATGAACTCGTGTCCCTCATCCGTCAAATAGTAGAGTCCCCGGGAATCGACCGTGAAGGCTACCGGCGAATATCTCACCTCTCCCTGGTGCGGCGTCAGATGGCGCAACTGTTGCGTCTTCCGGTCATAGAGATAGATGTCGGAATTGTGCGTCGTCAACGTCCTGGAGAGCGCGATGTATCGCTCATCATTGGAGATGGCTCCAAAAGCATAACCGCCATCGTTGCGATAGATCATCCGAGGCGTGAACGTCTCGATATCCATTTCGTAAATATCCATGAACCGAGGATCGCGCTTATTCCAGCCGTAGAAGAAGCTCCGGCCATCATAACTCCAGGCATAGAAGGTCGCCCGAGCGTTCTCGCCCGGCGTCAGATCCCGGACCGTTCCATCTTCCTCTCGCAGATAGATATGCCAGATCTCATTCCCCCCTCGATCGCTGCGATAAAGGATGCGATGGTCAGTGGGAAAGAAAGAGATGACGAAAATGGAGTTGTCCCGGGAATGCGTGAGCGCGACCGGACGCCCGCCTTGGACGGATATCGTGTAGGCGTTATAGATGCCCGTCTCATTGCTGGAGAAAAGAACGGTCGTGTCGTCGGCCGAGATCGAACCGCCCAGGATGGACGTGGTGTCGAGAAACTGCTCAATAGTATATGATTTCACGGCATGGGCCTGGCGGGTCTGACAGCCGCACAGAACGAGCACCGCGAATACCAAAGATGTGATCCATCGTCGTCTCATCGCTCCTCCTTCCCCTGTGGAGGGGACGCCTCCACAGCGTTGGGGCTTACGCAACATATATTGCTCATTATCAGAAGGAGCAACAATCGTATACTTTCCGGCGCAGCCTGTCAATGCGCCAGCATACGCCTCGATGCGCGGAGAAATGGGATAACGCACTCGCGTTGACGATGACTCAGCGATCAGTGCGACGACTCGACGGAATACACCACGTCCTTCTGTTCCTCCTCCCGAACCGATCGGGAAGATCGACCTCGCCCTGGAAGGCCCCGCCGCGCCGAGCCATAAAAAGAGCGGAAATAGCCATACATCGACCACATGGAGGAGATGACCACCAACCACATCATCGCCCGACCAGCGCTGTAAAGCAGGATCTTGACATCCAATCCCGAGAGGTGATGGGTGGCGGAGAAATGCTTGAGGACATTCCAGAACGCTGGCGGCTTCCAATAGACGGGAACGGCATAGGGCGTCACCGGAGGGCCTCCATGATGCATACTGGTGATGAGCAAGGCGATGGTGATGACTTGAACGAGCATCTTGAATTTGCCCATTCGCGAAGCCCTGATGACGACCCCTTCGATGGCGGCGACATTGCGCAATCCACTGACGGCGAACTCGCGACCGATGATGACGACCACCGCCCAGGCGGGAGCCAACTGATTATTGACCAGAGCGATGAACGCCGCCGAAATGAGCAGCTTGTCGGCAATGGGATCGAGCATGACGCCCAACGATGATACCTGACCGCGCCGGCGGGCGAGGTATCCATCTAACCAATCGGTCGCGGCGGCGATCAAAAAGATGGCGACCCCAAAGATGTGTTGAGGAACACCCAACCAGTCTTTGGGCTGGGTCAGTAACACGGTGACGAGCAAGGGAACGATGAAGATCCGCAGGAGCGTTAGCGCATTCGGCAGATTCAAATACCACTTCTCCTTCATGGACGCCTTCCAACGGAACGATGGTAGGTTCTTCCCTCTCCCTTGTCAAGAAAGAGCGTCAGCCAGCGTTGAGGCGTTTCCGCGCGCGGCCAGGAAATGGAAGCCCTCAAGCGGGCACCCCCTCGGCGGCAGAACCTGATGACAAGCGCCATGAATCGGGCTACAATCAATGCCATGGAAGAGACGCTCTATCATTACATTGAGCGTTGTCGAGAATTCGGCGATCGCCTCTTCTGCACCTATCGGACGGAGTTTCGCCGATTCCACTGGACGTATGCTCAGCTCGTCGATCGCACCGATCGCATGGCCGCATTTCTCCGGCGGCGGGGTCTCCGATCGGGCGATCGCGTTCTGTTATGGGCGCCCAATAGTCCGGATTGGGCCATCGCCTATCTGGGGTGCATTCGGGCGGGCCTCATCGTCGTCCCTCTGGACGTTCGACAGACGGAAGAATTCGCCGCCCGCGTCGCCGAGGAGACGGAGGCGCAGCTCCTCCTGCGCTCGCGATTTCGACCGGCAGAGAAACTGGAATTGCCGCAAGCTCTCCTCGAAGAGACCACCTTCCATCTGGACGATGTTGATCCCGAGGTTCCCCCGAACACCGCTCCTCGTCCCGATGATGTCGTGGAAATCATGTATACGTCAGGGACCACGGCGCACCCCAAAGGCGTGCTCGTCACGCACCGGAACATCGCCTCTAATGTCCGCGCGGCACTTCAGGCCATTCCCATCGAGGGTCACTATACCTTTCTCTCGCTGCTGCCGCTCAGCCATCTCTACGAACAGACTGGAGGGTTCTGGCTTCCCCTCTCCCGGGGGGATACGATCGTCTATCTTCAAACGCTGACCCCCCAACACATCGAAGCGGCCTTCCGCGAGGAATCGATTCGGGCCGTACTGGCGGTGCCCCGACTGCTCCAACTGCTGAAAGACGGCATCCTGAGGAAACTGCCTCTCCCGGAATCGACGTTCGAGCGCCTTCTGGCGGCGACCGAGAATCTCCCCATCACTCTGCGCAAGCTCATCTACTTCCCCATCCATCGATTCATCGGGTGGCGCTTCGCTTACTTCATTCTGGGCGGCGCTCCCCTCGCTCCAGAATTACAACAGTTCTGGGAACGGCTCGGATTCACCGTCCTTCAAGGGTACGGGCTCACTGAAACGGGTCCCGTCATCACCGTCACTCGACCCGATGCGCGGAAGTTGGGTTCGGTGGGGCTCCCTCTGCCCGGCGTCCAAGTGCGCCTCTCCGAACAAGGTGAAATCCTCACCCGAGGACCGCACGTCAGTCCGGGTTACTATAAACAACCGGACGCCACCCGGGAGAGTTTCGTCGACGGATGGTTTCGCACCGGCGATCTCGGACGATGGGATGAGGATGGCTTTCTGTTCCTCCAGGGCCGCTTGAAAGAACTCATCGTCACTGATGCCGGCGTGAACGTGTATCCCATCGATATCGAGCAGGTGCTGGATAGCTTCGACGGCGTGCGGGAAAGCTGCGTCGTCGAGTTCAAGGGACGAGTGCACGCTGTCCTGTTGATGGACGAAGAGGCCAAACCGAGAGCTGCCGAGATCGTCGCCCAGGCCAATCAACGATTGGATGCCGCTCAGCGCATACAGGGATTCACCGTCTGGCCGGAAGAGGATTTCCCGCGCACGACGACGTTGAAAGTGCGGAAAGGCGAGGTCGTGAAGAAGCTGAGCGCCTGGTCGCAGCGAGAGGCCGAGACGACCGCGCCCGCGGCACCGTCTCCCATCGACGACTTCGCCACCTTGGTCGCTCGTCTCGCCGATGTTCCTCCCACAACCATCAGGCCCGATTCCCGATTGGGAGATGATTTGGGGTTGAGCTCGATCGATCGGGTGGAACTTCTCGGTCTCATCGAATGGGAGAAGCACGTGGATTTAGGTGACGTCGATCTCACGCCGGAGATGACGGTGGCCGAACTACGCCGGCTGGTCGAGCAACGGAAGCCGATGAGTGCCTCTCTTCGGTTTCCTCGTTGGGCGCGGTGGTCGGTAATCAACGGGGTGCGACAGATCCTCCAATGGGCGCTCGCTTTCCCCGTCTTTCACCTCTTCGTCCGATTCACTGTGCGCGGTCGCCACCATCTCCCTCCGGCCCACACCGGCCCTTATGTGTTCATCGCCAATCACACCAGTCACGCCGATACGCTGGCCATCCTGCGCGCTCTGCCGGGAGCGTTCCGACGGCGACTGGCCGTGGCCGCCTGGGCGGAATTCTTCATTCGACCGGGACAACCGATCCTGACGTGGCTGTTCCGCTGGGGGCTCTATCCCCTCCTCGTGCTCGGCTTTCATATTTATATGGTGCCCCAATTGCGCTCGCCGAGACTGAGCCTGCAATACACCGGCGAGCTGCTCGATCACGGTTGGCACATTTTGATTTACCCGGAAGGCGAGCGCCATCCCGCCGATCGGATGGGCGACTTCATGGAAGGTATCGGCCTCATCGTGTCAGAGATGCGCGCCACGACCATCCCCATATATATTGAAGGATTGGATCACGTCCTGCCGCGGGGCCGCTTCTGGCCTCGATTCGGCAAGGCTCGTCTCACCTTCGGCGAACCGATCCCACCTCAACTCGGCGATTACAGAGAGATCGCCATCCGGCTCCAACAGGCGGTGAGAGCGCTCTCTGGCGACCATGAGCGAGCATGATCGGGCCGACGGCCACCATCGAAGGGGCATCCCGACTGATGGGAGAGGATGGTTCCTTTCTTAGGCCCGATCACCGATCTGCGGCGAGGCGACCGGTGGATTTCAACTCGCTGGCGCGCACTCGGTCCATTCCTCGAGAGGCACAGAGAGAAGCGGATACTTTCGTCGGAGGGCGATGACGCGATCGGCATATCCCCGCCGCGCTTGCGGCCCTCGTTCGCGCTCCAGCGCCACCTGTTGCTGTTTCAACTTGCGGATTTCGATGACGTAGAGATCGTAGAGAAACTCGCGCACCAGCGCCGGATCGGTATCTGGCCGTGGCAATATGCCGTGCCGCTCCAGTTGCTCCAAAACGCCCGGTTTGTATCGGTATCTTCGCTGGCCCATAGGATTGAGGGAGCATCGCCCGGGTTTCACAGGTGAAGATTGTCGCGCGGCCAGATTGTCCTGACCATCCAGACGCACAATCGACCCCACCAGAGCGGAGACAGGAGCAACATCGCTATGAGCACGATCCCCTCCTGACGAAAAGACCTCCCCGTGAACGCGCCATATCCGCCCGCTCCCAGGGCGAGAACGAAGATGAAGATGCCGACCTGGATGGGGAGTTTGCCATCTTCTCGAATCGACATCAGGATGACCAGCGCCGAGGCCACGGACCAGGGCACCGCCTCGAGATAACTCGCCTCGGCTCCCCAACTCATGGCGAGCGGAACGAGCATCAATCCACCAATGACCAGGGCGCCGATGGCGAATGGCCAGTAATCGGATGGCCGCAAAGCAGGTTCTTCAACGGCCGATGACGGTCTGTCGACGAGACCGAGCATTTGAAGATGTTCGAGTTCGCGAAACCGCGCCATACCTTCGCATCAATTATTCATCGACGTCCTCAGAGGAGTCAATACCGCATATCACCAGATGAACGCTCTCCCGATCAGCTCCTCGGGCAGTCGGATGGATCGTCGTCGATGATCGACGCCTCTTCGCATTCCTGCGCGCGCATCTCTCTCCCGATCAGAATTCGATGCGCACGCCGAGATCCATGGTCCGCGGCTTGCGCGAAGCGCGAGGTTGGAGGAACACCGATTCCCCAAATCGGGTATCCAGGGGGCCGATGAATCCATTCATGAGAAAATTGGTCGTATTGGTGACGTTGTCAATATCGATCCACGGCCGCACGGTGACCCGCTCTCTCACCCGAAAGGTTCGCGAAATCCTCATATCCAGTCGATGGATGCCCGGGCCGCGACCGGCATTCCGCCCCAGCGTGCCGTCGGTCCCCACAGCGGGAAAGACGAATAAGCGGGTCAGAGCGGCCGAGGTGGCGGCATCCCCCGGATGAACATATCGAATCGGACCCTGTCCGCGAAAATGGGGGCGATCATTGGGCACATCGGAGAGATTGCGGTCCTGCCCATTGGTGCTGATGTTGAATGGGCGGCCCGAGGAGAGCCTCAGGATGGACGAGATGTGCAACGCCCCCAGGAATGGAGGCAACGTGAATCGTCCACTGAAGACGAAGCGATGGCGTTCATCGGTACGCCCCAGCGATCTCTCCAACGACAGGTCGAACTCGTCCAATGGCGAGCTCGTATTGACCGTCGTATTGTCCAGGAGCTTCGACAACGTATAGGAGACGCGCAGAGCCAATCGACGACCGAAATATGTCCGCAATCCGACGGTCAATCCGTGATAGATCGACTGGGCATCGGATTGAAGCTGTTCGATTTCGCCCAAGCCGGGATCGGGGCGCAGGTACCGCACGGCATTGAGTGCCGCTTCCACGGGATCGGTCGTCGACGCCCCACCGCCCACGGCGTTCAATCCATAAATGCGCGTCTTTCGGCTTCCTCGCCCGACGTCCTTACGTCGCTCGTCGCTCAGATCGAACCGTACAAAAGGTATGCCGACATCGGCGATCTGACGCTGACGATTATCGAAGACTTTAGTGCCGTCGTCCAGGACGATGACTCCCGGATAGTCGATGGAGGGATCGAGCAAAAAGGCGACGAAACCACCCGGTGGCGGCACCGGCGCATTGATGTTGTGGTCGCGCCAGAGTTTCACGCCCCGATGCAGGGTATAGTCGATCTCCAGCTTCCATCCGCGAAATATCTCCCGTTCGACGCCCAAGCTGGCTTGCAAACTATAAGGGATGCGTAAATCGGGGCTCAATCGCCGCGTGTCGAAAATGGGACGAATGAGATCGCGCACCAGTGGATCGGTTGGATCGTTGGGGAAGATATGGGGGAATCCGCCAATGCGATCCAAAGCCGTGAGCGGTCCGGTGGCATCGGCGCGAGAACTCAAGTCGATTTCGAACAATTGTGATTCCACGGCGAAGTCCTCGATGGTGCGCAACAACACCCGATTGTAAAAGATGCCCACACCGGCTCGCACCACCATTTTCCCGCTGGCCAGAGGGTCCCACGCCAAGGCCAGTCGAGGACCGAAGTTATTGTCATCATCGCCGAGGAGCGATTCCAGATCGTAACGAAGACCAAATGTCAGCGTGAGGTATCGGCGCAGTCGCCAGGCATCTTCGAAGAAGGCTCCCACAATGGTGTTCTTGATGAGCTGATCGGGATCGCCGATGCGCTGTCGGAAACGCGATGGGCGACTTTGGGCGAAGTCATCGAACCCGGAGAAGTTGTAGAACCCGAAGAATCGATTCAATCGCGACGTGGTAGATCGAAGGACGACGATATCGGCGCCGAACTTCCACTCATGTTCATGGTACTCCCAGCTCAGCGTATCCACCCACTGCCATCGTCGAGCGGCCCGCTCCTCGGGGAACCCACTGGCCCCGGCGACGAATCCCGTCCCCAGAATGAACGGGCGCGTGCCCCGCGACGAGCCGACGACGACGCCCGGACGCCGATCGCGGGGGATGAGCCGGGGAGTGAATTGCGAATATTGGAAGCGAAATTGATTCACCCGCGTCGCATCCATGGCCCAATCGTGGTGCACCTGTGTTGACCAAGCGTCCCGACGCCGGTTCAACAATCCGGAGCGCACTGTGGCTCCCCGGCTCCGGGCCCGCAAACTATCGGTCACCGTGCCACTGAACCGGAACGTCCACTGTTGCCCGGAACGCGACTGGGCGTCCAGTCGTCCGGCGAACGTCGTTCGGACGCTGGGCGTCAAGAAGTCTTCTTCCAGGAGTCCCACTTGAATACCATCGCGCTCTCTCAGTCTGCCGGTAGGCGCCTCATTCAACGGATAGCGCGGATTCAATCGAGGGTTGGCCGGCAACAGGGCGATGATGGCGTCCAGATCCTGCTCGTCTCGGCGTTCGATGGCGGTGAACCAGAACAGGCGGTCTCGGCGGATCGGGCCACCCAGGCGCCCACCAATATGACGACGCTGAAATGGAAGCCGAGGTTGACGCCGGGCGTTGCGAAAAAAGCTATTGGCGTTGAACATCTCGTCCTGGATTTGAAAAAAAGCCCGCCCGTGCCACCGATTCCGCCCCCGGCGGGTGCGGATATTGATCCGTCCTCCCGAAGCGCGCCCATATTGGGCCGAGTATTGGTTGGTGATGACCTGTACGGCTTCGATCTCCTCGATACTGGGGCTGCTCTGCTCTCGGGCGGTGCGATCATCGTTATTATCCAGCCCATTCACCGTGATGCGATTGGCGGTGGCTCGCCCGCCCGCCAAGGAGAAACTCCCCGCCTCTTCCGACGGCGGGAGGACCTCATCCCAGGTCCCCGGATCACCCAGATGGCGGATCTCGAACGGCTCGGCCTGGACATTGGCGAGCAAGAAAACGAGATCCAAGGGATCGCGACCATCGAGAGGGAGATCGTCGATTTCATCGCCGGAGAACGTCGTTCCTATCACCGTCCGACGGACATCAATGAGCGAAGACTCGTCTCGCTGATTGACGGTCACCTGTTCGACGAACCTCGCCGGTTGGAGCTGAAAGTCGCGCCGCATCGTCTGGCCGGCTCTGAGCGTCACATGGGCATAGTGAACGGAGGCGAACCCCTCGGCCGTGGCCCGAAGCGTGTACCTTCCAGGCGGGAGCGCATAAAACCGATAGCGGCCAGTGCGATCGGTCATTGTCTCCCGTTCATATCCGGTCGAGTCCTCCTTGACGATGACCTTCACGCCGACGACGACATCGCCACGCGCATCGGTGACCAGACCCTCAATAACCGCCCGATCGAGATCCTGCCCGACGACGGGCGAACCCATCCACAGTCCCCACCCCATAATGCAGAAGATAGAGAGAAAAAACGTGGTTCCCATATGTGACTCCCTCCTCGCTATAGACTTTACCGATTCCCAGCGTGTGTTTTCGCGCTTCAATATATTCAGACGTATTTTTCTCCCAAAACCATTCACCGGCGACGAAATTTTTTGTCAAAGGAGTGAGGCCATGCCTTCCTCGACCCGTTCAGCGACCGGACGGCGAACCTGGAAGCCGAGCGGCGAACAGGGGAGGGATGAGGAATCGCCTCCCGATTTCTCCTCGACCATAGCCGGTGCGGCAATTCACTCATGGAGAGGAGCGCCCTCAGACGGGCTCGGGAGCCAGCTAAAAACTAAAAAATCTATTTACAAGACCTGATGGTTATGATAGAATACAAGCGTCTGATGTAATGGTAAGGGGGTTTCGTAAATAATACTAAGTTCGCGCTGCAGTCATGGGGAAACAAGACGATAAAGTTGAGTGTAAGAGCCGGAAGTTCAAACTGAGCCCCGGTTTCTCGCCCGATGTTGATATAGAAGTTTCGCCTTGAATGGAGGCAGTGTATCGCCGGGGTTCCCTGGACCTGAAAGGGAGTTCCGGCTGCTCTCATAACGGGGGGTTGGTGGTACTCAACGTTGCGCATCGACTGGGCACTGGGCAGTCCCACACAGTGTTCAACCCACTCAGTGATGGACTAATAGTGCTCTCAGTGTGCCATTTATCCCATCGGCGCCCATTGTATCTGAAATCCACGCTGGAGGATCGCCAATGAACAGGGTATGGAATAAGTCCGCATTTTTAGTTGGAGGAGTGTTACTCACACTCTTCGCACTGATTGGTTGGCAAGCGGTTCAGGCCGATTGGGTACACCGTTTGTTCAATAGCAGTAAGGAATCATCGGTGACCGTCTCCTCTCCGAGGATGCAACCGGCGCCCGCTCCTCGGAGTTCTCAAGAATCCAAACTGACCGAACGCCAGGCGGCTTTTCATAAAGTGGTCAACGTGTCGTCCACTGGTGGGATGGTAGCCAGCCATCCGGTTGACGCCGCTTTGGCCGATTTGAACGAGGATGGTCAGTTGGATTTGGTGACCGCTTTCGATAACAGCCTGATCACCGTTCGCCGAGGCACGGCGGAAGGGACTTTCGGCCCGGTCACCTCGTTCAGCGTCGATGCGAACATCAACGCGTTGGCCGTGGCCGATGTGACGGGTGATGGTCACCTGGACGTCATCGTCGCCGATGCCGCCGAAAAACTGGTCATCCTGGCTGGCGACGGTCGAGGGGGACTGCCGCAGGCCCAGGAGCTGGCCCTACCGGGGACTCCCAGCCGGCTTCTCGTCAGGGAATTCCTCGGCGATGAGCGAGCGGAAGTCCTCGTCGCCGTGGATACGGGGGCCGAGCGAGCGATTCTCCTCTGGCCCGATGTGGCCTGGCTTCATCCCATGCCGTCATCGGCGTTACATACTGTCGAGCCGCGAACATTGGCTCTCCCCCCCGAACGTCTCTCGCTCCCCCTCCAAGGCAATCCTTCCAGCCTGGGTATCGGATTTGTTGATGCCAACTCCTATGCGGACATCATCAGTGTGGATGAACAGCACATCGCTGTTCTGTTTGGCGATCGAACGTCTCCGTTTCGGCGATTCTCCACGCTCTCTCTAGAACGGCCAGCGTCGGCCAGCGCAATGGGCGATTTCAATGGTGACGCTCGCACTGATGTGGCCATCCTGGATGGTCAGACTCACGAGGTGATCCTCTATTCGTTGACCCCGAAGGGAGCATGGAACGTGATCGAGCGACTCCCCGTAGGGACTGTTTCGGCTCTGAGCGCGGCCGACATCAATAATGATCGCGTCGACGATCTCATTCTCATCCGCCCCGATGACCATCAGGTCTCCATCGTTCTGGGTGCTCGACAGAACCATCTGGGCGGAGAGCTGGTCAACTCCGTTCGTGGTCGGCCACAGATCGTGTTGCCGGCCTATCTGGACCGCGATGAGCGGAGTGATCTGGTGGTGGTCACGCATCGTGGTCTGTCGCTGCTCCTGAGCGAGGAGACGACCCAGCCATTGGCCGATGTCGAGGACAGTCCGATCATCGAGATCGATCCACTGGAACTGGACGTCAAGATCCCCGAAGGCGAATGCGTGACCGTCCCGGTCACCATCACTATTGCCCCCACCGTCTTCCGGCCGCTCGATATTTATCTGCTCGTAGATGGCACCAATAGTTTTCGCGATAATATCAGAAAATTTGCCGAGAGTGGCGAAGACTTCGTCCAAGCTCTCCTTGATTTGAGGGGCGATATTCGTCTCGGCGTGGGGCTGTTCCGGGATTATCCCATTCAACCCTTCGGCAACATCCTCGATTTCGCCTATCGGCGAGTGATCGATTTGCAAGCGGTCAATGTGGCCAATCGACGGCGGTTAATCGATGCCATCAGATCGATTCGGACCCGGGGTGGCGGTGATCTGCCCGAAGCTCAACTCCCGGCATTGTTCCAGGCAGCCACTGGCGCAGGCCAGGAGTTCCCCACTCCGCTCCGCCGGGCGAACATCCCGCCCGATGAACAGGCCAGCTTCCGCCGGAATGTGGATGTCGAGAAGATCATCGTCCTGGTGACCGATAGCACCTTCCACGAAGCGGGCGATCCCGGCCAGATTCCCTATCCCGGGCCGAGTTTCGCCGATACCGTCGCCGAGTTGAACGCCCGCGGCATCAAGGTGATCGGCATCAATAGCGGTGGAGGATCGACGCCGGTCAACGATGTCATGGCCGCTCTTCGGCGGTTGGCTCAAGCCACCGGCACGATCGCCAAGCGGGATATCGATTGCGATGGCAACGGCACCATCGATATTCGAAAAGGCGAGCCTATCGTCTGCCCACCGCCGGCTGACGGTGTGAATTTGAAGGACGTGATTCTCAGTGTGGTACGTGGTTTCGATCTCCCGGTGCCACTGACTCTGGAGATCGACCGGGATTGCAGTCCGATTTCCTTCATGATCGACCCACCGGTACACTTTGTCGATCCGCTCACCGGGGGAACATTCACCTTCAATATCACATTCTGTTGTCCCTGCCCATCGGCGCCCAGCGTCTGTCGATTCGAGACCAAAGTCATCCTCGATGAGATCATTCGCGCCCGTATTCCATCGCGCGTGGAATGCGTCAGGCCCGTGTGCGAGGTCACACCGACCACCCTTGACTTCGGGGACGTGTGTACGGGCGATAGTGCCGATCGAACGATTACAGTCAAGAACACCGGCAACGGAGCCTTCACGATCAACGGAATCAACTCTGATAATCCAGCCTTCACTATCGTGAGCCCAACGTTGCCGGTGACCGTCAATCCCGGAGACACGGTGACGGTGCGCGTACGGTTCACCTGCACCACGCCTGGGCCGCAGTCGGGCACCATCAGCTTCGTCACCGATCCGGCGACACCGTGCGACTCTAGCGAGCCTCTGTGTGCGCCGGTCAGTGTCACCGGATTCTGCGTCAATATTGATGGTGATGCCGCTCCACGGACGATCGACTTCGGTCAGGTCTGTGTCGGCGATAGCGCCAGCCAGGACTTCACCGTGACCAATACCGGGAATCGACCGTTCACCATCGATGCGGTCAACTCCAGTAACCCGGCATTCACGGTCACACCCGCTGGCGGCGTGACCATCGCCCCCGGCGATTCGGCCACGTTCACCGTAACATTCACCTGCACCACGGCCGGACCGCAGTCGGGCACCATCAGCTTCGTCACCAGTAATGCGACGAACTGCCCATTCGATCTGGGAACAATCGATGTCAGCGGCACCTGTTTGTTGATCACCTGCGATGTCAGTCCGCGGACCATCGACTTTGGCGATGTCTGCGTGGGTGACACGGCCGATCGCACCTTCACGGTGAGCAACACCGGCAATGGGGACTTCACCATCACCGGCATCGCCTCCGACAATGCGGCGTTCAGCATTGTGAGTCCTGCTCTGCCGGTGACCGTGCCTGCCGGTGGCAGCGTCGATGTCACCGTGCGGTTGACCTGCACCACGGCCGGACCGCAGTCGGGCACCATCAGCTTCGTCACCGACAGCGCCTGCGGCCCCGTCGATTGCGGCACCGTCTCGGTCAGCGGCACCTGTTTGTTGATCACCTGCGATGTCAGTCCGCGGACCATCGACTTTGGCGATGTCTGCGTGGGTGACACGGCCGATCGCACCTTCACGGTGAGCAACACCGGCAATGGGGACTTCA
>Ga0256841_1001804_pt1 | contig 17711 bp, 19 predicted proteins | sample 356308metaG_FD_185971 | JGI IMG/M metagenome (GOLD analysis project Ga0256841, IMG submission 185971) | Hydrothermal vent microbial communities from Mid Atlantic Ridge, Atlantic Ocean - 356-308 | ecosystem: Environmental > Aquatic > Marine > Hydrothermal vents | place: Atlantic Ocean: Mid... | reverse complement strand
CAGTATATGAGCCATGAAAGCCCGAGAATACCTGGAAAAACATCTCCGCTGGATCTCGAACGACAGCATCGGCTGGGAGCGGCTCGCCTTTACGGAGGTCACCGTTTTCGAGCCGGTGTCGCTCGTCGATGCCGCCGTCGATATCGCGTGGGATCGGCTGATGCCCCCCGGCGCGCTCGAACGCCCGGCCCTCGACGTGTTCAGCCGCGACGGGATGATCGTCTTTCGCCTGTGCATGGAACCGCTGACGCGGGCGCTGGCGAAGGCGGCATGAGCGGGACGAGGTGCGGAAGCCGGGTCAATCGTCGCTGAAATCCCGGTGTCCGAAGTAGTGAAGGACGTACTTGAGTTTCATGGCTTTCTGCTTGCCGAAGCCGGGCAGGGCCAGGACGCGCTTCTCGATCTCGGGGAAATCCGCCCCGTCGTTCCACAGGTTGGCCGCGTTGCCGTCGTACGTTTCCGTGAGCATCCTTGCGATGGCGTGCGTATAGTCGGCCATGACGTTGGTGAAGCGGTGCACGGCGGGCTTTTCCGCGAAGCGTTCCCGAAGCTCGTCGGGCTCCATCGCGGCGATTTTCTTCACGTCGAGGTGGCCGAGGCGGTTGCGGAGGCGAAGCGGACCGGTGAAGGCGTATTCGGCGCGGACGCGCTGGTCATAGAGAAGCCCGAGGAGCGCCGCGTTCGGATCGTCGCGGAGGTACCGGTCGGCCTCGGGGTCTCCGGTGAGGACGCCTTCGGTGTGGTACCGGTTGAGCATGCGAACGAGGCCGCCGTCGAAGTGGCTGTAGTCGAGCGGGGGGATGTCGAGAGGAGGCATGGGATCTATCCTGGGTGAAAGGGGGCGGGTCACAATCGTTCCGGTCCGAGGTTCAAACGTTCAGACCCGGATCATCTTTCTCCATTTCGGGCCTTCGGGCGTATCCATCACCTCGATGCCGAGGGCCGTGAGTTCTTCACGGATGGCGTCGGCGCGGGCGAAATCGCGGGCCTTGCGGGCGGCCTGCCGCTCGGTGAGGAGCGCTTCGACCTTCTCCGCGAGCGGGTCGGCGGTCGGAGCGAGGGGCGCGGGGGCTTCGCCTTCGGGGGCAAGGATGCCCAGGAGCGCGTTCGTCCGGTCCAGCCACGCCTGCGCGCTTCGGGCCGAGGCTTCGTTGAGGTTGGCCTTGAAGCCGAGGATCAGACGCACCCCTTCGAGCGTCTTCGCGAGCGCCTCCGGGGTGTTGAGGTCGTCGAGCATGGCGTCGAGCGCGGCCTCGTAGAGCGCGTCGAGGCGCGGGCCGAGGCGGTCCTCACCCGGAGCGCCGGCGACCAGGGCCGCCGCCACGTGCGCGGCCGCCTCACGGAAGCGCGTCACGTGCCGGATGTTGGCCTTGAGGGTCTTGAGGGTGAAGTTGAACGGCTTCCGGTAATATCCGGAGAGGAGCGTCATCCGCAACGCCAGCGGATCGACCCCCTTGCCGCCCTCGCTCTCGGGAAGGACGAGGCTCCGCACCGTGAGGAAATTCCCCAGCCGCTTCGACATCTTCTCCCCTTCGACCTGAAGGAAACGGGTGTGCACCCAGTGCCGGGCGAACGGCTTTTTGCCCGTGAGGCTCTCCGACTGCGCGATCTCGCATTCGTGGTGCGGGAAGATGAGGTCCTCGCCGCCCGCGTGAAGGTCGAGTTGTTCGCCGAGGTATTCCATCGACATCACGGAGCACTCGATGTGCCAGCCGGGGAAGCCCCATCCCCAGGGGCTGTACCATTGCATGAGGTGCTTCTCGTCCTTCTTCCACAGGGCAAAGTCGCGCGGATCCCGTTTTTCGGGATCGACCACCACGTCGCGGACGGTCTGCTCGAGCTCCGCCGCTTCCCGGTTGCCGGAGAGTTTACCGTATTCCGGAAAGCTCTCGACCGAGAAATAGACGCCCTGCGACGTCTCGTATGCGTGCCCGTTCGCCATGAGCTTCTCGACGGCGAGGATCTGTTGACGCACGTGTTCGGTGGCGCGGGGGCGTACGTCCGGTTCGCGCAGGTTGAGCGTGTGCCAGTCTTCGATGAGGACGTTCGCATAATACCGCGCCAGATCCCATATATTGGCAAAGCGCCGGCCCTCCTTCGAGCGAAGCGCCTTCACCATGCGATCCTCTCCGCTCGGGTCGGAGAGATCGTCTTCGGTGAGGTGCCCCACGTCGGTGATGTTCGTCACGTACGTCGTCCGCCAGCCGATGGCCTGCGCCGTACGGAGGATGAGGTCGGAGGTGAGAAACGAGCGGAAGTTGCCGATGTGGGCATAGGAATACACCGTCGGCCCACACGAATAGAACCGAAGGTGCTCCGGCTCGTTCGGGATCACCGGCTCGACCGTCTTCGTGAGGGTGTTGTACAACCGAAAGGTTTTCTCGGAGTTCATGTCGCTGGCGGTTGGTTCCGTGACGGAGCCGAAAGCGTCTCGGCGTGCGGAGTATAACCAGCGCCGGACTTGGATGTGCCGCATCCTGCAGTCCGGGCGTGACATTCAGAGAGAATTAAGAAACAGACGCGCATTTTTTCGAACGAGACGAGCGGTGTGCGCCTGCCGGTGGAATGGCGCGGTCCGGTTCGTCGTCTAATCCCCCCAGCCCAGCAAGCAAATGAACATCACGGTTTCTCGACTCCGGTCCCTCACGGCGGGACTTTTTGCGCTCGTCGTCCTGGCGGTGAGCGGTTGTGGAAGCACGAAAACGCTCGAGAGTTCGTGGCCCGAACGCCCGGTAGTGGTGGACGGGCACGACGAGGAGTGGTCGGCGCATCGCCTTCCGTTGAAGGATAAAAAGGTGTTGCTCAGCGCGATCAACGACGATGCGAACCTCTACGTCCGTGTGGAGACGCGCGACCGCGCCCTGCAGGCGCAAATGCTCGGGCGCGGCTTCACCGTCTGGCTCGCTCCCGGCGGCGACAAGTCGAAAAAATTCGGCATCCGCTTTCCGCTCGGCATGGCAGGGCGCGGCGCTAAGCTGCTCCAGCGTGCCCGTCGCGACGGCGGCGACCTCGAAGAGCGGTGGCCGCGCATCGAGGCGGAGATGAAGGCGTTCGAGATCGTCGATTCGGACGGGGAGCCGCTCGAACGACGGCTCCGGGTCTCGTCCGAAGACATCATGGTCTCGATGTCGTACGTCGACGGGTTGCTCGTGTACGAGCTCAAGGTTCCGCTCGCCGGGGGAGAAGGGCGCGCTTACGCGCTCGGCGCGACGCCCGGGCAGACGGTGGCCGTCGGGCTGGAGACGCCCGAGATCGAACGCCGGGAGCCGCGCGCAGACCTCGACGAGGGGAACCGTAGGCGCGGCAGGCGCGGCGGCTTCGGCGACGGCCTCGGCGGACGCGGCGCGCGTGGGCAGGCGGGCAGGCTGCGTCCGGCCACCCCGGACCGGCTCGACGTGTGGGCCACCGTGCGCCTCGCCTCGCCCGACGCCGGCGCCGCGGGATAAACGCCCGATACGGTTTCACTCCAAAAAAATATGTCCTCATGAAAAACCATTCGAAGATCTTCGGCCTCCTGTTCGGGGCGGCGCTTGCTCTCGGCGTCGGCCTGGCCGCCCCCGCGCATGCCCAGCGCGGCATGCTCTCGCCCGAGCAGATGAAAGAGCGCATGACCGCCGAGATGGAAGACACGCTTGCCCGGCTCGGCCTCGATGAGGAGACTACGGCAAAGGTGCGCACGATCCTCGCGGCCGGCATCGAGAAGCGCCTGGCGCTCTTTCAGGAAGCGCGCAAGATGCGGAAGCAGGGCGAGGGAAACCGGAGCGCAAGAGGCGCCATACGTGAAAAGATGATGGCGCTGGAGCAGGAAACAGCCTCGGAACTCGCGAGCGTGCTTTCCGAAGAACAGATGGAGCAGTACCGGGAAATCGTCGCTGAGAAGCGGGCCTCCCGGCGAGGCGGCCCCCGGAGAGGACAGTGACGCTTCCCTCACTCGGCCGCCGCTTCGACGGACGGGAGCGACGGACGGGAGCGACGGACGGGAGCGACGGACGGGAGCGACGGACGGGAGCGACGGACGGGAGCGACGGACGGGAGCGACGGACGGAGACAAGGCATTCGAGCCCTCGGGAGCCGGTTTGCCGCCCGGCCGATCCCACGTGGAAACAGGCGCGTCCCGGGAGAGTTTGATCCCTTCCCAAAAACACCACGCACCTCACCATACGCCGATGCGGGGAGATGCCGCATCGCAGGCGAAATAAACGGACAGAACGGGCGTTATTGATTCAGACGAAAACGTACGACGTGTGACCATACCCGCAGGGCGATCCTCGAAGAAGGCCCGTCTTGCCTGAAAAATACCCTATGTCTGTTCGCCTGCTTTTGTTTTTTGGACTGATCTTCGGCAACGTCGCGCCCGGGTTTGCGCAGTCCACGCGGCCGCCCGAGGCCTCGCCGTCCGGCTTCGCGGCTACCGAACGCGCGCGCCCCTTCATCATCGCAGACCTTGCGGTGGAAGGGGTGGAGGACGGCCCGATTCGGGCCTTCGTGAAAAAGGTGAGCGGCCTGCGAGTCGGACAGGAGGTCGAGATGCCCCATGACGTCGCGCTCGCCGAAGCCGTGCGCGCCCTCTACCGGGTCGGTCTTTTCTCCGACGTGAAGATCCTCGAAGCCGCGCGTGAGGGCCGGGATCTCCGGCTGATCCTCCGGGTGACGGAAGCCCCGCGTCTGGCCGGCTATACGTTCGAGGGATTGAAAGAAAAAGACGCGCGCACGCTCGAAAGGGAACTGATGCTCTTTCCCGGGAGCATCCTCCGGCCCGCCGACGTGGAGCGGGCGAGGCAGACGGTGCGAGGGATGCTCCGCGCCGGGGGCTATCCGCTGGCCGAGGTGACCACGCGGCAGACGGAGGCAAAGGCGGGCGGGGTCACGCTCGTCTTCGTGGTGAAGCGGGGACCGCGGGTGGAGGTGGCGGGCATCGAGATCACGGGCAACGAGGCGCTCTCGGACGACGCCCTGCGCAAACGAATGGCTACGAAACCCCGCCGTTGGTGGCGGTTCTGGCGGAAAGCCACGTTCGATCCGGCCACCTATCGCGCCGACCTCGACCGCATCGTCGCCTACTACAACGAACAGGGCTATTATGACGCCCGCATCGTGCGGGATACGAGCTTCGTCCACAACGATGAAGGCGACCCGGAGATGGTGATCGAGGTCGAAGTGGAAGAGGGGCCGCGCTATCACGTCCGCCGCGTCGAATGGACGGGCAATACGGTGCTTTCGGATGCGGAACTCACCGAGACGCTCGGGCTCCACCCCGGCGATCCGTACAACGGTCGGAAACTGGAAGAGAACCTCTACTTCAACGAGGCGGGCACGGACGTGGCGAGCCGGTACATGAACCGGGGACGCCTCCGCTTCAACGTCGCGCCCGACGTCCGCGTGGTCGAAGGCGACTCGCTCGATCTCCACTTCGACCTTTTCGAGGGCGAGGTGTATACCTTCGGCGTCATTGAAATCGCGGGGAACCGGGGGGTGAACGAGCACGTCGTGCGCCGCGAGTTGGCGACGCTCCCGGGCCGGCCGTTCAGCCGCGCGGCCATTCAGGAATCACTCATGCGGCTGATGCAGACCGGCTATTTCAGCCCCGAAGCGCTCGCCGCCGGGCCGGAGATCCGCGTGGACGACGAACGCAAAACGGTGGATCTGATCTATCGCGTGGAAGAAGCGCACAAGAACCCCGTCAGCTTCGGCGGGAGCTATTCGGGCGGTCTGCTCCTTCAGGTCGGGCTGAACCTGAACAACTTCTCTCTCCGCAATCTCGTCCGCCCCTCCCGGTGGAACCCCCTGCCGACCGGCGACGGGCAGCGCTTCTCCCTCGGGGTGCAGACGGGCGGCGCCGACTTTCAGGTGTACAGCCTCGATTTCACCGAGCCGTGGTTTCGGGGCAAGCCCAACCCGCTCGGCTTCTCCGCCTCCTTTGCGCACATCGCCGACGGTTTTCGCTCAGGCGAAAACCTGGGCGGCTCGCTCGACTCCTGGTCGGCCCGCACCTTCCACGACCGCCGGCTCGGCCGCCGCTTCTCAATGTCGACGGGACTCCGGCTGCGCTCGTACGACAACAGGGGATGGACGACCCTTCTGCCCGAGGGCTCCAGCCTCGAACTCGTCTTTGCTCAGAGTTTCACCCGGAGCACGCTCGATCATCCGCTCTTCCCGCATCGGGGCACGATGGCCCAACTGAGCGTAGAGGTGGCTCCGCCGTTGAGCAATGTGCAATACCACAAGTGGCGGCTACGGGGCAAATGGCAGATCCCGCTCACGAAGACGATCGGCCTCGGCCTCTCGGCAGACTGGGGCTATACGGGCTCTCTCACGGGCGAAGACGTCGGGTTTCAGCGCTTCCTCGTCGGAGGCTCGCCCATAGACGCGCAGGGCTTCGAGCCGTTCTTCGGCCAGGACATCGTCTACATGCGCGGGTATCCCTCGCGGGTCATCGGCCCGCGCGAGGCAGACGGAAGCGCCGCCGGCGGACGGGTGCTGAACAAGTATTCGCTCGAGCTCGGATGGAAGGCGGTGCAGAAACCACAGCTGACCGTGATGCCGTATCTCTTTTTCGATGCCGCCAACGCCTGGCGCGGCTTCGACGACTACCGGCCGACCGACCTCTTCAGCGCCGTCGGCATCGGAATGCGCGTGCGCCTGCCCATCCTCGGTCTCGTCGAGTTCAGCTATGGAACCAACCTCGACACCTACGCGCCGCTCGACGGTCACGACGGGTCACGCGGCTGGCGATTCCAGATTTCACTGGGCCGAACGTTTAATTTTTAATGGTGAAATTGTCCTGATTTTGTGGAAAGAGGGAGGACGTGAAGCAGACGGGCAACCTCGAAGGGGAGACTGCGTTTCTCGGGCCGGTGGTAAGCGTGATGTTTACCTCCCGGATGCATGGACGAAAGCCCGGCGTATAACGATACGTCGGGCTTTCGTTTTTTCTTCAGACAGGCATGGCAAAAGCGCTCGGCCCCTTTCGCCGGAGATTGCCTTCGGCCTCCTTGTGCAGGGTTTCCAGTTGTCCGAGCATGGACCGGCACAGCGCCACGGAAGCATAGAGTTGGGTGATCTCTTCGATCGCTTCGCGGCATTGCCCGGAATCTTCCAGATCATGCGCGCTGAGCGCTCGTACGAGCGCATCTATTTCAAGGAGGCAGGACCGAATCATCTCGGTCAGTGACAGCCTTGTCATAGCGATTCCTCCTCTATTCCCGAAAAAAGTCCAATCGGGCTCCCTTTCTCTCTGGTTATCATCGGCGCTGGGGCGCAGAATTGAATAGGAAAATCGCCCATTGTGCCGGGGGCAGATGGGGGGAATGGAATGGGGCGGCGGGGGCGGGCGTCAAATATCCGAAAGCCGGGAAAGGCTTCCGACTCCCGCGAGGGATCGGGGCCGGCAGGCTTCCTGCCGGGGCATCCCAATCCGGCGACGACATCGGGCCGATGCGTACTTCGACACCACGAACCTGTAGACGGACAGAGCCATGAAAACATATATGGAGTATCGAGCGGGAAGTCTTTGGCGGCACGGCGTTTTTTTCGTGCTCGCCCTTTTTCTCATCAGCGCGTGCGATACGGCGACGCCCGAAGCGGAGGAAGTCGCCGTCGAAGACGAGACCCTTCAGGCAGTGGCGGAGGCGTTGCAAACGGAACTTGACCTGAGCGCGGCGCAGGCGCAGGAGATAAACGGCGTGCTGGCCACGCATGCAGGCGAAGAGGTGGGTGCGTTGTGGTTCGTTGCGGCGGAGCTTCAAGAGCGGTTGACGGAGGAGCAGAAAGCGAGCCTCTTCGCGCGGGCCGCCGAGCGCCGCGACGCGTTCCGAGCGCGCAGGGCCGAAGGCGCGCCCGGACGCCTGAACGGAAAGGGCCGGATGCGCCGCGCCGGAGGCTTTATCCGGGGAGCCCTGGAGGGACCGCTCGCCGAACGGCTGACGGAAGAACAGCAGACGGCCTTCGATGAACTGCGGGCCCGTCATCGGGAAGCGATGCGCGCCTTGATCGACCGGAAGCGGGAAGGAACGCTCGCGCCCGAGGACTTCCGCGAACAGATGAGGAGCCTGAATGAAAGCATGAAGGCCGAGGTGGGGGCGTTGCTCACGGATGAGCAGAAGGCGGCGCTCGAAGCCCGCCGCGAGGAGGGTCGGCAAGCGCGTCGCGCCCGCGCGGGGGAGCGGCTGGAAGCGATGGCCGAGGCGCTCGAACTGACGCCCGAACAGCAGGCGAAGCTCCGTGAACTGCGAGAGACTCATCGCGCCGCCATGAAGGCGTTCATGGAGGAGGCCAGAGCCGGTGAGCGCGACCGCGAAGAGATCCGCGCCGCTCTCGCCGAGATGCGCGCAGCGCAACGGGCAGGGAGGGCCGGCGTGCTGACGGACCGGCAGGAGGAGATCGTCCGCCTGCATCGCATCCTCGCGGCCAAGGTGATGACGAAGCGCCGGGGTGCGGGCGAGGGCAGCCTCCGGCAACAACACCGCCCCGGCCGGCGGAACGGTGGATGACGCGACGCGACGTGCGAAAGAGGAAGCATCGGGCTTCGGCGCTTCCCCTTTCGTATGTTGCCTTCCCCGAACGCGCGCAGGAGGGGAGCGACAAAGAAACGGACATACGAAACACGGAACGGGCCTCCCGGTGTCTCGCAAGGAAAGCACGATGACGGGTACGCATCCGCCGGATGACGGGGCGGAGCGGGCGCTGGTTGCTCGTGCGAGCGCCGGGGACCGGCAGGCCTTCCGGACGCTCGTCGAGCGCTTCGAACGCGACGTTGCCGCCACGGTGGTGGCGATGCTCGGCCCGGGCGCAGCCGTGGACGACGTGGTGCAGGAGGTGTTCATTCGCTTTTACGAGGCGCTCCCGCAGTTTCGGGGCGAGGCAAGGGTGAGCACCTATCTCAAACGCATCGCCATCAACCGCTCGCTCGACGAACTGCGGAAGCGCAAACGGATGCTCGCCCGCTTCCTCAGCCGCGACGATGCTTCGGCATCCGTGCCGGAGCCGGGGGTGGAAGGGGACGACGAGGTGGAAAGACGCGAGCGCCGGGCCCTCGTGCACCGCGCCATCGGGTCGCTGCCGCCGAAACACCGCGCCGTCGTCGTGCTCCGCCTCATCGAAGGCTACTCGACCGAGGAGACCGCCGAGATACTCGGCGTCGCCTACGGGACCGTCCTCTCGCGGCTGAACCGGGCGCGCGCCCGGCTCAAAACGGTCCTCAAACCTTATCTCGAAAACCCGCCGTCAGAGGCTCCCCGGAGGGAGCCGGATTCGGAGATGGAACCATGAAACACGAAGACACGGAACAGATGCTTCGCCGGCTGGAGGGTCGGATGACGCCGGAGGAAGCCGAGCGGTGGGATCGCCGCGTGGCCGCCTCGCCCGAACTCCGCGCACAACGTGACGAGTGGCGCGCCCTTCAGAGGGCGCTTCGGACGACCGTGCGCGAGGATTCGGAAGAGGCGCTCCGGCCCTTCTTCGCCGACCGGCTCATGCGCCGGCTCAGGCCCCCGGCAGCCGCCCGCACCGAGGCGTTCGCGACCTCGCTCGCCGCCTTCTTCCGTCCGGTGGCGCTCGCGGGCTTGCTCATCATCGCGATGCTCGTCGGCTACAACGTGTCGTCCTATGCGTATGAGGCCGAGCCGTCGACCACGGAAGCGGTGCTGGGCCTGCCCCCGCTGACGGTGGCGACGGCCTTCGACGCGGCCTACGATCCCGCTTACGAAACCCTCCCGGAAAAACCATGACTGCGCGGACGAAATCAGCCCTCATCCTCCTCGTCACGCTGGCCGTCGGCATCCTCATCGGCTCGCTGGCGACGAGCGCCGTCATCAACCACCGGATGGAGCAACTGGCCGAATTGAGACGACCGACCGGCTTCTCCCTGATGCTCGAACGGGTGATCCGGCCCCAAGATGAGGCTCAGCGCGAACAGATCCGCGCCATTCTGGAGGAGGCCGGCGCGCGCATGGCCGAACTGCGCCGCTCCCATTTCACCGAACTCAAGGCGATCATCGACTCGACGCGGGCACGCCTCAACCCCATCCTCACCCCGGAGCAGAGACAACGCCTCGAAACCTGGTTTTCACGCGACCGGGAGCGGTTGAAGACCGGACGGTGGCGAAGACATCCCGGCGTCGACCGGGCCCATCCCCCGGCCTCCCCGCCGGATTCTCTGCCGGAACGATGACCGTTGTTGGAAAGGAAGGAGGAATGACACGGGATTTTCAAACGTCTAACCCTAAATTGGGGGCCACGAAAGGAAAGACGCGTTCTTTTCGATTCGTAGTTTTCTCATGATAACCCAAGCGCTCATTGCCGCTATGAAAAAAATTATTCCCCTCCTGCTCGTGGTCGTACTCGGCGGCGCGGGCTGGTGGTACTTTGCAAGGAACGGGGAAGAAGTGAAGAGCCCGTACCGTTTCGTCACCCTCGAGCGGGGGGACCTGGAGTCGGTGGTCTCGAGCACGGGCAACCTCGAAGCCGTCGTCACGGTGCAGGTGGGCACGCAGGTCTCGGGGATCGTCTCCAAGATCTACGCCGACTTCAACGACCGGGTGCGAAAAGGGCAGGTCATCGCGCTGATCGACACGACGCTGCTCGTCAGCGCGGTGCGCGACGCTCAGGCGAACCTCGAACGGAACCAGGCGCAGCTCGCCTTTGCCCGCCAGGAGTTCGAACGCATCCGCGACCTGTTCGAGAAAAACTTCAGCACAGAGGTCGAATACAACACGGCGAAGTACAATTACGACGTGGCGCGCGCCTCGGTCCAGTCGGCGCAGGTCAACCTCGAACGAGCCCGCCGGAACCTCGCCTATGCCACGATCCGCGCGCCGATCTCGGGCGTCGTCATCGAACGCAACGTGGACGTGGGGCAGACCGTCGCGGCCAGCTTCTCCGCGCCCCAGCTGTTCCTCATCGCCAAGGATCTCTCGCAGATGCAGATCCTGGCTTCCGTGGACGAGAGCGACATCGGGCTGATCAAGGAAGGGCAGGAGGCGCGCTTCACCGTGCAGGCTTACGACGACCGGACGTTTACCGGAACGGTCCGGCAGGTGCGGCTCCAGTCTCAGACGCAGGAGAACGTCGTCAACTATACGGTCGTCGTCGACGTGAACAACCAGGATGGGCTTTTGCTGCCCGGCATGACGGCCACGGTGGATTTCATCATCGAGCAGGCGAGCGACGTCTTGAAGGCGCCCAACGCGGCGCTCCGATTCCGTCCCACAGAGGCCATGATGACGGCTTTCCGCGAGCGCATGGCGCAGAGGCGGGCGAATGCCCCGGACTCCGTGCGCAGCCGCTTTGCCCGTCAGCGCCCGGGCGGCTTCTCCGGTGCGGGGAGGCGGCCCTCGAACGTGCTGTGGTACCTCGATGAAGACGGCCGCGTGAACGCCGTGCGCGTACGCACCGGCATCACGGACGGGCAGATGACCGAGGTGCGCGGGCGCAACCTGGAGCCCGGCATGCAGGTCATCGCCGGCGTCACACGGACGGGCGCCTCCGCCGGAACCACCAACCCCTTCCAGAACAACACCACCCGTCGCCGACCCGGCGGCTTCTGATCGCGTCGAAAGTAAGCATGGAGAGCATTGTGAACGAAGGCGAACGGACCCTCGACACGGTCATTCATGTCGAGGGCGTGACGAAGGTGTACACGATGGGCAAGACCCGCGTGCACGCCCTGCGCGGCATCGACCTGAGCATCGAGCGCGGGGAGATGATCGCCATCATGGGCGCTTCCGGATCCGGCAAATCGACGTTGATGAACATCATCGGCTGCCTCGACTACCCCACGGCCGGGACGTACGACCTCGACGGGATCCGCGTCGAAGGCCTGTCCAAAAACCGGCTCGCCGACATCCGGAACCGGAAAATCGGCTTCGTCTTTCAGGGGTTCAACCTGCTGGCCCGCACGACGGCGCTCGAAAACGTGGAACTGCCGTTGCTCTACGACCGCTCCGGGCGCAAGCTGAATACGAAGGAGATGGCGCGGGCGGCGCTCGAACGCGTCGGCCTCGGCGACCGGCTCGACCACGAACCGAGCGAACTCTCGGGCGGACAGCAACAGCGCGTGGCCATCGCACGGGCGCTCGTCGGCAACCCGGCCATCCTCCTCGCCGACGAACCCACGGGCAACCTCGACAGCCGCACCTCCGTGGAGGTGCTCGCGCTGTTTCAGGCGCTCAACGAACAGGGCATCACCATTTTGCTCGTCACACACGAGCACGACATCGCGCAGTACACGAAACGCATCGTCGAACTCCGGGACGGGCTGGTGATCCGCGATCATCCCGTCGCCGACCGTCGGAGCGCCGCCGAAGACCTCGAACAGCTGACCTCGCTTGAGGAGGAAGTCGTATGAAAGCGATGACGCTCGTCAAAGTAGCCGGACAGAGCATCCGGAAGAACAAGATGCGGACGCTCCTGACGATGCTCGGCATCATCATCGGCGTTGGAGCGGTCATTATGATGGTCGCCATCGGCGAGGGTGCGCAGGAGCAGATCCAGCGCCGTATCAACAGCCTGGGGACGAACATGATCGTCATCACGCCGGGATCGAGCAGTCAGGGCGGCGTCAGTCAGGGGGCCGGAACGTTCAACCGCCTGACGGTCGACGATGCAAAGAAGCTCAAACGAGAGAGCGTGTATCTCTCCGCCGTCTCACCGGTCGTGTTCACCCGCAGTCAGGTCATCGGTGGGCAGGGCAACTGGCGCACGACCATCAACGGCGTCGACACGGATTTTCAACTGATCCGGGACTGGCCCGTCGTCTCCGGGCGCTTCTTCGATCAGAGCGAGGTGCGGTCGATGCGCAAAGTGGCCGTGCTCGGGAAGACCGTGGCGGAGAACCTCTTTCCGGGCGAGGACCCGGTCGGGCAACAGATCCGGATCCGCAATGTGCCTTTCCGCATCATCGGCGTGTTGACCGAGAAAGGACAGACGGCCGGCGGGACGGATCAGGACGACGTCATCCTCGCCCCGTACACGACGGTCCAGAACCGGCTGAGCGGTTGGAGCCGCATCTTCCAGATCCTCGCGAGCACGTCTACGCCTGCGGACATCCCGGCGGCACAGGAGGAGATCCGCCTCATCATGCGGGAGTCGCACGACCTGGCGGAGTGGTCGAATGACGACTTCACCATCCGGAACCAGACCGACCTCGCCGAAGCCGCTCAGGGCACGACCGAGGTGATGACGATGCTCCTCTTTGCCATTGCTTCGATTTCGCTGCTCGTCGGCGGCATCGGCATCATGAACATCATGCTCGTCTCCGTCACCGAGCGCACGCGCGAGATCGGCATCCGCATGGCCATCGGCGCGCGCGGCTCCGACGTGCTGACGCAGTTCCTCGTCGAGAGCATCGTCATGAGCGTCCTCGGCGGGCTCGTCGGCATCCTCGTCGGCTTCGGGGGGACGGAGATCCTCGGGCGTCTGACGGGATGGAGCACGGCCATCTCGATGGACACGGTGATGCTCGCCCTCTTCTTCTCGGCCGCCGTCGGGATCTTCTTCGGCTTCTATCCCGCCCGAAAGGCGGCGCGCCTCAACCCCATCGAAGCCCTCCGGTACGAGTAGCGTTGAACGTTTGTGCGTTAAAACGTTTGTGGGTTGAAACGTTATAACGTTCAACGTTTAAACGCGCTAACGCAATCTATTGCCGCGCGATTTCCCAGACGAGGTGGTTCAGTTCGGGGAGGATGAGCCGGTCGAGGGCGAGGCGGACGGCGCCGGTGGAGCCGGGCGTGGAGAAGAGGAGCGTGTCGCGGTAGACGCCTGCGATGGCGCGCGAGAGCATTGCGCCCGCGCCGATCTCTTCGTACGAGAGCATCCGGAAGAGCTCGCCGAAGCCGGGAAGGGTTTTTTCGAGCCGGGCGGCGACGGCCTCGTAGGTGGTGTCCCGCCGGCTGATGCCCGTGCCTCCGTTGATGAGGATCGCCTCGGCGACGCCGGCCCACTCCTCGAGCAGCGCCGCGATGCGTTCCGGCTCGTCGGGGAGGATGCGATAGGCGACGACCTCGTGCCCGGCCTCCGCAAGGCGGCTTTTCATGAGCGCGCCGCTCCGGTCCGTGGCCTCGGTGCGGGTGTCGCTCACGGTCAGCACGGCGCAACGTACGGGCTGCTCGCGCGCGAGGCGTTTATGCGCTGCGTAGCTCATGCGGGTGCTCGTGTTCGTGCGCGGGGTCCTCGTGCGCGGCGGGGGCCTCAACGTCGGCGGGGAGCGGCTCGCCGAACCAGCGCGGCGGGTCGTAGCCATGCCCGCCCCACGGGTGGCACCGCCCGATGCGGTGGATCGCCAGGATCGTCCCCTTCACCGCGCCGTACTTCCGGAGCGCCTCCAGAGCATAGCTCGAACACGTCGGCGTATAGCGGCAACTCGACGGGAAATACGGGGAGACGGCGAGTTGATAGAACCGCACCAGCCCGATGAGGAGCAGACGGGGCAGCCGAAGCAGGATGCGGAGCATGGCGCGGGTCGGAGGGAAGATGTGGAACGATAGCTTTCGTATCCCCGTCGCCGGTGTGGGTTCCGTCGGCCGACGTCAGTTCCTCCGGAGCCGACCCACGCGCGGGCGCGCCGGTCGCCGGATGCGCCCGCTCAGCCGCGAGCGCATCCGTTCCCGGAGGCGGCCCACCTTCGCCCGGCGGGAGACGTGCCGCCGCTCGATGTGCTCCGTGACGGTCTCCCCCTCGGGGTCGAGCGCCTCGTCGATGCCGTCGAAGAAAAGGAAGCGCTCGGGGTCGATGCCGGTCGGCGCGGGGTCGAGCGGCTCGGCGAAGCGGGCCCATCGCGGCGGGGTGCGGCCCTCCATCGAGATCGGGCTGTAAAAATGCCGTACGGTGACGGGGAAGGGGCGGTCCTTCGGGGGAGCCTGAAAGACGTCGAGCGCGATGCCGAGGGCCGCACGCCACCCGGGCGCGTCGGCGTTCTGGTTGAGGCCGAGGATGTACGCGCGGCGGGCCGACGGCTCGTTGAAGGCGCTGAACTGCCGGGGTTCGAGCACCACCTCCCGGTACGTGTCGCCGCGATAGCCGGTCTCTTTTCGGTTGCGGACGACCCAGGCCACAAGCCGCTGTTCCTCGGGCCGGTCGCTCTCGGAATAGATGCACCGCGCCAGCCAGAGCACTTCATCCATCTCGATGGGCGTGAGACGGCGGAGGCGTTCGGGCACGTCGTCCGGAGGATGGGCGGCAGGAAGGAAGAGGACGAGCGCGAGAAGTCCGGCGATACGGCTGTGCATCACAATCGACGGGAGGGTTGGTAGGCGCGGCGCTCCGGCGCAAAGGCCGTTCCGGCGCGGGGAGGCCGCGTATCGGGACCAGAGAGGTTCCGGCGGCGGAACGGCCGGCCCTCCGGGCGGAAAAATGCTCCGCATCCCCGCCTTGCAAACATTGTCGGAAAAAAGGAACCTCTGCGATCCTCGTCGTGAAATAGAGGGCGCGTCCGGGTACTATCCTCTCTTCGGGGAACAACGCGATGCAAGGCCCGAAAGATCACCGCACCTCTTGCTCCTTCATGAACGATGCGATCCACGAATGAAACCGGGAAAATGATGAAAAGCACTCGTCCAACCCTTGTCGCATTTCTGATCGTCTTGCTCTTTCTCCCCTCGCTCTCCGCGTGCGACAGCGGCGGCGATAACGACGGGGAGATCAGTGAGACGGCCCTGAACACGTTCTCCACGATGCTCGGCAACGTCTTTGGCGCGCTCTCGCTGGCCGTGACGCAGGTCGGCAAGGCCGACGTCCCCGCCGCGCGATCCGCCGCGACCCTCTCGCCCGAAGAGGTCGTGCCCTGCCCGCAGGGCGGACAACTCGACGTCACCGGCGACTTCGGGAGCGGCCCCGAACTCACGTTCAACCTCGACGTGACCTTCGAAGGATGCAACGGCATCGACGGCGCGCTCGCGGTCACCGGCAGCGGCTCCATCGTGCAAAACCAGAGCACCTTCAACTTTCTCCTGAACGGCTCCGTCTCGGACGGATGTACCATCGATTTCAGCAATTTCAGCGAGCAGGTCACCACGAACACGCTCAGCCGCACCGCCACCGTCACGCTCGACGGCACGATCGGAGCCACGTGCGAGGGGCAGAGCTTCACGTGCACGATGAACGACATGACCATCGACGAGAACATGACGGGGGAGGACTTCCGGGACGTGTGTTCGCCGGACCGGTCGTGAGGATTCGCCCCGCGTATTTCGTAAGTTAGGGCGTCCCGGCGGTCCTTCCGGGATGCGCACGCCGCACGATTTCCCCATTCTTTTCATCCTCGAAACGGTGCTTTTCCATGCCTCACCTGACGTACGTCGAGCGCCTCGTGGATCTGCTCGATCCGGAAGCGAACGTATTTTTGAACGTCACGCCCGAGGAAGCCGCCGCCGCCGTCGCCTCGGGCGACCCCGAGCGGGTGCGGGCCATCGACGGGCAGTTCGCCCTCGTGCAAAAAGAGGGCAAAACGGTGCGTATGGCGCGGTCCATCGGGCGGCCGATGCGGTATTTTCTGGCGAAGCGGAGTGAGGGGCCGTGCCTCGTCGTGGCCGAGCGCATCGAGGAGCTCCGGGCGTTCCTCGATGCCGAGGGTCTCGGCGATCAGTTCCATCCGTCGTACTCGCGCATGGTTCCCGCGCATCATCTCGTCGAGATCGAACTCGTCGGATGCCCCGATCCGAACCCGGCGTACACGCGCTTCTTCACGCCCGAGCGCAACCGGCTGCCCGCCGACCTCGACGTGATCGGTCGCGCATACGTCGGCGCGCTCGCGCACGAGTGCGAACGGTGGCTCGACCGCATCGACCCGCGCGCGCCCATCGGCGTGCTCTTCTCGGGCGGCATCGACAGCGGGGCCGTTTTCCTCGTCCTGTATCACCTCCTCCTCGCCCGGGGAGAAGCGCCCGCGCGGCTGAAGGCGTTCACCCTCTCCGTACAGGGCGGCCCCGACGCCGAACAGGCCCATCGCTTCCTCGATGCCCTCGGCCTAACCATGTTTCTCGAAGTCGTCGAGGCGGCCATGGAGGACGTGGACTATCGGGCCGCAATCCAGGTGGTGGAGGACTATAAGCCCCTCGACGTGCAGGCCGCCGCAATGACGCTCGCGCTCTGCCGGGGCATCCGCGCCCGGTATCCCGAGTGGACGCACCTCGTCGACGGCGACGGCGGCGACGAAAACCTCAAGGATTACCCCATCGAGGAGAACCCCGAACTGACGATCCGGAGCGTTCTCAACAACCTCATGCTGTATCAGGAAGGGTGGGGGGTCCACGCGATCAAGCACTCGCTCACGTACTCGGGCGGGCAGAGCCGGGGGCACGTCCGCTCGTACGCGCCGGGCCGCGCGCTCGGCTTCCGGGGCTTCAGCCCGTACGCGCTCCCGAACGTCATCGCCGTGGCCGAGGGCATCCCGTTCGTCGAACTGACGCAGTGGGATCACGAGCGGCTGTATGCGCTCAAGGGCGAGGTCGTGCGGCGCGGCGTCAAAGCCGTCACCGGGCTCGACATGCCGGTCTTCGAGAAACGCCGGTTTCAGCACGGCGCCCTCGAGCGAGATGCCTTCGAGGCGCTCTTCCCCGAGGGCGAAGCCGCGTACCGGGCCGCCTTCCGAGACCTCTTCGAATGAGATACGCCGTGGACGCATGGCCGCGTTTTTCCGACGCCGACGTCACGGCGGCGCGAGGGCCGAAAGCCGCCGTCGATCCGAGCCGTCCGTACGCTTTCTTCGTCGAGCCCGAACG
>Ga0256841_1001803_pt1 | contig 17720 bp, 18 predicted proteins | sample 356308metaG_FD_185971 | JGI IMG/M metagenome (GOLD analysis project Ga0256841, IMG submission 185971) | Hydrothermal vent microbial communities from Mid Atlantic Ridge, Atlantic Ocean - 356-308 | ecosystem: Environmental > Aquatic > Marine > Hydrothermal vents | place: Atlantic Ocean: Mid... | reverse complement strand
GGTTGCAAAGAAACTGGTGGCGAGTTCGAACAATCGTCAAAGCGAGGCATTGCTCAAGCGGGAAAAACAGTAAAAACCTAACGTGCACTGCAAGCTGTATTTTGTATTACAAAACGCTTGGCAAGGGGTGCGCTGCCCCGGTTGCATCCCCCAATGAATAAATGCACCGAAAAGCTACTTTAGTTGACCCACCTTCAGTGCCTGTGTCACATTGTGTGGGTATTGGGGAATAGCTATGCGGTTAGAATGAAGTGGTCCTGGTATTTCGGACAGTCTGCTAAGGTGTATTCCAACGCGAAGAAGGAACACAGATAGTCATCGGGCTGTTTGATCGCATGCAGCATGCTTTGTGGCGGTAAACTGGCCTTGCTGGTTTTCGACATGTGCTATCCTTTTAGCAACGCCAATGCGGCCTTCAGATCAATCGCCCCGTCATAGAGCGCCCGACCGGAGATTGCACCGTTCAGCGGGGCGCCGCAGTCGCGCAGGGCCGAAAGATCGGCCAGTGAACTGACCCCGCCCGAGGCAATCACCGGAATATCCACCGCATTTGCCAGCGCCGCGGTGGCGTCCACGTTCGGCCCCTGCATTGCGCCGTCGCGGTTGATGTCGGTGTAGATGATCGCGGCCACGCCTGCGTCCTCGAACGAGCGCGCCAGATCGGTGACCATCACGTCGGTTTCCTCGGCCCAGCCCTTGGTGGCGACGCGCCCGTCGCGGGCGTCGATCCCCACGGCCACCTTGCCGGGAAACGCCTTGGCGGCCTGGCGTACCAGATCGGGGTTTTCCACCGCTACGGTGCCAAGGATCACCCGCGCAATCCCCTTGTCCAGCCACATTTCAATCGTCGCCATATCGCGGATACCGCCGCCCAGCTGGGCGGGCACATCGGTGGCGCCAAGGATGGCCTGAACCGCCGCCCCGTTCACGGGTTCGCCGGCAAAGGCGCCGTTCAGATCGACCAGATGCAGCCATTCGCAGCCAGCATCCTGAAAGGCACGGGCCTGTGCCTCGGGGCTGTTGTTGAACACGGTGGATTGCGCCATGTCGCCCCGGATCAGGCGCACACACATTCCGTCTTTCAGGTCAATCGCGGGGTAGAGGATCATCGGCTGAAATCCTTGCTGTTTATTCGTTCAGACGCTGTTTTGCATGAAGCAGACCGGAATGCAAAGCGATCTGCCGACCTAACGTCAGGCTTGCCAGAAAGCCATTCAACGGCCAAACTGGCTGAACCCACAGGGAGGAATGAGAAAATGAAGAAAACAGGATTGCTTCTGGCCGCACTTCTTGGATTTTCGGCACCGGCTTTGGCAGATCCGGTAGACGGCATATGGAAAACGAAGCCGGGCGACGACGGCAACTACGGATATGTCCAAATCGGTCCATGCGGCGCTGACATCTGCGGTGTTATCGTCAAGGCATTTAACGCGCAAGGACAGGAAATAGAGTCTGAGAATATTGGCAAGCGCATGATCTGGGCCATGAAACCCAAAGGCGACGGGTATTATTCTGGCGGCAAGATCTGGGCACCAGACCGCGACAAGACCTATAAGTCAAACATGCAGCTTTCCGGCAATTCGCTGAAAGTTTCAGGCTGTGTTCTGGGCGGGATCATCTGCCGCGGTCAAACCTGGAAGCGGGTCAACTGATTGGCTGTCCCCCTTTGCCAGGTCTGCGCGCCTGGTGTCATGGACTGATAATCCGCATCATTGAAGCCGGGCAAGGCGTCAGGTTTGCGCCCGACCCCGAGGATGGGCGTGGCGATGTCTGGCCCGAAGCGGATTGCAGGCAATCCGGGGCGGGGCTGCGTCCTACGGCGTCCAGTTCAGAAAATTCGAGATCAGCCGCAGCCCGGCGCTCTGGCTTTTTTCGGGGTGGAATTGCATCCCCAGCATGTTGTCACGCCCGATGATGGCGGTGGTATCGCCGCCGTAATCCACATGCGCCAGCCGTTGCGCCGGATCGTCCACCACATATTTGTAGCTGTGCACGAAATAGGCGTGGTCGCCGGTGGAGACACCGTCCAGCACGGGGTGCGGATTGTCGATCACCAGATCGTTCCAGCCCATATGCGGCACCTTCAGCGCGGGGTCTGATGGCGTAATCTTCACGATCTCGCCGCCAATCCAGTCAAAGCCTTCGGTATCCTCGTATTCGCGCCCCCAAGTGGCCATCATTTGCATACCGACGCAAATGCCCAGAAACGGGCGGCCCTTGTCGATTACCATTTCGCGGGTGGCCTCGAACAGGCCGGAATGGTCGAACAGGGCCTTTTTGCAGGCCGGAAAGGCGCCGTCACCGGGCAGCACGATGCGGTCGGCACGCAGCACGTCATCAGGGCTTGAGGTGACAATCACCTCGCCAGCATCCGCCTCGCCCGCCATCCGCTGAAACGCCTTTTCGGCGGAATGCAGATTGCCGCTCTCATAGTCAATCAGTACGGTCAGCACCTAGAGTGCCCCTTTGGTCGAGGGAATGGCATCTGATTTCCGCGGATCCGTTTCCACGGCAGAACGCAGGGCACGTGCCACGGCCTTGAAGGCCGCCTCGGCAATGTGGTGGCTGTTGAAGCCGTGAATCCGGTCGATGTGCAGGGTTATCCCGCCATGCGTCGCCAGCGCCTGAAAGAACTCGCGCACCAGTTCAGTGTCAAACGTGCCGATTTTGGCGGTGGGCATGTCCACATTCCACACCAGATACGGGCGCGCCGACAGGTCCAGCGCGCAAGCCACCTGTGCGTCGTCCATCGGCAGATGGCATTCACCATAGCGTCGGATGCCGCGTTTGTCGCCCAACGCCTGCGACAGGGCCTGCCCCAGGGCAATGCCGACATCCTCAACCGTGTGGTGATCGTCAACATGCAGATCCCCTCTGGCCTCTATGTTCAGGTCAATCAGGGAATGGCGTGCCAGTTGGTCCAGCATATGGTCAAAGAACCCCACGCCGGTCTGGTTGTCATAACGACCCGTGCCATCAATGTTGATGCTGACAGTGATTTCTGTCTCGGCGGTGGTGCGATTGATTGTTGCCCTGCGCATGTCTGGCCCCTGATTGCTGTTGGCCTGCCTTATAGGATCAGGTGCTGCCTATTCCAAGCCTGCCAATTTCATTATTGTAAGCCCTATGCCTTATGTGTCACCTCTGGGGCAAGCCGATGACAAGGAGAAAGCCATGACAACCTGCGTATTCGTGCAACTTCGCTGCAAACCCGGTAAAACCTACGCGGTGGCAGAAGAGATTATCCGGCGGGAAATCCATTCGGAACTTCATTCAACCTCGGGTGATTTTGACCTGCTGCTGAAGATGTACATTCCGCAAGACGAAGATATCGGCAAATTTCTGAATGATCACCTGCTGGACATCAAGGGCATCAAACGGTCGCTGACGACGCTGACGTTCAAGGCATTCTAGGATCAGATCGTTGCAGGTTCTTTCAATTACATCCATGCGAAACGAAGGACCTTTCTGCCTTGAATGGATTGCGCACCATCTGGCGGCCGGCGTCGGGCATTTTCTCATCTACAGTAACGATTGTGATGACGGCACGGACATAATGCTCGACGAACTGGCCGCGGCCGGGATCGTGACGCATGTCCCGCAGCACCCAGACGGCCGGCATACGGTGCAATGGCAGGCGCTTAGACATGCGGCAAAACACGCGCTGTACAAACAAAGCGACTGGGTGCTGGTCAGTGATTGCGATGAGTTCATCAACCTGCGCACATCCGGCGCAACACTTCAGGATTTGATCGCGGCCCTGCCAGTCGATACTGACGCCTTGGCCATGCCCTGGCGTTTGTTCGGCAACAGCGGCCTGATTACGGCCTCGGATGATCTGACCATTGCCCGCTTTACCCGTGCCGCGCCCGAAGATATCGGCCTGCCGCTGGCGCATTTTTTCAAATCCCTGTTTCGCCCGAAAGCCTTTCGGCAAATCGGCGTACACCGGCCGAAACGAAAGAAAGATACGGCACCGGTCTGGGTGGATGGTGGCGGAAACCGGTTTTCAGCGAACTTCGCCACAATGGATCACCGGATCAATCTGTTCGGGCTTCCAAACAGTCGGGATTTGATTCAGTTGAATCACTATTCGGTGCGCTCTGCACAAGAGTTCATGGTCAAGCGAACCCGGGGCCTGCCAAACCATACCGGACGCGAGATTGGGCTTGGCTATTGGACCGAGCGCAATTTCAACACGGTTCAGGACGACAGTATCTTGCCAATGCTTGCCGCCACCCGGTCTGAGCTTGACCGGTTGCTGGGGCTTGGGCGGCTTGTCGAGCTTCAGCAACAAAGCCGCGATATCCATCGGGCGAAATTCGAAAAACAGATGGAAAACCGGGGCGAGGTGCAGTTGCTCTGGCAGCTTGGACTGAGTGCCGGCAGCCGCCCGCCGTCAGCAGAGTTCTCACAGGCACAGTTGCAGCGTATGGCACGGGCAGGAAACGCGAATGGCTGATGCGGAAAAGAGTGCGGACAGCGTTTTTCTCCAGCGCAGTCTCAACGTTCAGGTGTCCGGCGATCTCGTCCTGCTGGATGCTGTTGCCGTTGCCGGCAAAGGCGGCCGCGATGCCCGGCTGTTTTTCAAGACCGGCATGTCGTTGCAAAACATCCGGGCCAGCGATGGAACGGAAATTCTGGAAACCCGCTTGATCAACGGCGCCCCGATGCTTCGCTGTTTTATCGATGGTATGGAAAACGACGCCGGCTTTGTGGTCAGGGGCATGCCGGTCTCTTTCAAAACATTCCCCTCCGAAACGGATTTGTTCTCTGGGCTGAATGTCGGGTTTGCCCAGCGCAACGGCGAAAGCGCCGGCACGGTGCTGGATTGGCTGGAATTTCACGTGCGTTATCACGGGATGGATGCGGCGCTGCTTCTCAATCGGGCTGAGCCCGGCAAGGACAGGAAATTCCTGCAAAATCTGCAAAAACGGGCCAGCAGCATACAGGGGCTGAAACGGCTGGTTGTTCTGGACAGCCGGGTTCCGCTCGGGCGCGAAGACCTGCCTGCGGAATCCCACCCTTTCAACGCCCCCGGCGCCCCCGGCAAGGACAGGATGCAAGTCCCTGAGCCTGACCCCTGGCGTGCGCCTCTGGCGGATATTCTGCTGTTTGAACTGGTCAAGGCACGCTTTTTGTCCGGGGCGCGGGCGGTGATGAATATTGATGTTTTTGATCTCTTGGCGCGCCAGAAAGGACCAAATGTCTTCGATCGGGCGGTATCATCGGATTCCGGTTGCATCGGGCTGGAAGGCTGGCAATGCTATCCTTGGCGAATTCGCAAGAAAAAAACGGTTGGCTTCGGGGATCATATCTATGTGCCCTTTGATGCCAGGCGCCCGCGCAAACGCTGGTGCGTTGCGCCGCAAATTGCCGGTGCGCGAACAGTCTGGCGATTGATCCGCGTTGTCGGTGCAACGCCGGCCCCGCACGAGGTTGCGCCGTTCAACCGTTTCATGGCGCTGCGCCATCGGGCTGATTCTGTCTCCAAACTTGTCCCGAAAACCAGCCTCGTCGAAGACCCCGATCTGCTAAAACAGGCCAAACAGGTTTTTGATCACAAGCCGGTGCGTATGCCCAAAGCCGACCTGCAAAAACCGCAGCAAGAGACCACGCACACAACCATCGTCACCACAATGAAGAACGAAGGGCCATTCATTCTGGAATGGATTGCCTATCATCGGGCCATCGGGGTTTCTGATTTCCTGATCTACACCAATGACTGCACGGATGGCACCGACACATTGCTGGATGTGCTGCAACAAAAGGGTATCGTCCAGCATCGCGAAAATCCGTTTCGCCGGTTTCCGGGGCTGAAACCGCAACACGCCGCCCTGCAGGCCGCCGACAAGGAAGAACTGGTGCGCAATGCCGACTGGCTGATCTGCATGGATGTTGACGAATTTATCAATATCAGAACCGGGCAGGGGCATTTACATGATCTTTTTGCGGCCGTGGGGTCGGCAAACATGATTGCCCTGACATGGCGATTGTTTGGAAACTCAGACATCCATGCCTACCGCGACGGGCTGATCTGCGAGGATTTTACCCGCTGCGCGCCCGAACTCATCCGGAAACCGCATCAGGCCTGGGGCTTCAAAACCCTGTTTCGCAATCAGGGTATTTTCAAGAAACTGGGGGTGCACCGACCAAAGGGGTTAAAGCCGCAATTGCTTGACAGCATCCGCTGGGTCAACGGTTCCGGCAAACCCATGCCCGAAAAGATGTTTCGCAATGGCTGGCGCTCTACCCTGGAAACCTTTGGCTATGATCTGGTGTCGCTCAATCATTACGCGGTCCGCTCGGCCGAAAGCTTTCTGGTGAAACGCGACCGGGGGCGGGTCAACCATGTGGAACGGGATCAGGGTCTGGCCTATTGGTTCCGCATGAACAACAACGCCGAGGAAGACCGCAGCATTCACAAAATGTTGCCAGCCTTGCGGGCAGAACTGGCCCGGCTGAAATCTGATCCGGAGATTGCCCAAGCGCATGAAACTGCGGTTCGCAAGCATCAGGAGAAGATTGCCGAGCTGAAAGCCAGAAAGGACTATGCCGATTTTTACCGGCAGTTGACCAGCCCGCGCATGGAGAAACTGTCGCGCCTGCATGCGCATTTCGGGGCAAATGTGTTTTTGTCCGGACCAGACATCATTCCAGAGGAAATTGTCGCAAAAAACCCCGATGAACCATTTGTTTTTACAGTGGAAAAAGGACAGACCCGACATTAGCCGGAAGCCTGTGCAAAAGCAGTAAATGTTGACAATAATTTGGCATTTGAGCATGATCCCGCTGTGAAGCCCGGTAGAGAGGTATGCCATCAGGCGGTCAGGACGCACGGGTTTTCCTGAAAGGCCGATTTTCGTATCGAACGGCATGTGTGAAAGAAAGCTATGGCGCTTCCAACCATCGGAACTCTCTGGATCGGAACAGAACTGTCGTGGCTGGAGCAACTTTGCCTGCAATCCTTCCTGGACAACGGCCATGCGGTTACGCTCTTTGCCTATGATGCGGTCCTCAATGTTCCGGATGGCGTGAAGATCGAAGATGCCAACAGCATTCTGCCGGCCGATAAGATCATACGTCATGCCCGTACCGGCAGTCCGGCCTATCATGCTGACGTGTTTCGGCTGCACATGCTGAAGAAAACCGGTTTTGTCTGGGCCGATACTGATGCCTATTGCTGCAAGCCCTGGAAGGTCGCCCGCGGCAAGCATTTCCACGGCTGGATCTCCGACGACAAGCCACTGGTCAACAACGGTGTTCTCAGGCTGCCGAAAACCAGCAAAACCCTGACCGAAATGCTGCGGTTCACCAGTGACGAGTTTCCCGTCCCGCCGTGGTTCGATACCGGAAAACAACAGGAATTGCAGGCGCTGAAGGACAAAGGCGATGGCGTTCATGTCTCGCTGTTGCCCTGGGGGGTCTGGGGGCCGAACGCCCTGACCTGGTTTTTGCAGGAAACCGGTGAAATCAGCCACTCTTTTCCCGGCCATGTGCTGTTCCCGCTTCCGTTTGCAAAAGCCGGGCTTGCGCTTCGCCCCGATCGCGCGGCAGAGGTGCATGATCTGATAAAGCCAGACACGCTTTCGATCCATTTCTGGGGGCGCAGGTTTCGCAATGTCGCCGCGAAATACGGCGGTGTACCGCCAGAAGGCTCATTTGTTGCCGGACTTCTGGCCAGACACGGCCTTTCCGCAGAGAAAACAGCCCATCTCATGCAGAGATCACAACATCCGCCTGCAAACGCGGCACCAAAGCTGTCCGATGACATGGATTTTTCCATGTTTGACGATAAAGACGTTGCCAACCTTGTTTTGCAACGCTCCGAAGTCGGTGACGCAGGGCAGGCAATTCGCGACTGGATGGGGGGGGATGACAAACCCCTTCTGAAGTTTGCTCAGGATAATCGCGACCAGATTCTGACATCTGTAATGGATGTGGCCAGGCGCGAATGCGGGTTCTTTTTCGAGGCAACAGACACGTTGAACCCGGCCCGGCTGGCCGATATTGGCTGCGGTTACGCCCTGGCTGATCTTTGGCTTTATCGCCGCTACGGCAGCACGCTTGTGCTGGTGGATATCGAGGAAACAACCGAACGTCATTTTGGCTTTGGCCAGAGTGGGGCAGGGTATGCAAATCTTCTCAAGGCACGGGATTTCCTGGAAAAAAACGGGGTTCCGGCCGAGAAGATAATCCTGGTCAACCCGAAAAAACAGGCGGTTTCCGATATCGAGCCGGTCGATCTGGCAATCAGCATGGCCTCCTGCGGTTTCCATTATCCGGCCGCAACCTATGCGGATTTTTTCCGCAATCAGGTTTTGCCGGGGGGCGGGATTGTGCTTGATATCCGCAAAGGTTCAGGCGGGATCGGATATATGAAATCCTTTGGAACGGTCAGGGTTCTGGCCAAACACACGAAATACTCGACGGTTATGACAACAAAGGATACGCAATGAGCGAAATGCTGCAAATTCAGGGGCTGAGCATTCCTTATGATCCGGCAATCATCACCCCGAAGATCGCGCAGTCCATTGAGCGGGGCCGATACGAGCGGGACGAGGTAAACGGCACGCCCAAGTTCATCAAACCGGATGATCGGGTGATTGAACTGGGGGCCGGAATTGGCTTTATTTCGTCCTTCCTTGCCAAGAACCTGAAGGTAAAAGACATTCTTTGCGTCGAGGCCGATCCGAATCTGTGTGCGTTCATCGAGCGCGTGCACCGGGAAAATGACATTTCCACGGCACAGGTGAAAAATGCCGTGGCCCTGAACGATGCCGCCCAAACGAGCACGGCAAAGTTTTATGTAAGGGATCCGTTCTGGTCGTCTTCGCTGGATGGCAGCAGCGAATATGTCAGAGCCGTCGATGTTCCGGCGGTTTTCCTGTCTGATCTGATCCGGGATTTTCGGGCCAATACGCTGATCGTCGATATTGAGGGGGGCGAGCGGGATTTGTTTGATCCCCTGGATCTGACCGGAATTGACAAGATATTCTTGGAGATTCACACGCGCAAGATCAAACGCATCGGCATAAAGATGTGCTTTGATGCCTTGTCGGCAAACGGGTTTGCCTATGACCAGCAGGTAAGTCGCGCAGGATCGGTCCTCTTTCGGCGTATTCCGAAATGGCAGTTAAAGGCGCACGCCCGTGAAACCAGCTGACCTGGCCAATACCCTGGCTTCGCTTGACCGCGATGAAGTTGACAGTTTTGCCGATATCAATGGCAAGGCTGTCGATCTGGCCATTGCCCTTCATCAGCGTTACGGCTGCCGGATTGATCTGATCGGGCTGAATCAGAACGGCCGGTTCTCGGAAATGCCGGAAAAGGACGTGGCGGCATATATTGATAAAGCCCGCGAAAAAGGCGTGGCTGAAAATGCCATCCGGACTGTCGCGGCCCGGCGGCTGGTTCAGCCCTATGATGTCATTGCCGCGCTGGACGGTTTCGGAACGCATCACAAGATTTCCGGGCTCAGGCACTTTCTGGGCGTTGCCCTGCATGGCCAGAGCCGCCTTGTGATCGAGGTGCGCAAAGGGTCGGGCAGCTATCCTTTTTTGAATAAATATGGCGGATGCAACACGCTTGTCGTGCCAACACCCGGCCAACCCGGTCTGGCAATCCTGTCGGTGGAGCCAAAACCGGAAGCTGCCGGAGAATGGTCGAAGATCGCAAGAGAACTGGCTGGAAGGAAAGGTTTTTTCACCGATTGCCAAGATCACTCTTTTCTGTATGTCCCGCGCGGTGACACATTGGTTGTCACCTTTGACAACCTCGATATTGCGATGACCAAGCGCGAGGATCGCCGCCCTTGGGGGTTTGAATTCATCAAGGCGCAGGGCTGGTCGATGCTTGGTGTCATGGCCAATGGCTGGACGTGGTTTCGCGACAAGGCCGTCTGCGACGAATTCGACCGGTTGCGGGACAGCGGGTTTTTCAGGGGTTTCAGGCGGGTGGTGTTTTATGGTGCATCCATGGGCGGCTATGCGGCGGCGGCCTATTCGGCGGCCGCACCGGGCGCCACCGTATTTGTGATCAGTCCGCAATCGACATTGGACAAATCTGTTGTCCCTTGGGAAAAGCGGTACAAAAACGCTTGGGGGCGCGATTTCAGCGGCCCTTACGGCGATGCGGCCCTAAGCAGCCGGCAGGCGGACAAGGTACATCTGATGTTTGATCCTTATGTTGTGGCTGACGCCGCCCACGCCGCCCGATTTACGGGCGAGAATGTGAAACACTGGCGTTGCCCGCTGCTGGGGCATCGTCTTGGCTCGTCGCTGGCTCAGATGGGCGTTTTGCAGGATATTGCACGCCGGGCAATTGCCGGCGAGTTGGATGAGAGGGCATTTTACGGCTTTTTAAGAAAAAGGCGCGATTTTCCCCGCTACCAGCGTGAGTTGGCCAATCTGGCGTTGAACAGGGGGCGGCCTGATCTGGCGGCCCGGGTGTGCCGGTATGTTCTGAATCAGCGCGAAGACGCCTTTTTCAGTAACCTGTTGAAGCGAATTGCTGAATGATGCAACCAGACCAATGGAAACGATCGCGCCAGACGTGATAGGGTTGCACCGGACAAAGCCGAAAAAGGGTAACGATGCCTTCTGATACCACGATTGTCTACCACCTGGGCGCGCCGCACACGGACGATGATCTGCTGATATGGTCCTTGCGCAAAGACGCGGCGATGCTGGCGGAACAGAGCGTGATGGTCCCGCGCCCGAAAGCCTATCGCGCCGCCATGAGTGCGCTGTTGCGCAAACTCGATGGCGCGGTGCCTTCGGACAAGCAGCAAAAGGAATTGCTGACCAGCATCACGGGCCGGCACAAGATAAAGCGCCTCATTCTTTCAAACAGCAAATTCATGGGAATCCCCGCCTGGATTTTGCACAAATCCGAGTTTTACGGCAATGCCGGCACCAACATCGCCCGTCTGCGCAATCTGTTCCCGGCCAATCCCTGCGAGCTTTTCCTCGGCATCAGCAACCCGGCCGTTTTTGTGCCGCGTGTTTTTCATGAACAGACACAAAAAACCTATGCGGATTTTTTTGGCCGGATAGATCTCGGAAAGATCCGCTGGTCCGATGTCATTCAACGAATACGCGCGGCCTGCCCTGACACGCCGATGACTGTCTGGTGCAACGAGGATACACCGATCATCTGGGCCAGAGTGTTGCAGGAGGTAACGGCCCTTTCCAAGGACACACGTTTTTCGGGCGAGCTGGATATCATCGAGAGAATCATGGCTCCGGAAGGGTTTCAGCGGCTCAAGAAATTTCTGGACAAGCATCCCGGCCTGGACGATGGCCAGCGGGGACGGGTGAAAGAGAGGTTTCTTGAAAAGTTCGTATTGCCAGAGGAAGTGGAGGAAGAAATAGACCTGCCGGGCTGGACGAAAGACGTGATAGAAGCAATGACTGGCGTTTATGACCAGGATGTAAAAACGATCACACAGATTGATGGCGTGAAGTTTCTTGTTCCCTAGGTGCAGGATTAACAGCTCCTGACTCTAGGCAAACGGGCTGCCGCCAAGAAGATACCTGGAAGAAACCGGCAGATAGGCCGCACCGATGGCCCCGGCCTGACGGCCTATGGAGCCACTCAGCACCCTTGGCGGGACAATCCCCTGGGTGTCGACCTTGCGGATTTCCTGATTGACCAGTTCGCAAAGACGCGCACGCACTGTTTCGGGAAAGCCGCCGTCAACAATCACGCTGCTAAAATCAATCACAGAACAGGCGGCAATACTTGCGGTGGCCAAATGCCGGGCCGTCAGCCTCAGCCACTCCTGTAGCGCCGGTTCAAATCCGAACCAGTCCGCCTGCTCCTGCCACAATGTATTTGAGGCAATGCCGGATTCCGCCAGCTTGCGCTCCAGCACATAAATTGAGGCATTGTGGATCAGTTGATGATTTTTTTTGGCGGTGTCGCGTACCGGCAGCGTGCCGAACGCCCCTGCATTTCCCGACTTGCCGGCATAAACGCGGTTGTTCAGAACAATCCCCCCGCCAACAAATGAGCCAACGTAGAAATAGGCAAAATCCGCAAAGCTGCGCCGCTTGCCAAAGACCAGTTCCGCATTGCAGGCCAGCGTGGCGTCATTGCCGACATAGACGGGTATATCCGTCAGTTCACCAATCACTTCGGAAAAGGAAAAGGCGCGCCATTCATTCATTTCCTCCTTGGGTGCATTCACCACATCCAGCCAGTTCCACAGTTCATAGGGGGCGGCGACACCAATGCCGGACAGGCGGTCTGTCTGTGCGGTTGAAAGCCCCGCCATCAGAGAGGACAGTTCCGAATTGATGAAGGCACGGATCACTTTCGGGGTGGGGTAGTTATAGGTGGTTTTGCGCTGAGCCCGGATTGTGCCGGTGAAATCCATCAGAATGAGGCTGCTGCTGCGCCGTCCTATCTTCAGCCCAAAGGCAAGCACACCGTCCGGATTGAGATGGATCGGAACAGATGGCTTGCCAACTTTCCCCTTGGTGGGCTCGCCGCGGCTCAGCAAGCCGTCACGTTCCAGCGCACGTATGATGACCGAGGCAGTTTGCGCCGAAAGGCTGGTACGCTTGGCGACCTGAGAACTGGCCATGGCGCCGTGACGCTGTATCACCGACAGAACCAGCCTTTCGTTGTGATTGCGCACACCGGTCTGGTTGATGCCTTCGGGCAGGACATGATCGTCGGAATCGGGTTTCAAACTGCGCGCGGTCCTCTGATTTCCTTGTTGTGCTGGCTCGGGACTATGAGCGGAAGCGAATTAATAAATCAAGTGGATTTATTAATTGACACCTGGCGGGCGATTCGGGTCTAGTAGGTGCAGGGGCTGCATGTGTTGCGGCCAAGCAAGGGCGCCTGACATAAAGACGGTGCCTCATCTGGGAGGAATAATCATGAAAAGACTATTAGCAGGTTGTGCGGTTGGGCTTGTCACCTTGTCATCGGCAGCCATGGCAGAAGGTATCAGCGCCTGCCTGATCACCAAAACCGACACCAACCCGTTCTTTGTAAAGATGAAAGAGGGGGCCACAGCCAAGGCAAATGAACTGGGCATTTCCCTGAAAAGCTATGCCGGCAAGGTGGATGGCGACCATGAAAGCCAGGTTGCGGCCATTGAAACATGCATTGCCGACGGCGCAAAAGGCATTCTGATCACCGCCTCTGACACCAAGGCCATTGTGCCCGCCGTGCAGCAGGCCCGTGATGCCGGGCTTCTGGTGATCGCGCTGGATACACCGCTTGAGCCCATTGATTCCGCCGACGCTACTTTTGCCACCGATAACTTTCTGGCCGGGGAACTGATCGGCGAATGGGCGGCAAAAAGTCTGGGGGACGCTGCGGCCAATGCCAAGATCGGTATGCTTGATCTGGCTGTCAGTCAGCCCTCGGTCGGTGTCTTGCGCGATCAGGGCTTCCTGCAGGGCTTTGGCATTGATCTGGGTGATCCGAACAAATGGGGCGATGAAACGGATGCGCGCATTGTCGGGCATGACGTTACCGCAGGCAACGAAGAGGGCGGCCGCAAGGCCATGGAAAACCTGCTGGCCAAGGATCCGATGATCAATGTGATCTACACGATCAACGAGCCGGCAGCTGCTGGGGCGTTTGAGGCGCTCAAGGCCATTGGCCGCGAAGGTGACGTGCTGATCGTCTCTGTTGATGGAGGGTGCCCCGGTGTGCAAAACGTCAAGGAAGGTGTGATCGGTGCCACATCTCAGCAATATCCGCTGTTGATGGCAGCACTCGGGATCGAGGCGATCAAGACATGGGCGGACACGGGCGAGAAACCGAAACCGACACCCGGAAAATCCTTTTTTGATACCGGTGTGTCGCTTGTGACCGACAAGCCGGTCGAGGGCGTGGAATCGATTGATACCGCCAAAGGTATGGACCTATGCTGGGGGTGATTGCGACCTCTGAAACATGAGTGCGTAAATCAAACTGAGGGCAAGAGGGGCGGTACATTGGTATCGCCCCCTTCTGAGACCGAAGGAAGAGGGCCATGACCATGCGCATGGAGGGGCAGGAGGCAGAGGTTTCGAACGAAACCGCAGAGGCAATCGCCGATTTTTCGGATGGAAACCGTGGTTTTCTGGGCGCGCTGCAACATTGGCTGCACCAAACCCCGGCCGCAGTGCCGCTGATCGTTCTGGTTCTGGCCATCATTGTCTTTGGCGCCTTGCTAGGTGGCAAGTTCTTCTCGCCCTTCGCGCTTACGCTGATCCTGCAACAGGTCGCGGTGGTGGGGATCGTTGCTGCCGCCCAGTCGCTTGTCATTCTGACGGCGGGTATCGACCTTTCGGTGGGGGCGATCATGGTGTTTTCCTCCGTGATCATGGGGCAGTTTACCTTTCACTACGGTATTCCTGCCGGCATCTCCGTGCTGCTGGGGCTGGCGGCCGGAACGCTGATGGGCACGATCAACGGCGTACTCGTGGCCTTTATGCGCTTGCCGCCGTTTATCGTGACACTGGGCACCTGGCAGATATTTCTGGCGGCCAATTTTCTCTATTCGGCCAATGAAACGATCCGCTCGCAGGATATTGCCGCCCAAGCGCCAATCCTGCAGTTTTTCGGCGAGAAGGTGAAAATTGGCGGGGCTGTTTTCACCTATGGCGTGATTGCGATGCTGTTGCTGGTGCTTTGGCTTGCCTATGTTCTCAAGCAGACCGCCTGGGGCCGCTATGTTTATGCGGTTGGCGATGATCCGGATGCGGCCGAACTTTCGGGCGTGCGCACGAAACGGGTGCTGGTTTCCGTTTACGCATTAGCCGGGTTGATCTGCGGGCTGGCGGGATGGGTGCTGATCGGCCGGATCGGCTCTATATCGCCAACCTCGGGGCAACTGACCAATATCGAATCCATAACCGCTGTGGTCATAGGCGGCATTTCACTGTTTGGCGGTCGTGGCTCCATTCTTGGCACCCTGTTTGGCGCGCTGATCGTTGGGGTGTTTTCACTGGGGCTGCGCATGGTGGGCACCGATCCGCAATGGACCTATATGCTGATCGGAATGCTGATCATCTCGGCGGTGGCCATTGATCAGTGGATCCGGAGGATTGCACAATGACCAGGCCAATTTTGCAAACGCGCCAACTGGTAAAACGCTTTGGTCGGGTGACGGCGCTGGATCACTGTGATTTTGATCTGTACCCCGGTGAAATCCTGGCGGTGATTGGCGACAACGGTGCCGGAAAATCCACTCTGATCAAGGCCATGTCCGGCGCATTGAAACCGGACGAGGGCAAGATCTACCTGGATGGCAAAGAAGTCCAGTTCCAGTCGCCGCTCGATGCACGCCACGCCGGGATAGAGACCGTCTATCAGAATCTGGCCCTGTCACCGGCCCTGTCGATTGCCGACAACATGTTCCTGGGGCGCGAGTTGCGCAAACCCGGCCTGCGCGGGCGCCTGCTGCGCCAGCTTGACAGGGCCGAAATGGAACGCCGCGCCCGCGACAAGCTGAGCGAGTTGGGCCTGATGACCATTCAGAACATCAGCCAGACGGTGGAAACTCTTTCTGGCGGCCAGAGGCAAGGCGTCGCCGTGGCGCGGGCCGCGGCCTTTGGGTCGCGGGTGATCATCATGGATGAGCCGACAGCGGCATTGGGCGTCAAGGAATCGCGCCGGGTGCTCGAACTTATGCTCGACGTCAAGGCAAGAGGCATGCCGATCATCCTGATCTCTCACAATATGCCGCATGTGTTTGAAGTGGCCGATCGCATTCATATCCACAGGTTGGGCCGCCGGCTATGTGTGATAGATCCGAAGAAATTCAGAATGTCGGATGCCGTTTCATTCATGACAGGGGCGACAGAGCCGCCACCCGAGACGATGGAAATGCTGCCGGTCTGATCCTCGCTCGGGTTATGGCATCAGTATCTCGCCACGTCTGAATTCTGCCTGATCGGTTGTACCATCATCATAGATCAAACGCACGACTACCGATTGCACGGTTCCGGGCGGAAATTCGACAAAGGGCAGATGCCCTTTCAGGGTCATTGCGTTGGGCTGGCCCGTTTCCGTGTGGCAGGGTTCCGCCTGATAGGGCTGTTCAGGGCCGCCGTTAACCGCATAGCGGATTTCTGAAAGACCGCAGCGCCAGGCCTCAAGCTGGGTAAAATACAGCAAATCCTTGCCGCCGTATTCGCGCAGCGCAACCCAGTTGCGGCGGGTGGCGTCCAAAATGGGTTTGACTTCAGCCGCAGTGGTGAAAGGTGCCGCCACAACAGGCAACGCCATTATTGACGCCAACAGTGCAGTGCACGCGGTTGCAATGGTGAAACCTGTTTGCCTCATCTCTGCTCCTTTTCTCGTGGCTTCCACTCCGGGCTGTTGAACCTGTGCAACCGGCCCTATAGTGGTTTTATCCGGGGAACGGGCAGGCTTCATATGGTCGCAAAGCACAATAACAAACTGCCATACAATGTTTTGGTGATCGGGCAGCGCGGCCGTTTGCAGTATGAGGCTGTGATCTTCGCGGCCTCCTTTCGTGAAAGCAACCCGGATTTCAATGGTCGGCTGATTATCGGCGAACCACAGCCGGGGCTGAAATGGCCGGATGATCCGCGCATGAACGACGATGTGCGCTCGCTGCTGGCAGATCTGGGGGCGGAAATCCGGCCTTTTGACAGTGTCCATTTTGGCGGTTCCTACCCCTATGGCAACAAGATCGAGGGGCTGAAGGTTCTGCCGGAATCCGAGCCTTTCGTGTTTTTTGATACGGACACGCTGATCACTGGCTCGCTGGCCGGTGTGGCGTTTGATTTTGATCGCCCTGCCGCGTCCATGCGGCGCACCGGCACCTGGCCGGTGCCTGAGCTCTATGGCCCCGGATATACCCGGATCTGGCAATCACTCTATGAACGTTTCGGGCTGGAATTCGCCAGTTCACTGGATACCAGCCAGCCGGATGAATACTGGCAGCGCTATCTGTATTTCAATGCGGGGTGGTTTTTCCATCGCAGCCCGGCTGAATTCGGACGCCGGTTCACAGAATATGCCCTGGAAATTCGTGATAACCCACCAGAGGAACTGGTTTGCCAGTCGCTCGATCCCTGGCTTGATCAGGTGGCGCTGCCACTTGTTATTCACGCTTCTGGTGGTGGGCGGCCCGGGCCGGAACTGGATGGGCTGGACGGCGATATAAGTTGCCATTACCGGGCCCTGCCACTGCTCTATGCGCGTGAGAGCGACCAGGTGGTCGAAACGCTGGAACGGGTGATAGCCCCCAACCGGATCAAGAAAGTGATCAAGCAGAATGAGGCCATCCGCCGCCTTGTCTATCAAAAGCGGGGCGCACGGGTGCGCGCGTTGTTTGACCGCGATAACCTGCCGAGACGAGAGCAGATGATCCGCAACCGCATCCGGCGCGAAAACCTGTGGATACGCTAGGGCGTAGACCTATAAATCCTGCACCACTGGTTTGGCAGATTTTACCTGTGAGGATAGCTTAACAAGTGCCGTAATCTGGTTGATTATCAGCGAGTTAAGGTGTTCTCACGGGGAAAATCCGCCAAATCCGAAGGACGGGATTGTCACTTCACCTCAACGGCTTGGGGCGCTTGAAAATAGAACCACTATTTCCCGCGCACCCCAAGCCGTTGATATTTCGCGACAATCCCGCCAGCGGTGCAGGGTTTATAGGTCTACGCCCTAGACTCAACGGGTGGAGTCAGGGCTTCTGTCTGAACAGAATGTCCTGGGCCTTCTTGTCGCTT
>Ga0256841_1001802_pt1 | contig 17727 bp, 28 predicted proteins | sample 356308metaG_FD_185971 | JGI IMG/M metagenome (GOLD analysis project Ga0256841, IMG submission 185971) | Hydrothermal vent microbial communities from Mid Atlantic Ridge, Atlantic Ocean - 356-308 | ecosystem: Environmental > Aquatic > Marine > Hydrothermal vents | place: Atlantic Ocean: Mid... | reverse complement strand
TGATATATCTTACCAGTTGGAAAATATAAGCTGGAAACCAGAATACATATATAATCAGGATAAAAAAAGTTTAGATTTTTTTATAAAGATAGTAAACCATACAAATATAAACCTTAATAGTGTTAACATCTTTTTACATACGAAAGATAAACTTATATTGAGTTTAAAAGAAGCAAATCTAGAAGCAAATTCTACAAAAATAATAAAAGTCAAGACATTAAAAACCTTAGATAGAAGAACAATTCTTTCTCTGCCTGATGGAAAAGTAGGAATTTATTCTAAAAATAGTTTCGTTGGTGAAAGAGATTTAAGGCATTTATTTAAGTAGTATAATGGGTACACTTTTCGTTGTTGCAACTCCAATAGGAAATTTAAAGGATATAACATTCAGAGCTTTAGAAACGCTGAAATCTGTAAATATAATAGCTTGTGAGGATACAAGAGTAACCAAAAAACTACTCAATTATTATGGAATAGGAAACAAAAAACTCATTTCGTACCATGAACATAATGAAGATGTTGTTTCAGAGAGATTAGTAAAAATTTTAGAAAAAGAGGATATAGCTCTCGTAAGTGATGCAGGAACACCATGTATTTCAGACCCAGGGTATAGACTTGTAAAAAAAGCAATAGAAAGAGGATTTAAAGTTTCACCAATTCCAGGTGCTTTTGCAGGAGTGGCTGCCCTTTCTGCTTCAGGACTTCCATCAGATAAATTTTTATTTGTAGGTTTTTTAAGTACAAAGCAAACCAAAAAAAAACAGCAGATAAGTAATTATGCATCTATAGGCTATACATTTGTTGCTTACGAAAGTCCCCATAGATTATTAGATACGTTAAATTTATTTGCAGAACTTTTACCTGATAGTCAATTAGTCATTGCAAAAGAAATAACAAAAATTCATGAAAAGTTTATTTATGGAACATCTGTTGAGGTGTATAACTTTTTTAAAGAAAATAAAGAATTGATAAAAGGAGAGTTTGTTATTCTGTGTTATCCCTTATACCAGAGGAAAGAACCTTCTAAGGAAGAACTTAAGGAAGTTATACAAAATAAGAAAAAAGAAGGCTTAACAAATAAACAAATAGTTAAACTTCTTATAGAAACTTATTCCTTACCAAGAAATAAAGCATATAAATTAGTACATGATGTAGATTAAGCTTCTGCAGTTTTTGTCCTTGTTTTTCCTTTGATAAGTTTTTCAAGCTCTATAATCAGTGGTGCTGCTACATATATAGATGAATAGGTTCCAACAATTACTCCAACTAAAAGAGCAAAAGAAAAACCTTTTAATGATTCTCCGCCAAATAGATATAAAGTTAAAACAGAAAATAATGTAGTACCTGAAGTGATTATAGTTCTTGAAAGATTTTCATTTATACTTCTATTAATAAGATTAACTAAATCTCTTTTTCCTCTTAATTTAATATTTTCTCTGATTCTATCAAATATAATAATTGTGTCATTTAATGAATAACCAAGAACAGTTAGTATAGCTGCAATTACAGATAGATTAACTTCAAGTCCAAGTAAAGAAAATATTCCTAATGTAATTATTGCATCGTGAAAAAGAGGGACAACAGAAGCAATAGCAAATATAGGTTCAAATCTATATCCCACATAAATAAGTATAGCAAGTAGTACAGCTACTATAGAATAAATACTTGCTTTTCTAAGTTCTTCACCTATAAGAGCCCCTATATATTCTATTTTTCTTATCTCATATTTACCTTTAAATTTTTCATCAAGAGCCTTCTTTACCTTCTTAACAATTTCAGAAGAACTTCCCTTTTTCACAGATACTCTGATTTCGTATTCTAACTTTTCTGTTCCTATTTCTTGGATTAATGCATCATCTAACTGAACAGTTTTTAAAAGTTTTCTGATTTCTCCAATATCTACAGGTTCTTTAAATTTAACCTGAATAGAAGTTCCCCCTGTAAAGTCAAGGCCAAGATTAAATCCTTTAGTAAACATCAATATTAGACTTCCAATCACTAGTACTGTAGAAAGTAGATAAGCATATTTTTTTATTTTTAAAAAGTCTACATTAGGAGGTGTACTTAAAAAATTTCTCATTAACATTCTCCCTTAAAATGCGTATTTTAAATATTTTCTTCCGCCTAATACTATATCTAAGAATACTTTTGTTATAAATAGAGCAGTAAATATAGATGTTACAGTACCTATAGATAATGTAGCTGCAAATCCTTTTAAAGGACCGGTTCCAAACTGAAATAGTACAAAGGCAGCAATTAATGTGGTTATTTGTGCATCAAAAATAGCATCCCATGCTCTTTTAAAGCCTTCATCTATGGCTACTCTTAAAGTTTTACCATTTCTTAATTCTTCTCTTATCCTTTCAAATATGATTACGTTAGCATCTACAGCCATACCTATATTTAGAATTATTCCAGCTATACCCGGTAAAGTTAGCGTTACATCTAAAATAACCATAGCTGCCCACAGTAAAAGTCCATTTATTAAAAGAGCTACAATAGATATGAACCCTGCTATGGCATATCTCCATATCATAAAAATACCTACAAGTATAAGTGCAGCTATTCCAGCTTTTAATGTTTTTTCTATAGAGTCTTTTCCAAGAGTAGGACCAATTACTCTCTCTTCTAGTATTTTTACCGGGGCTGGTAATGCACCTGCTCTGAGGACTACAGCAAGGTCATTAGCTTCTTCTGTAGTAAAATCACCTGTAATTTGACCAGTTGCAGATATTCTCGACCTTACAACAGGAGCAGAGATTACCTTTTTATCCAGAACAATGGCAATCCTTTTTCCTATTAATTTTGCTGTAGCTTCACCAAATTTTTCAGCACCTTCTGAAGTTAGCTCAAAATTAACAGCTGGATTTCCAGCCTGGTCAACGGTTGCTCTTGCGTCCTTTAGGTCTGCACCTGTAACAATAGGAACCTTTTTAACTAGATAGTATTCTTTTATTTGTTTTCCATTTATCTTTTTAGGAACACCTTCTAATATCTCAGTATCTTTAGGTAAACCTTCAGGGTATCTTTTTAATAGTTCCTCTTTAGAAAGAGCTACATCTATAACTTCTTTAAATTCAAGTTGTGCAGTCTTCCCAATTATAGCTTTAGCTCTTTCTGGGTCTACAACTCCCGGAAGTTCTACAAGAATTCTATTTTCACCAAGTCTAGCGATATTTGGAGATAAAGTTCCAAATTCGTCTATTCTATTTCTTAATGTCTCAAGGGCTTGCTGCATAATAAAATTCTTTAATCTTTTTAATTCCCATTCAGTAAATCTTACTTCTATTGTTCCATCTTCTATATCTACATTAACATTAGGATATTTTTCTTCAATTATACTTTTTGCTTTATCTGTTTTAGTTGGATCTAAAAGTGTAATAACTAATTTTTCACTACCTTTAACTTCAGCATTTAACACATCTATACCATTTTCCTTTAACAATTTTTCAATATCTTGTGCTAATTGCTGGTATTGCCTTTTAATAACATGGTCTATATCAACTTGCAAAACGATGCTCATCCCACCCTGTAAGTCTAGACCTAACTTTACAGGTTTAGAAAAAACAAAATAAAGGCATATACTAATTAACCCAAATATAAATAAAAGCTTAAGCTGAAGTTCTTTTTTCAATATATCCCCCTAAAAGTTTAATGTAAGAATTATTATAACCTACCTTTTCCTATTTAGCCTTTTAAATAAGGTTATAAGAATATTCTATTTGTCTAATGAAATTAATTATCTAATAATGTTTTAAAAAAATAAATAAATATTTAAAGGAGTTGTAAATGAATAGAAGGGACTTTTTTAAAGGTCTGGCTATCTCTGCATTTACAGCTAGTGTAGGTTCAAATTTAATTGAAAAAGCAGATGCCTTTACAGTTAAAACATACCCTATAACAACAAAATTTCCAGAAAAAGATAAATTAATTCTTTATTCAGAAAGGCCACCTTTGCTTGAAACCCCAAGACAGTATTTTGATAGAGCCATTACACCTAATAAACTTTTCTTTGTAAGGTGGCACTTAGCGGATATTCCTACATATGTAGATTTAAATAGCTGGAGATTAAAAATACAAGGTAATGTAAAAAATCCAATTGAGTTTTCTTTAGACGACTTAAAAACCAAATTTGAACCAGTATCTTTTTATGCAGTTCTACAATGTTCAGGTAATGGTAGGAACTTTTTTAAACCAAAACCAAAAGGAATACACTGGAACCATGGAGCTATGGGAAATGCTCTATGGACTGGAGTTAGACTAAAAGACATTCTAAATTATGCTGGTATCAAATCTGGTTCAATAGAAGTTGCTTTTGACGGACTGGACAAACCACCATATCCTAAAACACCTGATTTTATAAGAAGTTTACCATTAGATAGAGTTCTTGAAGAAGATGTAATACTTGCTTATGAAATGAATAATGAGCCATTACCTTATTTAAATGGTTTTCCTTTGAGATTAATAGTTCCTGGCTGGTATGCAACCCATTGGATAAAGTCAGTTTCAAGAATAACCGTTTTAGATAAACCTTTGAAAAATTTCTGGATGGAAAAAGCATATAAGCTTCCTGATAATGACTGTGAATGTATAAAACCTGGAGAAAAGCCTGAAAAGACCAAGACAATAACTACTATGAATGTAAAGTCTGTTATAGCTAAGCCCTTGGATAATTCTATTGTTAAAGTAGGAGAAGTTATAAAAATAGCAGGTGTAGCTTTTGATTATGGAAGTGGAATAAGAGATGTTCTTTTGTCTTTTGATAATGGAAAAACATGGGAAAAGGCAAATCTTGGAACATATCTTGGTAGATACTCTTTTAGAGAATGGTTTTTTTATTACAAACCTAAAAAGAAAGGTAAACTAACAATTATGTCAAGAGCTATAAATAACGATGGTCAAATGCAACCATTTGAAATTGGCTGGAATCCAGGTGGATATAAATGGAATGTAGTGGATAAAGTTCAGATAAATATTGTATAAAGGAGGTTTAAATAATGAAAAAGATTATATTTTTACTATTGCTTGGATTTTCAACAAATCTATTTGCTTCTGATTCAAAGTTAAACTTACCTATATATTCATATCCTCTAAAAGAGGGAAAAGGAAAACAACTTGTAGAAACATACTGTCAGATGTGTCATTCTGTAGGTTATATATTAAATAATGCAGGTGTTGATAAAAAAACATGGGAGCATATAGTTCATCATATGATTCATGATTTTAAAGCACCAATTGATGAAAAATCTGCAAAAGAAATTTTGGACTATTTAGTAAAAAATTATGGGACGAAAAACAAATAAGTAGAAAGAAGACTATAAACATGTTAAATTAAAAAATAAAAGTGAATGAAAATTTAGTTTTGGAGGGAAAAATGAAAAAAACCATTATAGCTTCTTTGATTTTTTCTTCTACGATAATGTTTTTAGGTTGTGAACAGAAAAAAGAATCTCCTGACCAATCTCAATCTAACATACAACAAAAAGTAGAAGAAAAAATATCTGAAGAAAAATCTGAAACCAAAAGTCAGATAACACAAGAAAAACAAGAACAAAAGCAAGGAATTGAAAAACAAGAATTAGCTAAAACTACAGAAGAAACTAAGCAAAGTCAAACGCCTAAAATTCAAGAAAATAAAGAAGTACAAACTTTAGCTTCATCTACAAATATTAGTGGTGAAGATATTTTTAAATCAAAAGGTTGTACTGTTTGTCATCACCCAGAAATAGATACAACAGGTCCTGCTCTAAAAAAAATCTCTAAATTTTATAAAGGAAAAAGAGAAAAACTTATACAGTTTCTAAAAGGTGAAGGAGACCCAATTGTAGACCCTGCAAAATTTACAATAATGAAACCTCAGATAAATATTACAAAATCTTTGTCTGATGAAGAGTTAAATGCTCTGGTTGATTACATATTAAGTTTTTAAATTTATATAAACTAAAGGGGAGCTAAGAAGCATAAGCTATATAGCTTATGCCTTTGAAGCTTCCTTTTCTGTAGTTTCTTTTACTTCTTTTTTATTAACTTCAGCCTCTATTTCCTTAGTTGGAACTACCTTTTCTTCCTTTTCTTCCTCACCACTTAAAGAAGCTTTAAAACTTCTTATACCTTCACCTAAACCTCTTCCGATTTCAGGAAGCTTTTTAGCACCAAATAGAAGTAGTAAAACTGCAAATATAACTAAAAGTTCTGGAAGACCAAGTCCAAACATAATAAACCTCCTTTTATCTGTGCAAACTTTTTATAACTCTAATAATATCATCAATAGATTCTTCTATTACTTTTGGTTCCCATACATAAACTATTTTACCTTTAGGACTTATTAAGAAAACAGTACTTACAATTTTTGTTTTCTCTATACCTAAAACATTAACTTTTTCATATACTCCATACCCTTTGATAACTTTCATTTCAGGATCGCTAAGCAAATAAAATTTTATGTTATGGTCATGCTTAAATCTTTTATGTTCTTCCACTGGGTCTGGGTCTATTACAGCCACATTAACTCCCAAATCAACTACTTTTTCTAAATTCTCTTTAATTGGACAGGACGACCTATCACATCTTTTTCTTTCTTCAGTTGGTGAAAAATACAAAAGAGCATATTTCCCATCTCTGATTAAATCTGCTAAACATATAGTGTTACCATCTGCTTCCGTTAAACAAAACTCTGGAGCCACTTCTCCAACCTTTATTTTTTTATCTTTAGCCATCTCACCCTCCCTGGAGTATATTCTTTCTAAAATCTTCTATCAACTCATCCATATGTTGAAACCTATGATTACCACCAGGAAACATTTTTACATAAAACCCTTCAAAAAAATCTGCAGTTTCTCTACTATCTAACAGCTCATCATCTTCATCAAGATAAACAAAGATTTTGTCCTTCACTTTTGCTAAATCTTCTTTAGAAGGTTGCAGTTCTTTTAATGTATTTAAATGTTCTTTCGTAAATTCATATTCTTCATCTGTTTTATAGTTAATCTGTTTTCCTACCTCATCTTTTAAAGACAAAGCAGGATTTATAGATGGATTTATTAAAACAGCTGGTACTTTGTATCTTGATGCTAGTACCATAGCATAAAAGCCACCTAAAGAAGTTCCAAATAGATATAGATTATCATCTTTTAACCTTTCTACAAGGTAACTTAGTAAAGCTATAGCTTTTTTTGGGTCATAAGGTAAATTTAATGAAATAACATTCTCTTCTCCAAAAGCTTCTTTAAGTTTATTTACTTTTTCTCCAAATCCAGCAGAATTAAATCCATGAATATAGATTACTTTCATAAAAATTGCCACCGCTTGAAAAATCAATACACTATATTATATTAGTGATTAGCTTTATTTCAAATAAAAATCTCTTGACAATTTCTATAAAGTTTGATTAAATACTGTATTGCTTTTACGGTTCGTTCAACTGAATATGTGCTGGCGTAGCTCAGTCGGCAGAGCAGGTGATTTGTAATCACCAGGTCGTGGGTTCGAGTCCCACCGCCAGCTTGCGGAGGAGTCGCCTAGCGGCCAATGGCAGGGGACTGTAAATCCCCCGGCGTTCGCCTGCGCAGGTTCGAATCCTGCCTCCTCCATAGATTGAGCGGGAGTAGCTCAGTTGGTAGAGCATCTGCCTTCCAAGCAGATGGTCGCGGGTTCGAGTCCCGTCTCCCGCTCCATTTATTAAAAAATTTGGTGTGAATTATATATCTTTAAGGATAATTTAACTAAATTTAGTAAAAGAGATTTTATAATATGTGTTTAAATTTAAAATGAGATGTAAAAGGGTTATACTGCCTTTTTACATCTCTTATTTTATTTTGTAATAGTTAAATCTTAAGCCCAGGTAGCTCAGTCGGCAGAGCGCACCCTTGGTAAGGGTGAGGTCGCGGGTTCAAGTCCCGTCTTGGGCTTTGTGTGCTTAAGGTTAAAATGAAAATTCTAAAATTTATGGAGGAAACAAATGGCAAGAGAGAAATTTGAGAGGAAGAAAGAGCACGTAAACGTAGGGACAATAGGGCACGTAGACCACGGGAAGACAACATTAACAGCAGCGATAACATATGTATTATCAAAGAAAGGATTAGCACAGTTCATAGGGTACACAGACATAGACAAAGCACCAGAGGAGAAAGAAAGAGGTATAACAATAAACATAACCCACGTAGAATATGAGACAGAGAAGAGGCACTATGCACACGTAGACTGTCCAGGGCACGCGGACTACATAAAGAACATGATAACAGGTGCTGCACAGATGGACGGGGCTATATTAGTAGTATCAGCGGCAGATGGGCCAATGCCACAAACAAGGGAGCACGTATTATTAGCTAGGCAGGTAAACGTACCATACATAGTAGTATTTTTAAACAAATGTGATATGGTAGACGATGAGGAGCTATTAGAGTTAGTAGAATTAGAAGTAAGGGAATTATTAAACAAGTATGAATATCCAGGGGACGATGTACCAGTAATAAAAGGGTCAGCATTAGGGGCATTACAAGACGAAGAGAAATGGATAAAGTCAATAGAAGAGCTGTTAGATGCGATGGACAACTACATACCATCACCAGAGAGGGATGTAGACAAACCATTTTTAATGGCGATAGAGGACGTATTTACGATATCAGGTAGAGGTACAGTAGTAACAGGTAGAGTAGAGAGAGGGAGATTAAAAGTAGGGGATGAAGTAGAGATAGTAGGATTAAGCGATGAGATAAGGAAGACAGTAGTAACAGGTATAGAGATGTTCAGGAAGACACTAGATGAGGCAGTAGCAGGGGACAATGTAGGGGTATTATTAAGAGGTATAGGGAAAGACGAAGTAGAGAGGGGGCAAGTATTAGCACAGCCAGGTACAATAACACCACACAAGAAATTCAAAGCACAGGTGTATATCTTAAGCAAAGAGGAAGGAGGAAGACATACACCATTTTTCAAAGGATACAGGCCGCAGTTTTTCATAAGGACAGCGGATGTGACAGGTACAGTAGTAGAGTTACCAGAGGGGCAAGAGATGGTAATGCCAGGGGATAATGTAGAGTTAACAGTAGAGTTAATGGAGCCAGTAGCTATAGAGGAGCAGATGAGATTTGCTATTAGGGAAGGTGGTAGAACTGTTGGTGCTGGTGTAGTTACTAAAATTATTGAGTAATTAAGGAGTAAGCAGTAATGGAGAACGAAAAAATCAGGATTAAACTAAAAGCCTTTGATCATAAAGTTTTAGATCAATCTGTGAAACAGATTATAGATACTGTTAGGAGAAGTGGAGGGGTTATTAAAGGCCCCATCCCACTTCCTACTCAAAGAAAAATATGGTGTGTACTAAGGTCTCCTCATAAATTTGAGCAGTCCAGAGAACATTTTGAAATGAGAATTCATAAAAGATTGATAGATATAGAAAATGCAACACCTCAAACTATAGAGGCTCTCATGGACATCAGCTTACCAGCTGGTGTTGATGTAGAAATAAAATTAAGCTAACAAGGAGATGAAAAATGCCTAAAGGCATACTTGGTAAAAAAGTAGGAATGACTAGAGTTTTTATACAGGACAAAGAAATTCCTGTTACTGTTATTCAGATAGAACCAAATTATGTTGTTGGTTTTAGGACTAAAGATAGAGATGGTTATGATGCTGTAATTCTTGGAATGGGAAAAAGAAAAAAGAAAAGAACTCCCAAACCTCTTTTAGCTATTTTTGAAAAAGCTGGATTAGAACCTTTAAAGTATTTAAAAGAGTTTGATACAAAAGAAGGTGAACAGTTAGAGTTAGGACAGGAAGTAAAAGTAGAAGAGGTTTTTGAGAAAGGTGATTTAATAGACATTACAGGAAAGTCTAAAGGTAGAGGATTTACCTCTGCGATGAAAAGGTGGGACTTTAGTGGTTTTCCCAAATCTCACGGTGCAAGATATCATAGAGCTGTAGGGTCTATTGGAGCATGTGCAGACCCAGGAAGAGTATGGAAAACAAAAAGAATGGCTGGTCATCATGGTAATGAAACTATCACAATACTTGGTATGGAAGTAGTAGATATAATTCCAGAAAAAAATGTTATTCTTGTAAAAGGTTCTGTTCCAGGAGCTCCTGGTTCAATTTTAGAGCTTAGGGATAGTGTAATTAAAAATAGAAGAAAAGGAAAAAGAAAATTAGAGAAAGTTAAAGAGCTTTACGCATCTGAATAAAAAAGAGGTAGGAATAAATGGAAGTGACTGTAATTAATCAAAAAAATGAGGAAGTAGGAAAAATTAATATAGATGATTCTATACTTAACACAGATGTTAATAAAGGTAGCATATGGGAAGTTGTAAAATGGCAGTTGGCTTCAAGAAGAGCAGGTACTGCAAGTACCAAAACCAGAGCTGAAGTAAGAGGTTCAAGAAGAAAGATTTTACCTCAAAAAGGTACAGGAAATGCAAGACATGGAGATAGAAAAGCAAATATATTTGTAGGTGGTGGTATAGTACATGGTCCAAAACCAAGAGATTTTTACTACCCATTACCTAAAAAACTAAGAAAAAAAGTATTAAAAGGTGTTTTAACTATAAGATATAAAGATGGAGATTTAAAATTTATAGAAGATTTTTCTTTTGATAAACCTAAGACAAAAACAGCTATCGAATTTTTAAATAATTATGGACTTGAAAACAAAAAAGTACTTATAGTTATTCCTTCTAAAGATGAAAATGTTATTAAATCCTTCAGGAACTTACCATATGTAAAAGTTTTAGTATCTGATGGATTAAACACTTATGATTTGTTAAACGCAGACGTAGTTCTTATTACAAAAACAGCAGCAGAAAAGATAAATGAGAGGTTAGCCCAATGAAAACACCGTATGATGTGCTTATTAGACCAGTTTTAACAGAAAAAGCGGTTAACTTGAATGAGAAAGAAAATAAACTTGTTTTTGAAGTTGCTTTAGATGCTACTAAACCAGAAATTAAACAGGCTGTTGAGCAAATATTAGGTGTAAAAGTAAAGTCTGTTAGGACAATGATTGTAAAACCTAAACCAAAAAGAGTTGGATTTAGAAATCCAGGTTTTACGAAAAAATGGAAAAAAGCTATAGTAAAAATAGAATCAGAAAAACCAATTAACATTGCAGAGTTAATATAAAGAGGTGAATAGAAAATGGGTGTAAGAAAATTAAAACCTGTAACAAATGGTACAAGACATGCAGTTTTATACGATTTTAAAGAGATTACAAAAACAGAACCTGAAAAATCTCTTCTAGCACCGAAAAAACAAAAAGCAGGTAGAAATAATCAGGGAAGAATAACTGTTAGACATAGAGGTGGTGGACATAAAAGAAGATATAGAATAATAGATTTTAAAAGAGACAAATGGGGTGTACCTGCAAAAGTAGCGGCTATAGAATATGACCCAAACAGGTCTGCAAGGATAGCATTACTTCATTATGCTGACGGAGAAAAAAGGTATATTATATGGCCAGAAGGATTAAAAGTTGGAGATACAGTTGTTGCAGGCCCTGATGCAGAAATTAAAGTGGGAAATGCTTTGCCACTTGAGAATATACCTGTAGGAACATTTGTTCATAATATAGAACTTACTCCTGGAAAAGGAGGTCAGCTGGCAAGAGCTGCAGGTATGTCTGCCCAGATTTTAGGAAGGCAAGATGATTATGTTCAGTTAAGACTTCCTTCAGGGGAAATAAGACTTGTTCATAAAAGATGTATGGCTACTATAGGTACAGTTGGACTTGCAGAACACGAACTTGTAAAACTCGGTAAAGCTGGAAGAAAGAGATGGTTAGGTATTAGGCCAACAGTTAGAGGAACAGCTATGAACCCTGTAGACCACCCACATGGTGGTGGTGAAGGAAAAACCTTTGGAAAACATCCTGTTTCTCCATGGGGACTTCCAACAAAAGGTTATAAAACAAGAAGAGGTAAAAAGTATTCAGATAAGTTCATTATAAAGCGTAGAGGTAAGTAGAGATGGGATTTAAAGGGAAATGGAATGAAAGATTTAAAAATCCATATGTTAATCCAAAAATTCTGAAAAAAATTAGAAAAATGAATGAAACAGGTGAAAGGAAGATTATAAAAGTATGGGATAGAGCATGTACTATCACAGAAGAGATGGTAGGGCATACAATAGCTGTTTATAACGGGCAAAAATTTATACCTGTTTACATAAGACCAGAAATGGTAGGACATAAACTTGGAGAATTTTCTCTAACAAGAACGTTTAGAGGACATCCAGATAAATCTGCTAAAGCAGTAAAGAAAAAATAAAAGAGGTTAGGTAAAATGGCTACTGCTGAAATTAAAGAAGCTAAAGCAGTTCATAAATACGCTAGAATATCTCCTACTAAAGTAAGACAAGTGATTAATCTTATAAGAGGAAAAGATGTAGGAGTGGCTTTAGCTATACTACAAGAAACAAATAAAAGAGCAGCAAGAATTGTAGAAAAATTACTTAAAAGTGCAATAGCAAATGCAGAAAATAAAGACATGGATGTTGACAATCTGTATATTAAAGAAATCAGAGCAGAAGATGGTCCAATGTTAAAAAGATATATGCCTAGAGCTTATGGAAGAGCTACAATGATAAGAAGAAGATATTCACACATATACATAACTTTAGCTGAAAGGCAATAAAGGAGGATAAAAGTGGGACAAAAAGTAAATCCCATAAGTTTAAGATTGGGAATAACAAAAGACTGGAAATCAAAATGGTATGCAGATAAAAAAAGATACGGTCAGGTTTTACATGAAGACTTAAAAATAAGACAGTTTATAGAACAAAGATATAAACCAGCAGGAATTGCTGATGTTGTTATTGAAAGACTTGGAGATAGGCTTAGAGTTAAAATCTTTGCTTCTAAACCAGGTATAGTTATAGGTAGAAAAGGAGCTGAAGTAGAAGAACTAAATAAAGTCTTGAAAGCTTTATCTAATGCCAAAGATATTACTGTAAACGTTGATGAAGTTAAAAGACCTGAGTTAAATGCGAAATTAGTTGCAGAAGATATAGCACTTCAGTTAGAAAGAAGGGTTTCTCATAGGAGAGCTATGAAAAGAGCAATAGATAATGCTATGAAAGCTGGTGCGAAAGGAATAAAAGTCCAGGTAGGTGGTCGTATTGGAGGAGTAGACCTTGCAAGAAAAGAATGGTTTATGGCCGGGAGAATGCCTCTTCAAACTATAAGAGCGGATATAGATTATGGAACAGCAAGAGCTTCAACAAAGTATGGAATACTTGGAGTAAAAGTATGGATATACAAAGGTGATAAAATAGAAGCTAAAAAAGAAGAAGTTTTAAAGAAAATAGAAGAAGAACTTCAATCAGTTTAAAGTTAAGGAGGAATACAAAAGATGCTGTTACAACCTAGGAAGTTAAAATGGAGAAAACAACAAAGAGGGAGAATGAAAGGTAAAGCGACAAGGGGAAATAAAGTAAGTTTTGGTGAATATGGACTTCAAGCCCTTCAACCTTGTTGGTTAACATCAAGACAGATAGAAGCAGCAAGGGTTGCGATAGTTAGAGAAGCAAAAAAAGGAGCGAAAGTCTGGATTAGAGTTTTTCCACATAAACCTGTAACAAGGAAACCAGCAGAAACAAGAATGGGAAAGGGTAAAGGTGATTTAGACCATTTTGTAGCCGTTGTAAAACCAGGTCATATACTTTTTGAAATTGCTGGTGTTCCACAGGAAGTAGCAGAAGAAGCTTTTAGAAAAGCAAGTTATAAACTACCTATAAAAACAAGAGTAGTAAAAGCAGAGGGTGTGTAAAAATGAAAGCATCAGAACTTAGAAAACTAACAGAAGAAGAACTCAAAGACAAACTATTAGAGTTAAAGAAAAAGCTTATGCAACTTAGATTTCAAAATGAAATAGGTGCTTTAGGTAAACCTAGTGAAATTAGGGAAACAAAGCGAGACATAGCTAGGATATTAACAATTCTAAAAGAAAGGGAACTTTCAAAGACTGGAGGTAAATAATGGCTGGTACTTCAAAACCAAGAAGAAAAGAGTATATTGGCAAAGTTGTAAGTGATAAAATGGATAAAACTGTTGTTGTTCTTGTTGAGAGACAATTTAGACATCCTCTATATGAAAAAAGAATAAAAAGAAGTAGAAAATTCTATGCTCATGATGAAAGAAATGAATGTAAGATTGGAGATATAGTAAGAATTGTAGAAACAAGACCTATCTCTAAAACGAAAAGATGGATAGTCGTTGAAAAACTTCCACAAAAATAATTTTCTTTCCTTGAAAGAATAATATGAATGTTATATAATATTGCTTTGCCTTCACAAATTCGAATTAAAAGGGGTACAAAATGATACAAAGAGGAACTTATTTAGTGGCTGCTGACAACTCAGGTGCAAAAAAAGTACAATGCATTGGTATTCCTGGTGGAGCTAAAAAGAAATATGCAACACTTGGAGACGTAATAACTGTTACAGTTAAATCTGCACTTCCAAATGCACCAGCAAAGAAAGGAAAAGTATATAAAGCAGTTGTTGTAAGAACAAAAAAAGAAGTTAAAAGACCAGATGGAAGTTATATAAAGGCAGATGATAATGCAGTAGTTTTATTAAATAATAATCTTGAACCAATAGGAACACGTATTCTAAGTCCTGTAGCAAGAGAAATCAGGTCTAAAGGATTTTATAGAATAGTTTCGCTAGCACCGGAGGTTATTTGATTATGGTAAAAACCAGAATAAGAAAAGGTGATACAGTAATAGTTATAGCTGGTAAAGAAAAAGGGAAAATAGGTAAAGTTAAACAGATAATAAGAAATCCAGATAATGTAAGAGTAATTATAGAAGGTATTAATATTGGTAAAAAGCATCTTAGACATATTGAAGGAGTACAGGAAGGTGGAATTGTTAATATAGAAAGACCTATACATATATCTAATGTGGCTTTTTATGATGAAAAAACAGGACAGAGAGTAAAAATAGGATTTAGATATAGAGAAGAAGGGGACAAAATAATAAAAGAAAGATATAACAAAAAAACCGGAGAAACAATAGATATCGTGTGGGAAAAACCAAAAAAAGATAGAGGTAGTCAATAATGGCAACTGCTGAAAAATATAAATCTAGACTTGAAAAAAAATATAAAGAAGAAGTAATGCCTAAACTTATAGAAAGATTTGGTTATAAATCTCCAATGGAAGTTCCAAGGATTCAAAAAATAGTTGTTAATATGGGTGTAGGTGAGGCTGTACAGGATATTAAACAATTAGATAGAGCAGTAGAAGACCTAATGTTAATTACAGGCCAAAGACCAGCTATTACCAGAGCAAAAAAATCTGAAGCAGGTTTTAAATTAAGAAGAGGTAATCCTATAGGAGCTAAAGTCACTCTTAGAAAAGAAAGAATGTGGGATTTTCTTGATAAATTAATTTCTGTTGCCCTTCCAAGAGTTAGAGATTTTAGGGGTTTAAATCCAAGATCCTTTGATGGAAGAGGTAATTATGCATTTGGGGTATCTGAGCAAATAATATTCCCTGAAATAGACTATGATAAAGTAGATAGAATTCGTGGTATGGATATTATTATTCACACTACAGCAGAAAGTGATGAAGAGGCTAAATGGTTGCTTGCATTACTTGGATTACCTATAAGGTCTCAATAAGGAGGAAATAATGGCACGTAAAGCTTTGTATGTAAAAGCATTTAAAGAGCCAAAGTTCAAAACTAGAAAACATGCAAGATGTCCTATCTGTGGAAGACCTAGAGGATTTTTAAGACAGTTTAACATGTGTAGAATATGTTTTAGAGAAAGAGCTTCTAGAGGTGAAATTCCTGGTGTTAAAAAAGCTAGTTGGTAAAAGGAGGAAATCATGATTACAGATCCAATAGCTGATATGCTTGCGAGAATTAACAACGCTATAAAAGCAAGAAAAGGGGAAGTTTATATACCAAATTCAAAGATGAAAGAAAAAATAGCAGAAATATTAAAAAGGGAAGGTTATATTGAAGATTATATAGTTTCAGAAGAAAGAAAAAAAGGTACACAGAAAACTCTTATTTTAAAGTTAAAGTACCTTGGGCCAAGGAATACAAAACCTGCAATATCTGGACTCAAAAGAGTTTCTAAACCAGGTCTTAGAAAATATGCTTCAGTAGATGAAATTCCCTATGTAAGGAAAGGTTTAGGGATAGCTATACTATCTACAAATAAAGGTATTCTTACAGATGCAGAAGCTAGAAAACAAAGAGTTGGTGGTGAAATAATAGCTTATATCTGGTAATAAAAGGAGGTTTCTAATGTCAAGAATCGGTAAAAAACCAGTTCCTATTCCACAAGGGGTAGAGGTAAATATAGGTGAAAATAATCATGTAACAGTTAAAGGTCCATTAGGAAGTATAGAATATACATTTCACCCATCTATGAAAATTATAAAAGAAGATAATCAAATAAAAGTAGAAAGACCTTCTGATGAGCCTTTTATGAGAGCTTTACATGGTACAACAAGAGCATTGATTGCTAATATGGTAGAAGGAGTTACTAAAGGTTTTACTGTAGAATTAGAACTTGTAGGTATTGGTTATAGAGGTCAAGTTAAAGGAAAGGTTTTAGAACTTCAACTTGGCTATTCCCATCCAGTTATATATCCAATCCCAGATGATGTAAAAATAACTATGGAAGGAAATACAATTATTAAAGTAAGTGGCATAGATAAACAGAGAGTAGGTCAGGTCGCTGCAGAGATTAGAGCACTTAGAAAACCAGATCCATATAAAGGAAAAGGTGTTAGATATAAAGGTGAACAGCTAAAACTAAAACCAGGAAAATCTGTAGGTAAAAAATAAGTGAGGAGTTAAAATGGCTGTAAAAACTAGAAGAGAAAAAAGATTAATAAGACATAAAAGAGTAAGAAAGAAAATTTTCGGTACTCCAGAAAGACCAAGAATGGCTTTTTATAGAAGTCTTAATAATCTTTACGTACAGATTATAGATGATGAAAAAGGTCATACTATAGTAAGTGCCTCTACAATAGATAAAGACTTTGTGCAAAAGTATGGAAAAAGAGGTGGTAAATCTATTGAAGATGCAAAAAAACTTGGAGAGTTTATAGCTGAAAAAGCTTTAGCTAAAGGAATAACAAAGGTTGTTTTTGATAGAGGTGGTTTTAAATATCATGGTAAAGTTAAAGCTTTTGCAGAAGCAGCAAGAGAAAAAGGATTACAGTTTTAAAGGAGTATAGATAATGGGGCATAAAAAAATAGAGAGATTAATAGAGCTAAGACAAAGACAAAATCCTGTGGACATTTCTTCTCTAACATTAGAGGAAAGAGTAGTAGAAATAAGAAGAACTACTAGGGTAATGGAAGGTGGAAGAAGATTTTCTTTCAGTACATTAGCTGTTGTTGGTGATAGAAATGGTCATGTTGGTTTTGGACATGGTAAAGCAAAAGAAGTTCCACCATCTATAGCCAAAGCTATAGCAGATGCAAAGAAACACATAATAAAAGTTCCATTAATTGAAGGTACAATTCCTCATGATGTTATTGGAGAATATGAATCAGCAGTAGTTCTTTTAAAACCTGCTCGTAGAGGTACAGGTGTTGTTGCTGGCGGTGCTGTAAGACCAGTTCTTGAACTGCTTGGGGTTACGGATATTCTTACAAAAATTATTGGAAGGACGACAAATCCTCATAATACAGTAAAGGCTGTTTTTGATGCACTTTTAAAGATAAAATCTCCAGAAGAAGTTGCTAAAATCAGAGGAATAGATGAAGAGGA
>Ga0256841_1001801_pt1 | contig 17750 bp, 24 predicted proteins | sample 356308metaG_FD_185971 | JGI IMG/M metagenome (GOLD analysis project Ga0256841, IMG submission 185971) | Hydrothermal vent microbial communities from Mid Atlantic Ridge, Atlantic Ocean - 356-308 | ecosystem: Environmental > Aquatic > Marine > Hydrothermal vents | place: Atlantic Ocean: Mid... | reverse complement strand
CTGGATCGCAATCCGGATTGCAAGGTTTTCGGGGTTACAGCCACGCCGAACCGGGGCGATAAAAAGGGGCTGAGGCCGGTTTTCTCGAATGTCTCGGACCAGATTCGTATCGGCGAGTTGATTGCCTCGGGTCATCTGGTGCCGCCGCGGACTTTCGTTGTCGATGTCGGCGTGCAGAGCGATCTGGGCCGCGTGCGCAAAACGGTGGCGGATTTCGACATGGGCGAGGTCGACGCCATCATGAACCGCGCGCCGGTGACCGATGCGGTGATCGAACATTGGCGGGAAAAGGCCGGAGACCGGCAAACCGTGGTGTTTTGTTCCACCGTCGATCACGCCCGTAATGTAGCTGATGCGTTCAACGCCGCCGGTGTTCCGACAGGCCTGATTTACGGCGATATGGGAGAGGCCGAGCGCAAGGCGGTGCTGGCGGATTATGGTTCTGGCAAGCTGCAGGTGGTGACAAACGTCGCCGTCCTCACGGAAGGCTGGGACCATCCGCCCACCTCCTGCGTCGTGTTGCTGCGGCCCAGTTCATACAAATCCACCATGATGCAGATGGTCGGGCGAGGCCTGCGCACGGTCGATCCCGAGGAGCATCCGGGTATCATCAAGACCGATTGCATCGTGCTGGATTTCGGCACATCGACCCTGTTGCACGGCTCGCTGGAGCAAGATGTCGATCTTGATGGGCACGAAGGCAGCGGCGAAGTCCCGACCAAGGAATGCCCCGATTGCGAAGCCACCGTGCCGCTGGCGGTGATGGAATGCCCGCTTTGCGGCCATCTCTGGGAACGTGACGCGGCTGACGGCGCATCGGAGCTGTCTGAATTTGTTATGTCCGAGATCGACCTGCTGAAACGCTCCAGTTTCCGCTGGTGTGACCTGTTCGGTGATGATGCGGCCCTGATCGCCAACGGGTTTGTCGCCTGGGGCGGCGTGTTTTTCCTGAATGGCCGCTGGTACGGGATCGGCGGGCGGCAAAAGGAACGCCCCAAATTGCTGGCTGTGGGCGAACGCACGGTTTGCCTTGCCGCCGCCGATGACTGGCTGAACACCCACGAGTCCGACGAGAGCGCCCACAAAACACGGCGCTGGCTGAACCAGCCGCCAACGCAGAAGCAGCTGCAATATCTGCCAGCGGAATACCGGCAGGATTTCGGGCTGACGCGGTATCAGGCCTCGGCGCTGCTGTCTTTCCGCTTCAACCGTAATGCCATCCGCGCGCTGGTGTTCGGGGCTGATCGCGGTGGTCGCACCGTTCGCAACGGCGATGCAATCGGGAGGGCGGCATGAGACATGACGCATTTTCCGACCACCACAGATCGGCAACGAATCTGGCATCCGCGTGGCAGGCTCTGTGCGGTCTGCCGGCAACCCACCCGTGGTTTTGGCTGGCGCGATCCGGTGCGCTCGAGTCGACCGCGCCCGTCCTGCTGGTTCTGTTCGATGGCCTGTCAGGGTTTTTGGGCGGCTCGGGCCCAGGCATCTTCAGGGTGGTCTGTGGCCATGGTTGATCTCACCGAAGAAGAACGCGCCGCCATCACCGCCACCATGCAGCGCATCGCCCTGCTGATGGAGGAAATCGGCTGGCAGACGGAATTGGCCAATCTCACCGAGCCACAGGTCCGTGCCCTGATCGAGGAAGCCGTCGAGGGTTTCCGCGAGGCCATGGCCGACATCGCCAAGTCCCAATCGCAGGAGATTCCGTTTTGACACTGGACTTCAACCACAGGCCGTCCATCAGCGAACGCATCAACGATCTGGTCGATGACGCGTTGATCGACGAGCGCGATACCGAGGTGCCTCGCGATTATCTCGGGGCATCCCGTCTGGGCGTGCCTTGCGAGCGGGCGTTGCAATTCGAGTTTGCACAGGCCCCCAAGGATGACGGGGGTGATTTCAGCGGTCAGGTTCTGCGGATATTCGAGATCGGCCACCGGCTCGAGGATCTGGCAATTCGCTGGCTGCGGGCCGCCGGAATTCACCTCGTTACGCAAAAAATCGATGGCGGCCAGTTTGGCTTCTCGGTCGCGGGCGGTCGAATGCGTGGTCACGTCGACGGCATCATTAACGGGTCGCCCGCCGCGCTCGGGTTGCGCACACCTGCACTCTGGGAATGCAAAACCATGAACGCCAAGAACTGGCGCGCCTGCGTCAAGGACGGGGTCGCGATATCCAAGCCGGTCTACGCCGCCCAGATCGCCATCTATCAGGCTTACATGGAACCCAGCGTGCCGGGGATTTCCGAGGCCCCAGCGCTGTTCACCGCCATCAACAAGGACACGGCCGAGCTTTATCACGAGCTGGTGCCGTTCGACGCCGCCCTGGCGCAGCGCATGTCCGATCGGGCCGTGCGCATCCTGCAGGCCACCGATGCCGGTGAATTGCTGCCCCGCATCGCCCAATCCCGTGATTTCTATGAATGCCGGTTTTGCTCATACGCCGACCGCTGCTGGGGTGAGTGGCGTCCCGGAAACGCTCCGGGGGAGCGTTTCAGCCGCGAACGGGCGGAGCCCTGGGCATGAGCGACGACAATATCATCCATTTCAACCCGTGGAACGACTTCAACGATGCTGCCCCGCTTGATGATCCGTTCGGGGTGGAGCCCGACGCAGCGCAGATCGCGACGTTCCTCGATGTGGTGTTCGGCTATTGCGAGGGCCTGATCCCCGTGCGCGGCTTTGTTGACAAGGGCCAGGGCAAGGATGGCAAGCCGCACAACATCTGGATCGATGCGGACGATACCGCCTCGGAAAAACTCGCAACCTTCGCCAATTGGGCGGCGCGTGAGGGTGCGGCGGTCTATGTGATCCCCGGCACTGTAGCCGAAAATGGGCAAGCCAAATCCGCCGATGTGCAGCAAATGCAGGCGATCATCGTCGATCTGGATGCGGGAGATATTCCGGTCAAACTGGAACACCTGGTCCGGCATCTGGGCCAGCCAACCCTGATCATCGAGAGTGGCGGGCGCACACCGGACGGGGCAACCAAGCTGCATGTCTGGTGGAAACTGACCGAACCGGCCGAGGGCGACGATCTGGCGCGGCTCTGCGCCCTGCGCGGCGAGATTGCCATCAAGGTTGGCGGTGACACGCATTTCCGCTCGGCCCACCAGCCGATCCGAGTTGCCGGCAGCGTCTATCACAAGGGCGGGTTCCAACGCCTGGTGCAGATCCGCGAACACAATGCCGTGGAAGTCGACCTCGAAGACTTTGTCGAACTGGTCGCGGACATGCCGGCCATTCCCGGTGTTGGCATGGAACCAACACCGGAAACGCCCGATAAACCGGCCCTCGGATCGGTTCTGACCACACCAGTGAATGAGGGTGGCACAGACGGTTGGACTCGGTTCGAGGGGGCCTCCGCCGCCATCGGGCATTTCATCCGCATGGTGCACGAAGGGCGCATGTCACCGGACGAGGGCTGGGAGGCAATCTGCGGCTACAACGCCGCGATGTTGCGCCCGAGCTGGCCCGAAGATCGGCTGAAAGCCGAGGCCGATCGGCTCTGGGCCAAACATGTGGAGAAGAACGGGCCGCCGTTGCTGCGCGCAGAGAATGTTACCCGTGCACCGGAAATGGCCGCCTTCACGCTCGGCGAATTGCTGGACGACACCACCCCAATGCCCGAGGACATCATTGCGCCCCGGGTTCTGACCCCCGGCGGGCTGTTGGTGGTCGGTGGCGCACCCAAGGTTGGCAAGAGCGATTTCCTGATATCGTGGCTGGTTCACATGGCGGCAGGTGTCCCATTCCTCGGCTTCACCCCGCCGCGCCCTTTGCGGGTGTTCTACCTGCAGGCCGAGATCCAGTATCATTACCTGCGCGAACGGCTGAAGCAGATTGCCCTGCCTCTCGAGGTGATCAACGCCGCCCGCGACACCTTCGTGGCCACGCCCAAACTGAAACTGCTGCTGGACGAGCAAGGCAGCGCCATGGCTGCGGCGGCGGTCAAAGAGGCGTTTCCGGACGATCCCGTCGATATTCTCTGCATCGATCCAATCCGCAATGTCTTTGATGGCGGGCCTGATGGCGGCGGTGAAAACGACAACGGTGCGATGATGTTTTTCCTGCGTGATCGGGTCGAGGTTTTGCGCGAGGCGGTGAATCCCGATTGCGGCGTGATCCTCGTTCACCACACCAAAAAGCTGGGTAAGCACCAGGTCAAGGAGGATCCGTTTCTGGCGCTGTCCGGGGCCAGTTCCCTGCGCGGGTTTTACACCTCCGGCATCATCATGCACCGCCCCGACGAGGAAGCCAGCGAGCGCAAACTGGAAATCGAGCTGCGCAACGGACCGGCGCTGCCCTCCAAGCTGATCGACAAGGTCAAGGGCCAATGGGTCGAATTGAACCCGATGAACGAGCGCCTCGTGCGCAAGGATGTGGGCGCGAAACACGACGCCGAGCGGGTGCGCAAGGGGGATGTGATCCTCGGTATCCTGCTGGATGCGGCCAGTGACGGGCATCTCTACACCATCAATCAGTTTGCCGAGGCGTTTGAAAACACCGCCGGTCTGGGCGGCAAGGACACGATCCGCGAGCGCCTGAATGTGCTCTCCACCAAAGGGTTCATCAAATTCCTGCGCGACGCAAAACCCTATGGCCTCGCGCCATCGCGCTCCCGCTTTGGCTATCTCTGCGTCGAGGGGATGGAGTTCCCCGGGGAAGGTGAACAGGTCGATCCGGACACTGGCGAGGTGCAACCCGCCCGTATTCCGGTGCGCCCGACGCATTTCAAATCCCCTCGCACCGGGGCTCTGCTCGAGGTCGAAAACCCCGAAATCTGGGTCTATGCGCAGGAGGATCGGCCATGATTTTCCATGCCATGACACCTGCGCGGTTTTGCGCACCAACCAGTTTGAACCAGATGGGGCGGATTTCCGAAACTACCCCGACAAAATCCCGACAGGCTACGCGCTACCCAGTTTGGACCAGTTTGGCTTCGCAACCCAAACTACCCCTGCAGCGCTACGCCCGAACACGTCGTGCTTCGTCCCAACCAGATTGGGCGGGTGATCACGGTTTTAGCGCCCCAAACTGCATTTTCACCTGCAATAACAACGTCTTACTTCCCGTTCCTAGTTTAGGGGGTGAAACCCACTCCTACGGAGTGGGAGGAGGACGCTGGCGGCTACGCCTTGCGTCTCCTCCTCCGGGCTCCGTTCCGGAGAGTTTCCGCGCATTGCATTCAACCACCAAGGAGACCCAACCCATGGCCATCAAAAAGCTCGCCCGCAGAGTTCATTTTCAGCAGCCCCCGGATGTGGGGTTCATCCTGATGCGGGAAGGACAGCGCTATGAGCTGGTGGCGCACGAACCGCACATTCGTCGTGATGGTTTGCCGACGACCCTTTTGGTTTGGCGCAGTCATTGTTGCGATTGTGGCGTGCCTTTCGAGGTGGTCACGGGGCTGGTGGCGAACGGGTATTTCAATCGACGTTGCCCGGACCACCATCGCCCTGGCCGAGCCGTCACCATGGCCGGGCAAAAGCGTCGCCAGCGATTTCTCAAACGAAACCCGACGCGGAGGAAATCCCGTGTCTGAGCATTTCCAATTCCAGAGCAGTTCAAACGACAGGAGACCACCGATGAACAATATTGATCCCACCCTTTGCAAACCCGGGCCTGCATTGGCCATACCAGCCCCAACCCTCGGAGCCATCCTTGCCCTCGACCTTGGCACCACCACAGGCTGGGCCATGCGTGGGCACGACGGGCTGATCACCAGCGGGACCGTATCGTTTCGCCCCAGGCGTTTTGATGGCGGCGGCATGCGTTACCTGAGGTTCGTCAATTGGCTGACCGAGTTGGACCAACTCGCGGGGCCAATCGCAACCATCTGGTTCGAGGAGGTCCGCCGCCACGCGGGCACCGACGCAGCGCATGTTTATGGCGGGCTCATGGCCACGCAGACCGCCTGGGCGGAAATGCGGGGCGTGCCCTATCAGGGCGTGGCGGTTGGCACGATCAAGAAACACGCCACCGGCAAGGGCAATGCCAGCAAAGCCATGATGATCGAAGCCGCGCAGGCGCGCGGCTACCGCCCGGCCGATGACAACGAGGCCGACGCCCTTGCCATCCTGCACTGGACGCTGGAAACGAAGGGAGGCATGGCATGAACGGCATGAGGTTTACGCCACGCGGATATGGCGGGCACCGCCGCACGCCGGATCAGGTCAAGCGGGACGGTTGGAAGGAACAGGGGCTGTTGGCCGTGGCGCTCGATGATGACCGGCTGACATGGCCGGAACGGGAGCTGGTGCGCCAACTGGGCGAGAAGCTTTATGGCAAACGCCCGCAGGACGGGGAGGCGACGCGATGAATGACTGGACCCCGAGCCTGGTCGAGGCCCGCCTTGCCGAGGCGGCCTTCGTTCTCAAACGTCTGCCAGAACCGCGCCAGCAAGGGTATTTCAACGCATGGCCGGAATACTTCCACAGCTTCGCAGATCAGGTCGGACAGGAACCCAGGCCCATGCGGGTGTTGCCCTCGCCGCAGGCGATCAGCCGGATGGAGGAAACCCTGACCTGGACCGCGTGCCTCGAGCCGACGGATGGCAAGATCGTCTGGATGAAAGCCCATGGTCAACGCTGGAAAACCATCTGCTGGACGGTCGGTTTGCAGCGCTCGGCCGCCCATCAGCACTGGGTTTACGGGCTTTGTGTGATCGCGCTCACTCTGAATAAACGTCGGTTCAATCGCAGGTTATCGAAGCGGCGCATAATAGAACTGGCGGGGGCGTCGCAATTCTGATGGCTGGATAGAATTGTGTTCGGCGGACACTTTTCGATGGGACAAAAGCCAGCTTGTGGGGCTATATTCTGGATATACTCGGGAGAGGAACGCGCAGCGATGGTTGCGGCCAGACAATGCCCGCCAAGACTACCCCAACGATTTGTACGGGTCCCTTCCTGTGCAAAACGTATACGGGGGGGCTAGGCGCGCAAGTTTGCTAGCGACAGGGTGAAATTTTTGGGAAGCCACCCGGAGTCCAGTTTCGCGATCCCCCACAGTAATGATCAATAAAACAAAGCGTTAGCCGCCCATTAGAGGTGGCTTCCATGTGGACCCCTCGGGGTCCGGAAAATCCAGTTGGAATCCGGTAACGGAGTCCACCCGCCGGAATCCACCGGCACCAATCAGAGATTACAGAAAACCGAATATGACCCTCAGCTTCGCCCCTGACGCGATCGAGCAATGGCCGCTCGACCGCCTGAAACCCTACGTCCGCAACGCCAAAAAGCACGGCGCGGACCAGGTTGCCAAGATCGCCGCCAGCATGGCCGAGTTCGGCTGGACCGTACCGTGTCTGGTGGCTGATGATGGCGAGCTGATCGCAGGCCATGGCCGGGTGCTGGCCGCTGAAATGCTCGGTCTGACCGAAGCACCAGTGATTGTGCTCGGCCATCTGACGGACGAGCAGCGCCGCGCTTACCGCATTGCTGACAATAAGCTGACCGAACTGGGCGAATGGGATGAGACGATCCTGTCCGAGGAACTGCAGTTGCTGGCGGCCGAGGAGTTTGATCTGTCGTTGATCGGCTTTGATGACGGGGAACTCGATGCTTTGCTGTCCGGCTTGGGCGAAGAAAACGACGCCGAGGAGGAGGAGGATATTCCCGAGCCACCCGACGATCCGGTCAGTCGACCGGGTGATCTGTGGGTGCTGGGCAACCACCGCCTGCTTTGCGGGGACGCCACGGTGGCCACGGATGTCGAGCGGGTGCTGGGCAATGTGAGACCGCTGTTGATGGTCACCGATCCACCTTACGGGGTGAAATACGATCCGGGCTGGCGCAACCAGACTGGAGCTTCGGCCACAAAACGCACCGGCAAAGTGTTGAACGATGACCGCGCTGATTGGCGCGAGGCATGGAGTTTGTTTCCGGGTGACGTCGCCTACGTCTGGCACGGCGCATTGCACGCGGCGACCGTGGCTGAAAGCCTTGAGGCGGCAGGCTTCAATGTCCGCTCGCAGATCATCTGGGCCAAGGACCGGCTGGTGCTGAGCCGTGGAGATTATCACTGGCAGCATGAACCTTGCTGGTATGCCGTCAAGAAAACCGGCAAGGGCCACTGGGCTGGGGATCGCAAACAGACGACGCTCTGGCAGATTGCCAACAAGGATCAGGATGCGGACACCGTGCACGGCACGCAAAAGCCGGTGGAATGCATGCGCCGCCCGATTCTGAACAATTCCAGCCCGGGCCAAGCAATTTATGAACCGTTCATGGGGTCCGGCACCACGCTGATTGCATCCGAAACCACGGGCCGCGTTTGCCACGGGATTGAGCTGAACCCCGCTTACGTCGATGTGGCAGTGGAACGCTGGCAGCAATTCACCGGTCAGACGGCGGTGCTGGACGGGACAGATCAGACGTTCGCCAAGCTGGCGGAAAACCCGCGCTGAGGCATGCATGAGCTGGCTTTACCTTCCCGAAGCGGCGACGCCTTCTTCGGCCTGTCGCTCTGTGCCGGTGCTGGCGGGATCGACCTTGGCCTCACCATTGCATGCCCCGGGTATCGAACTGTGTGTTACGTCGAGCGGGAAAGTTACGCTGCGGCCACCCTCGTGGCGCGGATGGAAGACGCGGCCCTGGATAAAGCACCTCTCTGGGACGACATTACCACCTTCGATGGCCGCCCGTGGCGTGGAGCGGTGGATATCCTCACTGGCGGCTATCCTTGCCAGCCTTTCAGCGTCGCGGGCCAGCGCAAGGGGGCGGAGGATCCCCGCCATCTATGGCCAAACTTCGCGCGGATCATCGGTGAATGCCAGCCCGAATGGGTCTTTCTGGAAAACGTCGCCAATCATATCAACCTCGGATATCGCGAGGTCAGAGGCGAGCTGGAAGGCCTGGGCTACAGCGTTACGGAAGGATTGTTTACGGCGGCAGAAGTCGGCGCGCCGCACAAGCGCCAGCGGCTGTTCATCCTCGCCCGACGCAACCAGCTGGCCGACACCGAGGGCCAGCGCCAACGAGAACCGGCAGACGAAACCGACGCCCTCGCAACTGGCCGGAAAGCACGGGATGAATTTGGCGACCAAGGCGGCGATGTGGCCGACACCCCAGACCGACAGTTTCAGGACAAGGGGTGGCGCACGCAAAAACGAAAAGGGGCTGGACCGGATGGCGCGGGACTGGCCGACACCGATGGCAAGCGACGGCTGCAAGCCGAGCGGGGGCAAACGCCGCACTGCCGACCTGAACCATGTGGCGGGTATGTGGCCGACACCGCTGGCGCGGGACTGGAAAGGAACGAACAGCCCGGAGCATGTGCGCCAACTACCACCAGCGCGCAATCACATGGATCAACTGGCAAATTTTGCCGTGTATTCCCGCCAGGCCCTGACGATCTCGCAGGCTGGCAAGAGTATCTGCGATCAGCGCCGCAGCTTGAACCCTCTGTTCGTCGAGGCGCTGATGGGCTGGCCAACCGCGTGGACCGACTTCGACTTTGCGGCAACGGCGTGGTTCCCTTGGTTGCAGCGCATGCGTTCAGAATTCTTGCGGCTCGGTTCGGTGATTGATGACGGGGTGGCACATTGAAACAATCGCGCGCCATGTCGCTGGTGGAAGCGGTTGCCAATGTCGTGGTCGGTTACGGGGTGGCCGTGATAACCCAGATGCTGGTGTTTCCGGTGTTCGGTTTGCAAACGACGCTGGTGCAGAACCTGAAATTGGGCTTGATCTTCACCGTGGTGAGCATAGCCAGATCGTTCACGCTGCGGCGGGTTTTCGAAGCGATCAGGGTTGCCAATCGCTCCGCCGACCATGACGCACATGCAAAACCTGAACGGTCTCGTCCATGATCGTGAAATACACCCGCCAGCGGGTGGCGCGCCTGTATAATGCGCGGCGGATTTCGACATTGAATTCGGCGGATTCCGGTGCGACGGCGTGGGCTTGTGGCATGGATGCAAGGCCGAGGATCAGTTTGCGCATGCCGGTCAGCCAGTCTTCGGCGGCACGGGGATTGCGCTCCTGCAACCACGCATGTTCCTGCCGGAGATCATCCGCCGCCTTGGGCGTGACAATGACGCGATACTGGCGGCCCATTAGCTGGCGGAAAGATCGTCAAAGAAGGCGGCGGCCTCGATACCTTCGCCCGCGCGGGCTTGATCCAGCCCCTTGCGGATGCCTGCAACGGTCTGGGCATAGTCGATCTGGTCTTGCATGTCCTGCCATGCGGCGGCGTCCATGACAACGACCGAGGGCTTGCCGTTCACCGTCAGTACCGACGGGCGGCCGGTTTCCTTGAGGCGGGCCACAAAGCGCGAGGTCTCGCGTTTGAACTCGGTAAGGGGGCGAATGTCCTTGGTGATATCCATGGGGGTGGCTCCTGACTGCGCATCTAATTGGATGCTAATATAGTGCGCAATCAGGGTGAAGTCCAGTGCGGGGTCAGGAGGCAATGCGGTAAACACGACCTCTCTCGGCTACCTTTTCCGAGGTGATGGTCAGGCCAAGGCGTTTTTTCAGCGCGCCCGAAATGGCCCCGCGAATAGTATGCGGCAACCATTTCGTGGCCTTGGCAATCTCGGCAATTGATGCCCCGTCGGGGGCTTCGAGCATTTCGATCAAGAGCGCCTGCTTGGTGCCCGTGCGGGGTTTCGGCTTGGCCTGTGCCGGATCAGGTTGCGGCGTTTCCATCTCGACGCCGATGGCCTCGAGCCCCGCATCGGTGATGACCAGCGTGGTGCCGTGGCCTTCGCCGGTCTTGCGCCACGTGGGCTCATTCTTGCGGATGTCGGCCTCGACCTCGTCCAGAAAACCCTTCTGGATCAGCGGCACGATCACCTTGTTGGCGGCCCCGCCCCGCAGGCGGTCCGGCAGCGGCAGGGCAATGCGGTCGTCCTGCTGGGACGCTCGCGAAAGAATGAGGGTCTGGGTATCTGTGAGCTTGCTCATTTTTCAATCCCTTCGGAAAAGCTTTCGCGCATCATGCGCCAGATGACCTGATCGTCGGTCTCGCCCGCAATGCGCAGTTCGTTGATACGGGCGACGATCTCGTCATCGACGGGAACCTGCCAAAAGCCGCCCGGCAGCGGTGTGGCCGTTTTGGTAATGCGACCCTTGGCCCAGCGGCGAAGGTGACGGTTGCTGCGGTCGGAAAGGATGATGGTCTTGGTCGGCTTGCTCATGCCTTGGCCTCCCATGCGGTGAATTCATCGCCCATGCCGAAGCTTTCGGCGGTGCGGCGCAGAAATCCGGGCGATTGGCGTTCGCAGTCTGCGGCGAGCTTGGCTTCCTCGGCGAAGACCTCGCGGGGCAGATGGTTGAGGGTGCCGTATTGCAAGCGCATGGACGCCTCGACACCGGCGGGGTTCAGGTTGGGGGCAAGTTCAAAAAGGAGTTTCTGGTAAAACATCGTTTGTCTCCGTGGCTCAAAGCCGCGACCATCGCGGCCCTTCTACCGCCTGAAGCCCCGCGCGTGGCGGGGCGGTCAGGAAGGGCCGTGAATTATTCGGCGTATTCGCCCTCTTGGAAGGCGCGGTCGCAAATTTCGCGCAGGTTCTTTGAAATATCGGCCAGATCGCCAACGTGCCCCCAGTGAATCTCGTCGGGGTTGGCCTCGAAATGCTCGTCACTCAGGGCCTGCAGGCGGGCGAGCATGGTGTCGATCTCGGCCTTGCGGGTCATGAAGGCGGCAAGGGCTTTGTCGTTGTTGCGGGCGTTGCGGGTCATCATTTTGCCTCCTGTGCGGCGGCGATGCCTGCGGCATAGGCGGCTTCAAGGGCGGCTTGAATGCCCCAAACCGAAACCTCGTGAAAATCGAGGTTGTCGCTTTTGCGCTCTTCCAGCGTCTCGATAAAGAGGTGTTCTTTGGCAATGCCGGCCAGCAGGTCGGCGGGGGCGGTTTGGGTGGTTTTGCTTGTCATGGTCTGGCTCCTTTTTGGTGTAATCAGATTCGCTCTTTCCGCGTGTCTAATCAACGATAATCGAAGCAATAACAGTGCTTTATCCGGAAAGGTTTGATTGTAAATGCAAGGCCTGAGCGAACGGAAATATGCCACCCATGCCGGTCTGTCTCGCGGCGCAATCCAGAAGGCCAAGGCAGCGGGGCGGCTGGTTTTGCATGCCGACGGCTCGATCGATGCAGCAGCCTCGGACCGGAAGCGCGCGGCGATGACGGATCCGTCAAAACAGCGCGGCACCGCCAAGGCAAAACTGAAACCGGTGCCCGATGCGGCCCTCTCGGCCGTGGGCCAAACCTTGCGCGAACAGGGCATGCGGGCCCCGGCTACGGGCAGCAACACCACGTTCCTGCAGGCCAAGACCGCCAATGAGGTTTTGAGGACCCAGGAGCGGCGCTTAAAACTGCAAAAGATGAAGGGCGAGCTGGTCGACAAGGCCCGCGCCAAGGCACTGGTCTTTCGGCTGGCCCGCGAGGAACGGGATGCCTGGATCAACTGGCCGGCGCGGGCGGCAGCGCTGATGGCGGCGGAATTGTCGGCGGCGCTTTCGGAAAACGGGCAGGACGTAACATTGGAGACAGGCCTGATGCAGAAGATTCTCGAGACCCATGTGCGTGCCCAGCTGGAAGAACTCAGTGGGCATGTCCGGTTCGATCTCACCTGAAACCGCTTCGGGCATCGGGGAATTCGATGGACATGACGATCTGCGCCATGCCTGGGCGGAAGGGCTGCAACCCGACGCCGATCTGACGGTGTCCGAGTGGGCTGATCGATACCGCATGTTGGCCTCTCGCGCCTCGGCCGAACCGGGGCGCTATCGCACCAGCCGCACGCCCTACATGCGCGAGATCATGGATGCGCTCTCGCCAAGCCACCCGGCACAACGGGTCGTGTTCATGAAGGCAGCACAGGTCGGGGCGACGGAAGCCGGCAATAACATGATCGGATTCGTGATCGCCCATGCGCCGGGGCCGATGCTGGCAGTGCAGCCGACCGTGGAACTGGCGAAAAGAAACTCGCGCCAACGCATCGACCCGTTGATCGAGGAAAGCGCGGTGCTGCGAAACAAGGTCCGCCCGTCTCGGGCGCGGGATTCCGGCAACACCATGCTGTCGAAAGAATTCGCGGGCGGGATCCTGATCATGACGGGGGCGAACTCGGCCGTCGGCCTGCGCTCGACCCCGGCGCGCTACATATTTTTGGACGAGGTCGATGCCTATCCGGCCTCGGCCGACGAGGAAGGTGATCCGGTCAGTTTGGCCGAGGCGCGGTCCCTGACCTTCGCCCATCGGCGCAAGGTGTTTCTGGTGTCAACGCCAACCGTGAAAGGGGTAAGCCGGATCGAACGGGAATTCGAAGCCTCGGACCAGCGGCGGTATTTTGTGCCGTGTCCGCATTGTGGTGCGCGGCAATGGCTGAAGTTTGAACGCCTACGATGGGAAAAAGGGCAACCAGAAACGGCGGCGTATATTTACGAGGCATGCGAACAACCGATCGCCGAGCACCACAAAACGGCAATGCTGGAAGCCGGAGAGTGGCGAGCCACGGCGCAAAGTGCGGACCCGACCACGGTTGGGTATCACCTCTCCGCGCTCTATTCGCCGGTGGGCTGGCTGAGCTGGGAGCGGATCGCGCGGGGCTGGGAGGCAGCGCAGGGGTCCGATGATGCCATTCGCGCCTTCAAGAACACCATCCTCGGGGAAACCTGGGTGGAGAGCGGTGAAGCGCCGGATTGGCAACGGCTGCTGGACCGAAAGGAAGAGTGGGCCGCAGGCACGGTGCCCGCAAACGCTCTGTTCCTGACGGCGGGTGCGGATGTTCAAAAGGACCGGATCGAAATTGATGTCTGGGCCTGGGGGCGCGGGCTGGAAAGCTGGCTGATCGATCACATCGTCATAGAAGGCGGTCCGGGCTCGGAAGCCTGCTGGAACGGGCTGACGGAATTGCTGGGCCGAACATGGCAACATGCGAACGGCAGCGAGATGACAATTGCACGACTCGCAATCGACACCGGCTATGAAACCCCCGCCGTGTATGGCTGGGCCCGCAAGGTCGGCTTTGGCCAGGTGGCTCCGGTCAAGGGTGTCGAAGGCTTCAACCGCGCCAGCCCGGTGTCGGGACCGACATTCGTGGATGCCACCATTGCCGGCAAACGCCTGCGCCGTGGGGCTCGGCTCTGGACCGTGGCGGCCTCGACCTTCAAGTCCGAGACCTACCGGTTTTTGCGCCTTGAACGGCCAACGCCCGAGGAACTGGCGGGCGGAACGGATTATCCGCCCGGAACCCTGCACCTGCCAAACTGGATCGACAGCGAATGGCTGAAGCAACTGGTCGCCGAGCAACTGGTGACGGTGCGCAACAAACGCGGTTTTGCCCGGCTGGAATGGCAGAAACTGCGCGAACGCAACGAGGCACTGGATTGCCGAGTTTACGCCCGCGCGGCGGCGTGGATCCTCGGGGCTGATCGCTGGTCGGACAAACAATGGGATGAGCTGGAACGGCAGGTGGCGGCTCCCGGTGCCGAGGTCGGCACAGGCGCCGCGCGGCACACCCGCAGTGGTCGCACCACTCGCAGTGGTCGCACCACACGCCCCGCAAACCAGCGCCGTTCCGTGCGCTCGAATTATATGAGGTGATCGTGGCCACATTGGCAGAACTGCAAACCCGCCGCGAAGCGCTGGCGGCGTCGCGCGCCAGCGGTGTGGCCCGGGTCAGCTATGACGGCAAAACGGTGGAATACCGCAGCCTCGCCGAGATCGACCGCGCCATCGATGTGCTGGACCGCGAGATTGCCGTGCTCGAGGGCCGCAGGGTGATCCGGCAGGTGCGCGTGACCACGACCAAGGGATTGTAATGGGCCTGTTTGACATGCTTCGTCGCCGGGAAGCCGGCGGCCCAAACGGTGTGCGTGCCCGCCTCGAAGGGGCAATGTCGCGCCGTCGCCTTCGGGGCTGGCAGCCGCCGCTGGAAAACATCAACTCGCTGGTGGCTTCGGGTGGTCCGCGCCTGCTGGCGCGCTCACGCGAGTTGGTGGTTACCAATGGTTACGCCGCCAATGCCTGCGAGGCCTATGCGGCCAATCTGGTCGGCGACGGGATCAAGCCTTCGTCGCTGATCGAAGATCCGGAGCTTCGGGACACGGTCCAACGCCTGTGGCTGGCGTGGACCAATCAAGCCGATGCCGACGGGCTGACGGATTTTTACGGGCTGCAGGCCATGATTGCCCGCGAAATGTTCGTGGCGGGCGAATGCTTCGTGCGCATCCGGCCACGGCGCGCCGAGGACGGCTTGCTGGTGCCGATGCAATTGCAGCTTCTGCAATCGGAAATGCTGCCGTTTGAAAAAACAGAAACCGCCCCCAACGGCAACCGTATCCGATGCGGCATCGAGTTCGACCTGATCGGGCGGCGCGTGGCCTACCATTTCCGCCGTCGTCACCCAGGCGACAGCACGGACAGAGGCGGCCCGTTCATGGGCACCGTCATTCCGGCTACAACGCGGGTGCCCGCCGAGGATGTTCTGCACATCTACCGCCCCATCGATGCGGGGCAAATCAGGGGCCTTCCGCATGTGGCGCCGGCCATGGTGCGGCTGTTTCTGCTCGATCAATATGATGACGCCGAGCTCGACCGCAAGAAAACCGCCGCCATGTTCGCGGGCTTCATCACCAAGAATGCGCCGGAAGAGGCGTTGATGGGGGAAGTGGAAGATACCGGCGAAGGGATTGGCATTGCCAGTCTGGAACCCGGCACCCTGCAGGTGCTGTTGCCCGGTGAGGACATCAAGTTCTCAAGCCCCGCCGATGTCGGCGGTGGCTATGAGGCGTTTCAATATCGCACCCTGCTGGCGATCTCGGCGTCCTTGGGATTGCCGTATCACTTGGTGACGGGCGATGTGCGCCAGGCCAATTACTCGAGCCTGCGGGCCGAACTGGTCGAGTTCCGCCGCCGGATCGGGCAATTGCAGCACGGGGTGATGGCGCACCAGTTTTGCCGACCGGTCTGGACGCGCTGGCTGGAGGCGGCGGCATTATCGGGCGCGCTCGATCTGCCGGATATGGCCAAGGCCAAACCGGTGCACTGGATCCCGCCACGCTGGGATTGGGTCGATCCGCTGAAAGATATTCAGGCGCAATTGCTGGGGATCGAAGCCGGTCTGATGTCGCGGCGCAAGGCGGTGGAGGCCACCGGCTACGACATCGAGGAAATCGACCGCGAGAATGCGGCAGATGCGGAGCGTGCCGCCGCACTGGGGCTGCATTACAGCACCAGTCCCGGTGAAACCCAGGGCGCGCGGGCAACGCCGGTGAAACCCGCTGACCCCGAAGAAAAGCAAACGTAGCAAAGGAACCACCATGAAAAACTGGTATTCGATCTGCGCCCTGAACGAGGGTGCGGAAATCTCGATCTATGATGAAATCGGCGCCTATGGCGTCTCGGCCAAGGCCTTTCTGGCCGATCTCGGCAAGCTGCCGGACAAGGCCCCGCTGACGCTCAGGCTCAACAGCCCGGGCGGATCGGTGTTCGACGCGGTCGCCATTTACAATGCGCTGCAACGCCACGCGGGCAATGTCACCGTGAGCATCGACGGCATTGCCGCCTCGACCGCCTCCTACATTGCCATGGCCGCTGATGAGATCATCATGCCCGAAAACGCCTTTCTGATGATCCATGACCCTTCCGGCATGGTGATGGGCACGGCGGCCGACATGCGCGCGATGGCCGAGGCGCTCGACAAGATCGGTGCCAGCCTGCTGCGCGGCTATGCGGCCAAATCCGGCAAGGCGGAAAAGGACATCGCGAAACTGATGGCCGAGGAAACCTGGCTGGATGCGGCCGAGGCACTGGATATGGGCTTTGCCGATACCGTGGCCGAACCGGTCAAGATCGCCGCCAGCTTTGATGTGAGCCGGTTTCGGAACACACCGCCGGAGATCGTGGAGGCAGTGAAGGCAAAGGAAGAACCCGCCGAGGTGGAGATTGAACCCAGGCCGAAAACTGCACCTGCGGCCAAAGATAACCCTGATCCTGACCCCGCTGCCATCCGCGCCGAGGCCATGACCTATGCCAAAACTGTCGTCGATCTATGCCGCTTGGCGGGTCAACCGCAAATGGCGGCGGGCTTCCTCAACTCCGAGGCCAGCCTCGAAGATATCCGCAAGGCCCTGATCGACGCCCGTGCGGCTGATGACCCCGACATTTCCTCCACCCACCCGCAACCGGGCGCAGCACCCGAGGCAAAGCCCTGGGGCGACGTGATCGCCCGTACATTCAAAAACATGGGCAAACACAAAGGATAATCAACCATGACTACATTGACCGAAACCCGCCACGCAGGCGGCTTCCTCGTTTGGGAGGCCCTCCGCGATTATTGCCGCGAGGTCGTCACCATCGCCACCGGCGGCGCGAACCCCGTTCTGGAGCCCGGCACCGTGCTCGGCAAAATCACCGCTTCGGGCAAATACGCCGCCCATGATCCGGCCGCTCTCGATGGCACGGAAACTGCCGTCGCTGTGCTCTGGAGCAAGGCGGACGCCACCGCGGCCGACGTGGATGCGGTGGTGCTGCTGCGCGGCCCCGCCATCATCAACGGCAATGATCTGGTGTTCGCCGGCACGCCCACAGCGCCGGAAATCACAGCCGCCCACACCGCGCTTGCCGCCGTCGGCATTCTCACCCGCTAATTTTATTATGAAAGGAGGCCACACATGGCCACCATGGATATCTTCGAGACCGATGCATTTTCGGTCATCGAGCTCACCCGCGCGCTGGAAAACATCCCCTTCAAGCCCGCAACCCTCTCGGGCTCCGGCCTGTTCTCCGATCGTG
>Ga0256841_1001800_pt1 | contig 17772 bp, 17 predicted proteins | sample 356308metaG_FD_185971 | JGI IMG/M metagenome (GOLD analysis project Ga0256841, IMG submission 185971) | Hydrothermal vent microbial communities from Mid Atlantic Ridge, Atlantic Ocean - 356-308 | ecosystem: Environmental > Aquatic > Marine > Hydrothermal vents | place: Atlantic Ocean: Mid... | reverse complement strand
AGGGTCATTGGCCAATATGGCGATGCAACGGAAAACAGAAAAGGCCGCTCAGGCGCAGTATATGTGCATCAACGCACCATGCCGACGATCTCCAGTGTCTTGTCGAGAATGGGGCTGGCGATGGCGCGCGCCTTGTCGGCACCGTTGCGCAGGATTTTGTCAATCTCGTCAGGTGTCTGCATCAGGCGGTCCATTTCTGCAGAGATCGGCGACAGCTTTGCAACGGCAAGTTCGCTCAGCATCGGCTTGAACGCGGAAAACTGTTTGCCGCCGACTTCCGCCAGAACCTGATTGACCGACATATCTGCCAGCGAGGCATAAATACTGACGAGGTTCTTTGCTTCCGGGCGCTCTTTCAGCCCCTCTGCCTCGGAGGGCAACGCGTCCGGGTCGGTTTTTGCCTTGCGGATCTTTTTGGCAATTGTGTCGGCGTCGTCGGTCATGTTGATCCGGCTCATGTCGCTGGGATCGGATTTCGACATTTTCTTGCTGCCGTCGCGCAGGGACATGACCCGGGTGGCGACGCCTTCGATGACCGGTTCAGGCAGTGGGAAAAAATCGGTCTTGAAATCGTGGTTGAATTTGGCGGCAACGTCGCGGGTCAGTTCAAGATGCTGCTTCTGATCTTCGCCAACCGGCACATGGGTTGCATGATACAGCAGAATGTCCGCCGCCATCAGCGTCGGATAGCTGAACAGCCCGACGCTGGCGTTTTCACGGTTCTTGCCGGCCTTGTCCTTGAATTGTGTCATCCGGTTCAGCCAGCCGATGCGGGCAACGCAGCTGAACACCCAGCCCAGTTCGGCATGGGCGGAAACCTGGCTCTGATTGAACAGGATGGATTTTTGGGGGTCCAGACCGGCGGCGATATAGCCAGCACACAGTTCACGCGTGGCATGGCGCAGTTTGTCCGGATCCTGCCAGACGGTGATCGCATGCAGATCGACAATGCAATAGACGGTTTCGATTCCGCTCTCCTGCATTTCGACAAAACGCTTGATGGCCCCCAGATAGTTGCCCAGTGTCAAACCGCCCGAGGGCTGAATTCCTGAAAAAACCCTGGGGGTGAACTTGCCTGTTTCGATCTGAGGCGTTTGGACCGCGTCAGCCATGATGCATACTCCGTCTGGATATTCTTGTCTGCTTCGCTTACCCATGCGGGCAAGGGTCGTCAACCGAATGGCCGAAAAATGGAGCAGAGCAGTATGCATCAGAACCCCAATGCGCCCCCGATCAACCCCCTGCCGCCGGTTGTCGTCGCGCTCGTCATGATCATTGCCGGCATCGAAGGATTTTTCAGCCTGGGCAGAGCAGGGCTGATTGGTGGCCCGGAAGCCATCGGCTGGCGACTGACGGCAATACGTGATTATGGCTTTTCCGGTGATATACTGCGCTGGATGATCAAAACCGGGCAGGTTCCGCCGGATCAGCTTGTGCGTTTTGTAACCTATCCGTTTGTCCATTTTACCTTTACCCAGGCACTTTTCGTCGTGGTGTTTCTGTTGGCGTTGGGCAAAACCGTGGGCGAAGTGTTTCGCCCCTGGGCCGTGCTTCTGGTATTTTTTGCCTCGGCGATCATGGGCGCACTTGCCTATGGATTGCTGACACAGGATCCTCGGGCACTGGTTGGCGGTTTCCCGGCAGTCTATGGCCTGATCGGTGCCTTTACCTTTCTGCTGTGGGTCAATCTGGCGGCAAAGGGGGCCAATAAATACCGCGCCTTTACGCTGATCGGGTTCTTGCTGTTCATTCAGCTGGTGTTTGGAATTCTGTTTGGCGGGCGTAACGACTGGGTGGCGGATTTGGCGGGTTTTGCCACCGGATTCCTGCTGTCTTTTATCGTCAGTCCCGGGGGGTGGTCGCATCTGCTTGCCCGGCTGCGCAAGCGTTAAGACCTACGCCCTAGCCACGACGCAGGCTGGCGCGGAAATCCGACAGGCGAAACGCGCCAACCATCTGCCCCAGCCCGAAATAGCTGCCGGCGCCGGTTACAACCAGCGCGATCAGGGCCAGATAGCGCCAGCCGGGCAGGGCAAAAACCGGACGCAGAACCAGTTGTGCGATATACAGGCATATACCCATCAGGACAGATGCAAGCAGGATCCGCGGCAACCGGCTCTGAAAACGCTGGTCCAACCGCGCGGCTATGCCCATGGGCCGCGTACCACGCCAGAGCAGCAGCACCATGGCCCAGGCTGAAAAGCTGGTGCCGATCGCAGCGGCGAGATAGCCGATAAAGGGGGCCAGCCCCACGGCAAGGGCCGCGTTTACCAACATTGCACAAAGCGCATAGTAAAATGGCGTTCGGGTATTTTCACGCGCGAAAAACAGCGGCTGGAATACCTTCTGCAACACGAAAGCCGGCAGGCCCAGCCCATAAATGGCAACCGCCGCAGCCGTGGCTATTGTGTCTTGGGGGCCGAATTTTCCGCGCTGAAACAGAACCTCGACCAGCGGCTGTGGCACCACAATCAGTGCCACAGCGGCCGGAAGCGTCAGCGCCAGCGATATTTCGGCGGCACGGCTCAGCGCCTGTTGCCCGCCATTGGTGTCACCCGCCTGCAAACGCCGCGACAGTTCCGGCAGCAGGACAATTCCGACAGCGATGCCAACCACGCCCAGTGGCAACTGGTAGAGCCGGTCGGCATTGTACAACCAGGCCACGGCTGCATCAAACTGGCTGGCAACCTGCCGGCCGATTAAAAGGTTGATCTGCACAACACCGCCGGCAAGGGCGGCCGGTGCGGCGATGATTGCCAGGCGTTTCAGATCGCTGGTCATACGCGGCCATCGGGGGATCAGTGCAAACCCCGCGCGTTTTGCTGCGGTCCAGACCAGGGCCAGCTGTGCCATGCCAGCCAGGGGCACCATCCAGGTGATGGTGCGGCCAATATCAAGCCCGGCCATCGGCGCCACCAGCAGGGCTGATATGAAAATGACATTCAACAGAACAGGGGCGGCGGCGGCGGCAACATAGCGGTGCGCCGCGTTCAACACACCTGACAGCAGTGCGGCAAGCGAAATGAACAGGATATAGGGAAAAGCAATGCGCCCGTAGTCGACCGCAAGGTCAAAGCGTTCATCCCCGGCAAACCCGCTGGCCATTGCCAGAACCAGCCAGGGCATGGCGACCATGGCAATGCCCGTCAGAACGATCAGAACAGTTGCCAATGCGGAAAAGGCATCCCGCGCAAATCCCAGTGGGTCATCGCCGGATTCGAGTTTCTTCGAGAACATGGGGACGAAGGCCATGTTGAAGGCGCCTTCGGCAAAAAAGCGGCGAAACAGGTTGGGCAGGGAAAAGGCGATGATAAAGGCCTGTGCCGCCGACCCGGTGCCCAGGTAGGCGGCAATCAGCACATCCCGGACAAACCCCAGAAGCCGGCTCAGCAGGGTCCAGCCGCCAACGGTAAAGAAGCCGCTGATCATTTTGTGATGCTGTGGGGCATTTTCGCCTGATGCTTTTGGCGGGCTGCTCATTATGACCGCGCCCTTTCCGCGCCCTGCTCAATGGCCTCGATCAGGCGTCTTTCCAAGGCTTTCTGGCGTTCCTTGCTGTGCAGTTTCAGGCCGAACATGTCCTTGACATAAAAGGTATCGACAGCCTGTTCGCCATAGGTCGCGATCACCGCACTGGCGATATAGATGTTGCTGTTGGCAAGGGTTCGCGTCAGATCATAAAGCAACCCCAGACGATCACGGGTATCGACCTCGATAATGGTATAGATTTCTGATCCTTCATTATCAAAGCTGATGGTGGTGGGGACACGAAAGGCGCGCTCGCGTTTCTTCAGCTTGTCACGCGAGGAAAGTGCATCTCGGGCAATGATTTCGCCCTGCAGCGTTTTCAGTATCATCTTGTGCAGGCGTTGCAGCCGGGAAATGGCATAGGGGGTGCCATCGCTGTCCTGAATCCAGAAAACCGCAGTCGCGTAACCGTCCTTGGTTGTGTAGGTGCGTGCATCCACGACATTTGCCCCGACCAGGGCCAATGCCCCGGCAAGGCGCGAGAAAATCCCAGGGTGGTCGGCCAGCGCGAAGCTGGCGCGCGTCGCATCGCGCTCCGGATCCGGGTTCAGGTCGATCGCCACCTCATTTTCAGGAAGATCCTTGAGCAGCCGCGCAAACACGATCTGTGCTTCGGTGGGCAGGCCTTGCCAATAGGCGCTGTAATGCCGCGCAATCTCCTGTTTCAGCTCTTTGGAATCCCAGTCTGACAGCGCGGCACGTAGCGCCTTTTTTGCCTCGGATTCGCGGGCGGAACGGTTGATGGCCTCCAATCCTTTTTCCAGTGTTGTTTCGGTATCACGATGCAACTGGCGCAACAGCATGGCTTTCCAGTTGTTCCAGGTGCCGGGCCCAACGCCGCGAATGTCGCAGACAGTCAGAACCGTCAGCAGATCCAACCGCTTTTTGGTTTTGACTGCCTTGGCAAAGCCGCGCACCGTACGTGGATCTGAAATATCGCGTTTCTGGGCTGTGTCGGACATCAGCAGATGATTGCGCACCAGCCACTCGACGGTTTCGACCTCGTCGGGTTTCAGCCCGAGACGCGTTGCAACCTTGCGGGCAATCCGGCCCCCCAGGACAGAATGATCCTCTTCGCGACCCTTGCCGATATCGTGCAGCAGAACGGCCAGGTAAAGAACCTTTCGGTTGACCTCTCCTTTCAGAATACCCGAGGCGATCGGCAGTTGTTCCACCAGTTCTTCGCGCTCGATCTGGGCCAGCGTTGAGACGCATTGGATGGTGTGTTCATCGACGGTATATTGATGATACATGTTGAATTGCATCATCGCCACGATCGGTTCGAACTCGGGGATGAAAGCCGCCAATACGCCCAGTTCGTTCATTCGCCGCAGGGCGCGTTCCGGATTGCCGTGTTTCAGCATCAGATCAAGGAAAATGCGGGTGGCTTCCTTGTCGGAACGCATGTCGTCGTCAATCAGATCGAGATGTGCAGAGACCAGCCGCATGGCATCCGGATGAATCAGCGTGCCGGTGCGCAGGGCCTCCTCGAACAACCGCAGCAAGTTCATCTTGTCGGCCAGGAATGTCTTTTCATTTTCTACCGTCAGGCGGTTTTGCAGGATGGCGTACCCGGCCTTGGCGCGTTTTTTGCGGCGAAAGAACCGCAGCAGGCGTGGTTCCGGTTTTGCATGGCTTGCCTCAAGTGCTGTCAGAAAGATGCGCGTCAATTCACCTACGCGGGTGGCATGGCGGAAATAGTCCTGCATGAAAAACTCAACCGCGCGGCGGCCGGTCCGGTCGCTGTAGCCCATGCGCGCCGCCACCTCGACCTGCAGGTCAAATGTCAACTGGTCCATGGCGCGCCCGGTGATCAGGTGCAGATGGCATCGCACAGCCCAGAGAAAGTTTTCAGCCGCATCAAACTGGTTGAATTCCTCTTGGGTAAACACGCCTTTGGGCACCAGATCGGCCACGTCTTCGACGTGGTAGATGTATTTTGTGATCCAGAACAGCGATTGCAGATCACGCAGCCCACCTTTGCCTTCCTTGACGTTGGGTTCCACCACATAGCGTTGACCGCCCTGTTTCTTGTGCCGCTCGGTTCGTTCGGCGAGTTTGGCCTCGATGAACTCGGCGCCGGTATTCTGGAACAGATCCTGCCACAGCTTTTTGTCCAGCTCATCGGTCAGATCGACGTCCCCGCCCAGAAAGCGATGCTCCAAAAGGGCAGTGCGGATGGTGTAATCCTCGCGTCCCAGTCTGATGCAGTCAGCCAGTGTACGGCTGGCGTGACCAACTTTCAGGCGCAGATCCCATAGCATATAGAGCATGGATTCAATGACGCTTTCCGCCCAGGGTGTGATCTTGTAGGGAGTCAGAAACAACAGGTCGACGTCGGAATGCGGGGCCATTTCGCCGCGACCGTACCCTCCGACGGCAATGATCGCCAGCCTTTCGCCTTCGGTTGGTGCGGCTACGGGATGCAACTGCGTTGTTGCGACATCCAGTACTGTCTGCACAATACAATCGGTCAGATAGCTATAGGAACGGGTGGCCTCATGCGCTGCAAAAGGTTTGGCAGCAAAGGCCGCATCTATGGCGGCATTGCCGCATGTGCGCGCCTTTTTCAGGGTTGCCACCGTCGTTGCCCGGATGGCGCGCCCGTCTTTGGCCGCGGCAAGGCTCTCTGCCAAGGATGCCCGAACGGCAGGCACGTCAAAAATATCCGCTGGCGGACAGATCAAACCATGTGAGGTTTGCGGCGTGGCAGCCGGATCAGAATCCGGCGCCACCAAAGCTTCTTGGGGCAGGGTCAATCACAACAACCTGATTATTCTGGATCTGGGCGACGGCCAGACCACGTTCATTTGTACCGTCCGGGCGCAGGCGAAAAATGCCGTACACGCCGGAAAAGCCGGAACCTTGCGTCAGTGCGGCCTTTGTCAGCGCGTTCGATTTTCCGGCTTTTACCAAGGCTCCGATTGCGGCGATCCCGTCATAACCAAGCCCGGCAATCGGATGTGGTGCCTCGCCGTATGCGCTTGAATAGCGGGCACGGAACTGTGCCGAACGCGCCGGATCGGGCAGAGCAAACCAACTGCCCTGAACGCCAGGCATGGACAGCGTTGATGATGGAATATCCCAGCGGGTCAGGCCGATAAACTGTGTTGTTGCCGAATTCAGACCTTTCTCGGGAAGAAGCTGCGCCAGAAACGGTAGGGCCCCCGCTGTGTCAGCGGTGAAAAAGACGGACTGAGCGCCAGAGCTTTTGGCCGTGCGGGCAATTTCAGGAACGGCATTTATGACGCCGTTCTGTGAAAATTCATAACTGACAATTGCGGCCAACCGCGCGCCGCGTCTGGCAATCGCAGCCTTGATCGCGTCACGTCCGGACTCGCCCGAAGTATTGCGGGCATGGACGATCATGATGCTGGATTTTCCCTGCCGTTTGGCATAGCCAACCAGCCGGTTTGCGGTGTTCTGGTAGGTATTTCCCAGCACAAAGACGTTGCCGCCGGCTATCGCCGGATTGTTTGAGAAAGCCAACACATTCACGTTGCGCTTGGCTGTCGCCAGCCCCGCCGCATTGGCGGATTCGGCAAAAACCGGCCCCAGAATGATCTTGGCTCCGTCGTTGACCGCCTGTGTTGCCATTGCGGCGGCCTGTCCGGGCTGTCCGGCCGTGTTGTACACACGCAGGTCGATCTTGATTCCATCCAGATCGGCAATTGCCAGACGGGCTGCATTTTCCAGGCTTCGCGCCAGAATGTCATCGCCGGCCTGTCCGGAACCTCCGGGAACAAGCAGTGCAACGGGAACCGGCGCCCTGGTATTTATCGACGGGCCTCCTCCTGTCGTGACAATATCCTGGCAAGCTGCCAGAAAGAGTATTGAAAAAAGGATGGCGATCAGGCCCAGCGACTTGCGGGCAGCACTCAAAACGGCAAACATGGGTCAGTCCTCATTTGGTCGCACGGTAAAGATTCACAATGCGCAAAGGTTAAGCGGTTGAACGCCAATAGTAAACGGCAGGAAAGACTCCAGAAGATGAATTATGAAAAGAAGCCATTGTCCGCCGGTCTGTATTTTGTGTCGACCCCCATCGGGGCTGCCCGCGATATTACCCTGCGGGCGCTGGACATATTGGCATCTGCCGATGTCATTGCTGCCGAAGATACCCGCACCATTCGCCACCTGATGGAGATCCATGGCATTGCGCTGGAAGGGCGCCCGCTGGTGGCCTATCATGATCATAACGGTGCGGAACGCCGCCCGCGTCTGATGCGTTACCTGGCCGAAGGAAAATCGGTGGCCTATGCCTCTGAGGCGGGTACACCCCTGGTTGCGGATCCGGGCTTTGCCCTGGGGCGTGCTGCGATTGAGGCGGGCATGCCGGTTTTCGCAGCACCGGGCCCATCGGCCGTCCTGGCCGCACTGACCGTGTCGGGATTGCCGACAGACCGCTTTCTGTTTGCGGGGTTTGCCCCGACCGGCAAGGGGCAGAGGGTGAAAACCCTGAAGGAACTGGCACAGGTACCGGCAACTGTCGTGCTGTATGAATCCCCGAAACGTGTTCACAAACTGTTAGTTGATCTTGTGCAATGCTTTGGCGAAGACCGGCAAGCCGTGGTTTGCCGGGAACTGACGAAACGGTTTGAAGAAACGGTGCGCGGAAGCCTGAAAGAACTTGCGGAGGCTTTCGCGGGGCGGTCGGTAAAAGGCGAAGTTGTCGTGCTGGTTGACCGGTTGTCGGATCAGGCGGTTCAGACGGAAACACTGGAAGAGGCCCTGCGCAGTGCCATGAAAACAATGTCGGTCAAGGATGCGGCGGCGCTGGTCTCGCAAAGCTTTTCGCAACCTAAAAGGGTCGTCTACCAGATGGCTCTGAAACTGTCGGCTGACCAGAGGGATTAATATGGAACAGCAAGTCGGCCTCACAAGAAGCCATCGGGGGCAAACTGCGTTTTTTAGCGGGCTAAGCGCTGAACAGGCGGTCGAGCGGACGTATATCCGGCGCGGTTACCAGATTCTGGCACGCCGCTGGCGGGGAAAAGCTGGTGAGGTTGATCTGATTGCCCGAACCGGTGCCTGTGTCGTTTTTGTCGAAGTCAAGAAAAGCAGGAGCTTTGCAGCAGCGGCCGAACGGCTGGGCCGGCGCCAGATGCAGCGGATCACCGGTGCGGCGGCCGAATTCCTGGCAACGGAACCCGATGGCCAGGATACCGAGGCTCGCTTTGATGCGGCCCTGGTTGACGGCCACGGCAGGACAAGAATTCTTGAGAACGCTTTTGATCTGGGCTGACGGCTGGCCATTGAACCTTGCGCGATCCTTTGTCATGTAGGGGACGCAGCAAAGGGGAAGCCAATGCCATTGAAAGTCGCATTCCAGATGGATCCGATTGACCGGATTGACATTGAGGCTGACAGTTCATTCCGCCTGGCGGAAGAGGCACAAGCGCGTGGCCACGAACTGTTTTACTATACGCCGGACAAGCTCTCGTTTCGGGAAGGGCGGATCATGGCGCGCGGCTGGCCGCTGGCCGTGCGGCGTGAAAAGGGCAATCATTTCAGTCTGGGGACGGAACAGGATATTGATCTGGCAGATTGGGATGTCGTCTGGCTGCGACAGGATCCGCCGTTTGATATGGGCTATATCACCACAACGCATCTGCTGGACATGGTCCGGCACAAGACGCTGGTCGTGAATGATTCTTTCTGGGTGCGGAATTATCCCGAAAAACTGCTGGTGCTGGAATTTCCGGATCTGACGCCGCCAACAGTCATTGCCCGCGATCTGGATGTAATTCGCGCCTTCAAGGAAAAACACGGTGATATCATCCTGAAGCCGCTATACGGTAACGGCGGGGCCGGTGTGTTCCGGCTTGACCCGAGCGACCGCAACCTGACCTCGCTGCATGAACTGTTTGTCGGCATCAACAACGAGCCGCTGATAGCGCAGAAATTCCTGGCCGACGTGTCAAATGGTGACAAGCGGATCATACTTGTTGACGGAGAGCCCGTCGGTGCCATCAACCGGGTTCCGGCCAAAGGCGAGACGCGGTCGAACATGCATGTGGGTGGGCGGCCCGAGAAAACCGGCCTTACCCCGCGTGATCTGGAAATCTGCGCCGCCATTGGCCCGCTCTTGAAAGAGAAGGGCCAGATATTTGTCGGTATAGATGTGATTGGCGATTATCTGACGGAAATCAATGTCACATCTCCAACCGGCATTCAGGAACTGGAACGTTTTGACGGGGTGAACGTTGCGGAACGCATATGGCAGGTGATTGAGGACAAGCGGGCATGAGCCTGCGTCTGGCGCTGTTGAATACCGCGCTGCGCCTGTTCGAAAAGCCGTTTCTGGCCCGGGTCAAGGACCCGGCCAGGTTGCGTAAATCGTTCGAGACAAAGGCCCGCTTCTGGTTTCACCCGCCCAAGGGCAGCCGGTTTCAACCCGACCAGCTTGCGGCGCACGGAAATGCGGTGCCGGCTCAGTGGGCGAAATGCGGCGAAACGCGGAAGGATCGGGTGATCCTCTATTTTCACGGTGGCGGCTATGTTTACGGGTCGTCCCGCACGCATCGTGCCATGCTGGCAAAGCTGTCCGGGCTGACCGGGCTGGCGGCTTGCCTGCCTGATTATCGTCTGGCACCGGAAAACCCCTTTCCGGCGGCCTTTGACGATGCAACCACCGCCTATCAGGCCTTGTTGGATCGCGGCTTTGCCAAACGGCAGATTGTTATCGGTGGGGACAGTGCCGGTGGCGGTCTGGCACTGGCGCTTCTGGCGGAAATCAGCAGGCGGCATTTGCCGGAACCGGCCGGTGTTTTTGCCTTTTCGCCGCTGACCGATCTCAGGTTCTGCAGCGGCTCTTTTTCGGAAAACGCCGATAGCGAGGTGGTTCTTCCGGTCACGCGTGCCACGGATATGCGCAAAATGTACCTGCAGGGCCAGCCACCGGAAGACCCGCGGGCCTCACCGCTTTTTGCGTCATATACTGGCACAGTACCGGTTTGGCTGACGGTCTCAGACAGTGAGGTTTTGCTGGACGACACCCGCGCGATGGCAGGAAACCTTTCCCGCCAGGGCGTGGATGTGCAGTGCAGGATCGCGCATAACCGCCCGCATGTCTGGCCGATATTTCAGCGCTTGCTGCCCGAGGCGGATCAGACTCTGGCAGATGTGGCGGACTGGATCAGGTTGCTTGCGCCGTGGTCAGACGATAGCTGATTGCCTCGGCCACATGCGGTTTGCGCACGCCATCACTGTGATCAAGATCGGCAATCGTTCGGGCCACCCGCAGCACCCGGTGATAGGCGCGCGCACTCAGCCCAAAGCGTTCTGCGACCTTGACCAACAGGGTCTGTCCCTCACTGTCCGGGGTGGCGATTTCGTGCAGAATATCGCCTTGCGCATCGGCATTGGATCGCATGTTGCCAGTTCCGGCGTAACGCTCTTCCTGCACCGTCCGGGCCTTGGCCACCCGCGCGGCAACCGTGGCCGAACGATCACCGCTCTCCGGCAGTTCCAGATCGCTATAGGCAACGGGCGGCACTTCCAGCCGCAGGTCAAACCGGTCCATCATCGGGCCGGAAATCCGCCCCAGATAGTCTTCGCCACACAGAGGTGCCCGGCTGCAGGCGCGATTGGGATCGGAAAGATAGCCGCATTTGCAGGGGTTGGCGGCGGCAACCAGCATGAACCGGCAGGGATAGCGCACATGCGCATTGGCCCGCGCAATGGTGACTTCACCGGTCTCGATCGGCTGTCGCAGGGTTTCCAGTACGGCGCGGTTGAATTCGGGGAATTCATCCATGAACAGCACGCCGTTATGCGCCAGTGATATTTCCCCCGGCTTGGCGCTGCGCCCACCACCGACAATGGCGGCCATGGATGCGGTGTGGTGCGGTTCGCGAAACGGTCGGGTACGGGAAATGCCGCCTTCTTCCAGCAACCCGGCCAGGGAATGGATCATTGATGTTTCCAGCGCCTCAACGGGGCTGAGGGGCGGCAACAGGCCTGGCAATCGCGCCGCCAGCATGGATTTCCCGGCGCCGGGCGGCCCGGTCATCAGGATGTGGTGGCGCCCTGCCGCAGCAATTTCCAACGCCCGTTTGCTGCGTTCCTGCCCCTTGACCTCGCTCAGGTCACGGCAGTTGGGATCATGCTGGATTTCACCGGGTTCTGCCGGAGTCAGGGGCGATTGCCCGGTATAATGGCGCACAACTTCCGCCAATGAGCCGGGGGCAAGCACCTGTGTTGCCCCCACCCATGCGGCCTCGGGACCACAGGCTTTTGGGCACATCAGGGCGCGTTCGGATTCTGCCGCTGCCATGGCCGCCGGCAAGGCCCCCAGCACGGCAATCAGTGCGCCATCAAGCGAGAGTTCGCCCAAGGCGACCGTATTGGCGATTTCATCGCGTGGAATGATTTCCAGGGCTGCCATCAGCGCCAACGCTATGGGCAGGTCAAAGTGTGATCCCTCTTTGGGAATGTCGGCGGGCGAAAGATTGATCGTGATGCGCTTGGAGGGCAGGGCGATTGCCATTGCACTCAGTGCTGCGCGCAATCTGTCACGGGCTTCTGATACCGCCTTGTCCGGCAGCCCGACGATGGAAAAGCTGGGCAGGCCCGGTGTCACGGCGCATTGCACATCAATCAGGCGCGCGTCTATTCCGTCAAATGCCACTGTATAAGCATGCGCTACCATCTTTGTTCCAATGCCCGGATCAACCTCTGCCAAAAAGGGTTAACGCGGACTTGGTTTACGAATGGTAAATTTTCATGAATTCCGGCCAGGCTTCTGGGTCGGCCAGGGTCTTGTCCCGGCAAAAGGCGTTGCAAAATCCGAAAACACGTCCGTCCAGCTCCAGAAAATGGCTGACAGGTTTGCCAGAGTAAGGACAAACGCTGTTTTCGCCGGGGCCGGATTCGACTACACGTGCCGGTAAGGGTTGTGGTCCCGGCCAGGGTTTCTGCGCATAGTCGCGCGCGTACCACGGCAGGGTTGCGCCATGCACCAGCCCCATGGCGCGCCAGCGACGAAAGGCCGGATCGGCCAGATGGGCCGTTACATATTTCTGCGCATCGGGGCCAAGCGGCAACCTGTATCCGGCAATGCGTGCGGCGACGGGGGCAAAGAATGCATCGGCAATGCAATAGTCGCCACATAGCCATGGGCCATCCGGCGCGCAGGTTTTACGGGCATGTCGCCAGATGGTTTCAAGCCGTTTCAGATCCGTCAAAACCGCATCGTCAGGTTGGTAGTCGGAATAGGCGACACGCAGGTTCATCGGGCAGGCCTCGCGCAGCGCGGCGAAACCGGCGTGCATCTCTGCTGTCAGTGTCCGTGCGGTTGCCCGTGCAAGCGGCGTTTCAGGCCAGTGACCGGCCGTTGGATGCCGGCTCGCCAATTCTTCCGCAATGGCGATGGATTCACCGATGACCGCACCTTCCGGTGTGCGGCAGGTCGGCACGGTTTTTGCGGGTGCATATTCTGCCAGTTGCGCCGCGACAGAGCCTTTGTTGAAATCAAGCATCCGGATTTGTGACGGGATGCCGAATTTTTCAAACAATAACCAGCCACGCAGAGACCATGAGGAATAGGCATAGTCGCCGAGGATCAGGTCATAGGGTTCTGTTTGTGCCATTTTGTCAGGCTAGCGCAGAAAAACCCATCGCGTAAGCTGCAATTTGTGGTGGCAGGCATCACGGAATGTGATTGATCATCTGGATCTGTCCCCGATCCTCTTGCCAGGAAAGAAGTGTGACCGACAGGTTGTCAATCTTGTTCAGAATGGCCTGTTGTGGCGTCAGGCAGCCTGCATTCTGTATTTGCGTCATGATGGTGCCGGCATGCGCCACAGCGATGATATCACGGGCCGGATACAGGGTATTCAGGGTTGTGACAAAGCGCGTCACGCGTTTGCTGGCGGCATTCCAGCTCTCACCGTTCGGCGGGCTGATGTCACCGGGGGTCTCCCAGTAGGCGCGGCTCAACGCGGGATCAAGCGCCGCGACCTCTTCAAACGTCAGCCCGTCCCAGTCGCCAAAGTTGAATTCGCGCAATTCGGGTGAATGGGGCAGCCGATTGCGCCCGTCTGCGATGGCGTCGGCTGTGGCCACGGCGCGGATCAGGTCCGATGAAACCACCAGGGCGTTTTTCGGCAGATATTGCCGCAGTCGCATAATCCGCATTGTGTCTGTCAGATCGGCAGGCACGTCCCGCCAGCCAGTAAAGGCCTTTTCATGGGTTGGCCCATGGCGTACCCACCACCAGTTTGTCATATCGTGCCCTTGGGTAACGTTCCCTTCAGCAGCATCGGCAATCCGGCCAACACGAATACAGCCAGATCGGCCTGTGCCGCCAGCCTTTGGTTCAATTCGCCCTGGGCTTGGCGAAACGCCCGGCTCAGGCTGTTTTCCGGGACCACACCCATACCGGTTTCGTTGGAAACGACAATGACCGGAGCGGTGCATGCGGCCAGCGCCGAAAGCAGCCGGTCGGTTTCATCGGCCAGGTCGTTTCCGGCCATCAGATGGTTGGTCAGCCACAGGGTTGCACAATCCAGCAGTATCGCTTCGCCAGCCTTTGCCTGTTGCAGGGCCGAGGGCACGTCCAGCGGTGCTTCGACTGTGCGCCAGCCGTCGCCGCGCCGCGATCTGTGGGCCGAAATCTTTTGGCGCATTTCTTCGTCAAAGGCCTGTGCCGTGGCAATATAAACCTGTTTGGCTGCATGAGCGCATAACAGGTTTTCGGCAAACAGTGATTTGCCCGAAGCCGCGCCGCCCAGAACGAGAGTAAGTTTTGCCAATGTCATGCCCCTTGCCTAACAGGGCAACAACGCGCAGTTAAGAGAGAAGTTCGTTGCAACATGAACAGGCCCCAGGCGAAAGGAAATAAAAACCATGCTCAAAGTTGCGGTATTTCTGTCATTCTTTTCTGGTCTGGTCCAGGCCGGGGAAATACGGTTGGCGGATATCGGGCATTTGCCGCCGGCGGATGTGGTGTTTCTGGGCGAGGTACATGACAACCCGCAGCATCACAGGGGCCAGGCACTGGCAATTTCGGCCATCCGCCCAAAGGCAGCAGTTTTTGAGATGCTGACACCCGAACAGGCGGCACGGATTACCCCGGCGCGGCTGAAGGACGAAGCCGCGTTGGAAAAAGCCCTGGGTTGGAATGTGTCAGGCTGGCCCGACTTTTCCCTCTATTACCCGGTCTTTCAGGCCCTGGCCGAAACCGGGGCGCGGTTTTACGGTGCGGCAAAACCGCGAAACGAGGCGCGCAAGGCTTTTGACAATGGGGCGGCAAAGGTTTTTGGCGCACAGGCATCGCGTTTCGGGCTGGATCGCCCTCTGCCGCCAGAGCAGTTGCAGCACCGTATCGACGAACAGTACGAGGCCCATTGTCAGGCGATGCCGCGCGAGATGATGGGAGGTATGGTCGAGGCGCAGCGCCTGCGCGATGCGGCCCTGGCCCAGGCGGCGCTGAAGGCCTATCAGCAAACCGGCGGGCCGGTTGTTGTGATCACCGGCAACGGCCACGCCCGCAAAGACTGGGGTGCCCCGGCCCTGTTGCACAAGGCGGCGCCGGATCTTGCACTATTGTCCGTCGGGTTTCTTGAAACCGATGCCGAGGCAGATGTGGATCCGCAGCAACCGCCCTATGATCTCTGGGTTTATACCGAACCCGCCCCGCGCGAAGATCCCTGCAAGGCGTTTCAATAAGCAGCACCAGCGGTTGAGTTTACCGCGCACCCGGACTAGAACGGGGCAGTTGTAGAGGGGCATTTGCCATGCTTGCAGGAAAACGCGTTCTGTTGATCATCGGTGGCGGGATTGCCGCGTTCAAATCCCTGACGCTGATCCGCGAACTTCGTGCCGCCGGCGCGCGCGTGACACCGGTTCTGACTGGTGCGGGGGCGCAGTTCGTCACGCCATTGTCGGTTTCGGCACTGGCGGCGGAAAAAATCTATCAGGATCTGTTTGATCTGACGGATGAGGCCGAAATGGGCCATATCGAACTGTCGCGCGCGGCTGATCTGGTGGTGGTGGCCCCGCTGACTGCTGATCTGATGGCGAAAATGGCGACAGGTCTTGCCAATGATCTGGCGTCGACGCTGCTGCTGGCCACCGACAAACCGGTTCTGGCGGCCCCGGCGATGAATGTGCGCATGTGGCAGCACCCGGCAACCCAGCGCAATTTTGCAACCCTGAAAGATGACGGCATCCTGTTTGTCGGCCCGGATGAGGGTGAAATGGCCTGTGGAGAGTTTGGCCCTGGCCGGATGTCTGAACCTGCGGATATTGTTGATAAAATAACGGCGGTCTTGGCGAACGGTCCACTTGAGGGACGACATGTCATCGTCACTTCCGGCCCGACACATGAACCGATAGACCCGGTTCGCTATATCGCGAACAGGTCATCTGGCGCACAGGGCACGGCGCTGGCGCGGGCTTTGGCCGCACTGGGGGCCGAGGTGAGTTTTGTGACCGGCCCGGCGGATGTGCCGCCTCCGGCAGGGGTTCGTGTCATCCCTGTGGAAACGGCCCTGGAAATGCAGACTGCGGTGCAGGCGGCCCTGCCGGCAGATGCGGCGGTCTTCGCAGCCGCTGTGGCGGATTGGCACGTGGCGAATGCCTCGGATCAAAAGATAAAGAAGGATGGCCGCGGTGTTCTCCCCGTGCTGGAATTTGCCGAAAACCCCGATATTCTGGCTGAAATCAGCCACCTGAAAAGGAACCGGCCAGCGCTGGTGGTCGGCTTTGCTGCCGAAACCGATAACGTGTTGAAAAACGCCACGGCCAAGCGCCAACGAAAGGGATGTGACTGGATCGTTGCCAACGATGTCTCACCGGAAACCGGCATCATGGGCGGTGCGGAAAATGCCGTCACGCTCATAACCGATGCCGGCAGTGAAAGCTGGCCACGCATGAGCAAGGATGCTGTTGCCACGCGGCTCGCGCAGCGTATTGCCGAGGCGCTGGCATGACAGGTTGCAGGATGGCCAGCGGAAAGGGTGCAGCATGAAGCCCGGATTGCGCATCAAACGTCTGGCAGAGGCTGACGCCTCGGTGCCACTGCCGGCCTATGAAACACCGGGCGCCGCCGGGGCCGACCTGCGGGCCAACCTGCCGGTTGAGGCGCGAAGCGGCGGCTTAGCTTTAGCACCCGGTCAGCGGGCGCTTGTCCCGACCGGGCTGGTGCTGGAGATCCCGCCCGGCTACGAAGTTCAGATCCGGCCACGCTCGGGCCTGGCCCTGAAACATGGTATTACGCTGGTGAATTCACCCGGAACGATTGACAGCGATTATCGCGGCCCGGTCGGTGTCATCCTGTTGAACACCGCTGACGAGGTGTTTCACATATCGCACGGGGATCGCATCGCACAGATGGTTGTGGCCCCGGTGGTGCAGGTGGCTTTTGAACTGGTGGATGAACTGACCGACAGCGCACGCGGTGCCGGCGGTTTTGGCTCTACCGGACGCACTTAGGAAAAACGATGCCGCAGTCTTCCAGCTTTTCCGCGCAAGAACTGAACCGCTACGCACGCCATATAATGCTGCGTGAAATTGGCGGGCCGGGACAGAAACGCCTGAAAAATGCGCGCGTTCTGGTGATTGGCGCGGGCGGTCTGGGGGCCCCGGCGCTGTTGTATCTGGCGGCGGCGGGTGTTGGCACGATCGGCGTGGTGGATGACGATACGGTCGATAATTCCAACCTCCAGCGGCAGGTGATCCACCGCCATCAGGATATCGGCACCCCAAAGGTGAAATCGGCGCGCCGTGCCATGCTGGGGCAAAACCCGGACATTACCGTTAATGCCTATGCGCAAAGACTGGATGAAGCGGCCGCAAAAGCCCTGTTTTCCGAATATGACCTTGTGCTTGATGGCACCGATAATTTTTCCACCCGCTATATGGTCAATCAGGTGGCGGTGCAGGCCAAGACACCGTTGATTGCCGCGGCGATCACCCAATGGGAAGGGCAGATCAGCCTCTATGATCCGGCAAACGGCACACCGTGTTTCCAATGTGTATTTCCCGAAGCTCCGGCGCCGGGGCTGGTTCCGACCTGTGCCGAAGCAGGGGTGATCGGCCCGTTGCCCGGTGTTGTCGGGGCGATGATGGCTGTCGAGGCGATCAAGCATCTGACCGGCGCCGGTACCGGGCTTGGCGGCCAGTTGATGATTTATGATGCGCTCTATGCTGAAACCCGCAAGATTGCGCTGAAACCGCGCCCGGACTGCCCGGTTTGTGCCGGTGTCCAGGGCTAGGGCGTAGACCTATAAACCCTGC
>Ga0256841_1001799_pt1 | contig 17782 bp, 17 predicted proteins | sample 356308metaG_FD_185971 | JGI IMG/M metagenome (GOLD analysis project Ga0256841, IMG submission 185971) | Hydrothermal vent microbial communities from Mid Atlantic Ridge, Atlantic Ocean - 356-308 | ecosystem: Environmental > Aquatic > Marine > Hydrothermal vents | place: Atlantic Ocean: Mid... | reverse complement strand
AATGAGATTAGACCATTTATACCTGAATATCATCAGTTTTATAAAGCCAAAGGATGCGATAAATGTAACAATACAGGGTATGCAGGTCGTGAAATGATTTCAGAAGTGCTTGTAATTGACGATAATATCCAAAGCATGATTGCAAGAGGAAGTTCAAAAGAAAAAATTGCAAAATATGCTGATGAAAATGGATTTATCTCTATGTTTAAAGATGCACTTATCCGTGCAGCTAATGGTAAAACAACGATAGAAGAAGTATATAGGGTGGCTAAATCATGAATTATTATGAAGTAAAGTATATTCAAAAAGGTAAACGAGGTGCTGAGATCATAAAAGCATTGACAAGAAGAGATGCTATATCTATGATGAAAGCTAGAATTCCACAAGGTACAGTATTAAAAGCTATGGAAATTTCTGCTCCACTTGATTTACGTTTTGCGGACATGAAAGAAAGTATCTTTGGTGCTATGAGTAAAAAGAAAATTAAAGTTGAAGCATTAATAGCTGCATTTAGACAACTTGCGGTTATGACAAATGCGGGTATATCTATTCATGATAGTATCCGTGAAGTGACTAGATCAACTGTTGATAAAGATTTAAAAGCACTTTTTGAACAAGTAGATGATGATCTTAATTCAGGTAAAAGTTTAACAGAAGCTATGATGCCATATAAATATCAAGTTGGTGATGTTACTATCGCTATGATAGAACTTGGTGAAAATACAGGTAATATGTCTGAATCGTTGACCAAACTTTCTGAAGTTTTGGAAGAGATGATGGAAAATAGTAAAAAATTAAAATCAGCTATGCGATATCCTACGACTGTTATCATAGCTATTGCTGTAGCATTTTCGATTTTGATGGTTTATGTTGTTCCAAAATTTAAAGAGATTTTTGAAAAACTTGGTGCAGATTTACCAATGCCTACTAAAATATTACTTTTTTTATCACATTCACTAAATGAATATGGTTTGTATATATTGATGACTATTATTGCTATTGTGATTTATCATAAATATCTTTATAAAACCAATGATGATTATAAAGGTAAAGTCGATAAACATATCTTAAAAGTTTATCTCATAGGAGATGTCATCTTTTTTGCTTCTATGAGTCGATTTATGTTGATATTTACAGAACTTGTCAGAGCTGGTATACCTATCGCAGAGGCTTTGGATACCGCTGTTTTGACGATCGATAATGAAGAGTTAAAAGATAAATTGGCTTCTGTTAAAGCTTCTGTAGAGAGAGGATCAAACCTAACAGAAGCATTTTCTGATACGGGATTGTTTGAAGGGATGTTGATTCAGATGATAAAAGCAGGTGAGTCAGGTGGTGCTTTGGATAAAATGCTTGAAAAAGTGAGTGAATATTATTCTAACAGATTTAATAATATCATAGATAACCTCTCTGCTTATATCGAGCCAATATTAATTGGTGTTATCGCTGGTATGGTACTTATGTTGGCACTTGGAATCTTTTTACCTATGTGGGATATGGCATCTGCTGTTAAAAACTAAAGCTCATATCCCCTTTGGTTTTATTTTATATATAGTTTAGCCAGTTACCAATAGTTTTTTGTTCATTTTTAACAGTAGTATCATCTCCATGTCCTGGATGGATAGTCATGTTTTTTTTGTAAGTTAGAAATTTTTGAATACTCTTTTTCATTTCTTGTGGATTAGAGTATGGAAAATCTACACGACCTATAGAATTTTTAAATACAAAATCACCACTAAACATATGATCTTCTATCTCAATAACACTACATCCAGGTGTATGACCGGGAAAGTGTCTGTAAATAATTTCAAATTCATCTAATTTAAATTTACTGTCACCTTCAATCTCTACATCTGGAGTACTTGGAGGTGTTCCTTGTCCAAAGGGGTCTTTTTTGAGCATAAAAGCATCACCCTTTGGTACATAAATAGGAATATGAAACTTCTCTTTTAGTTCATGGTTGCTCCATACATGATCAAAATGACCATGTGTATTTAAAATAGCAATTGGATTAGTTACATTTTGTATTACCCAATTAGTAGCATTTATACCAGGATCTATGATGAGGTCTTGTTTGTTTTTTGTAACTATATAACAGTTAGTTTGATAAGACCCCATAGGTTTTTTTTTGATTTTTAACATAGATATACCTTTTGCAATATTTTTTTACTATTTTACCAAAAATGTTTACTTTAAGCTTAAAAAATCATATAACTTTTTAAAATAGTTTAATTTACAGAGAACTTAAGCCTTTTTGGTAAATATAAAAGTGTAAATTAAGTTTAACATTAATATAATTTTACCAAACTTAAGTTTTAAGAAATGAGGTCTTATGTCGGCGAAATTCAAACGTATTAAAGCGTATTTAATCCAGTTTTTAAAGGAAGAGACATTTAAAACAGGTTTAAATGGTGGTGTTATGGGATTGAGCGGTGGTATTGATTCTGCTGTTGTGGCCCTTTTAGCAAAAGAGGCATTTGGCAATCGATTATTGTGTGTTATGATGCCTTCACATTATTCAAGTGAAAGTAGTGTTTCTGATGCCAAAGCACTTTGTGAAAAGTTTGATTTACGCTATGAAATTCAGCCAATTGCTGGTTTGATCCAAAGTTATGATTTGCTTGAAGGTGCAGATGCCTTGCGTGTTGGAAACTTTTCAGCAAGAATGCGTATGTCAATATTATTTGATATATCAGCAAGTCAGAGAGCTTTAGTACTTGGAACAAGTAATAAAAGTGAATTATTATTGGGATATGGGACTATTTTTGGTGATTTAGCAAGTGCTATTAATCCTATTGGTGATCTTTACAAAAGTGAAATTTTTGAGTTTGCACGTTACTTAGGGGTAAACGATTCTATCATTGATAAACCACCTTCTGCAGATTTGTGGGAAGGACAAAGTGATGAAGAGGAGTTAGGCTATACCTATGAGGTGTTAGATAGTGCTTTAAGAGAGTTTGTAGAAAATAGATTGAGTAGAGATGAGTTAATCGAAAAAGGGTATGAGATAGAGATGGTTGATATGATTATCAAAAAAATTTATCAAAACCAGTTTAAGAGAAAGCCACCGATTATTGCCAAATTGACATCACGTACTATTGGGCATGATTTCTTGTATCCACGAGATATTAAATTATAAGGAGAGTTGTTATGAAAGAGATTCCGTTTTATGTTCCTTCTATCGATCAGAATGAAAAAAATCTGATTCAGGAAGTGTTATCACTAAAAGGTGCTTCAAAAATTGAAGAGTTAGAAGATTTGATGTGTGAATATATAGGTTGTAAATATGCCGTTGCTACATCTAGCTGGAGTGGTGCTATGCATCTTAGTATGTTTGCACTTGAGTTAAAACGTGGAGATAAAATACTATGTTCTGTAAATGCTCATCCTGCTGTTGCAGAAGCGGTGAGACATTTTGATGCTGAACCTATTTTTGTAGATATTCAGGGAGATACATTCAATATAGATCCTATAAAATTACGTCAGGCTTTAGAAAAGCATTTTCACAAGAAACTTAAAGCAGTAGTAGTTTCCCATGTCGGAGGACAAAGTTGTGATATGGATGAAATTTACAAAATAGCTTCAGAATATGGAATTGTTGTGATAGAAGATGCTTCTACCGCACTTGGTGCTACCTATAAAGGTAAGAAGATAGGTACTACAGGTTCTATTATTACTACATTTGGATTTAGTGCAAAGATGCAAAATAGCATAGCTAATGCTGGTATTATCGCAACTGATGATGAAGCTATTTATGAGAGAGCAAAACTGATACGTCATCATGCTATTGAATCTAAGCAATGGGATAAACATGGTGGTCTTGGTTATGTTTATGACGTGGTAGATATTGGTATAGGTTATGAGTGTAGTGAGCTTGATGCAGCTTTTTGTATCAGTCAATTGCAAAAAGCAGATGAACAGATTCAAAAGAGAAAAAAAATTGCAGCAATTTATGATAAAGAGTTAAGCAATGTTGATCATATTACTATCCCAAAAAATAATGGAGAACATACATATAATCTTTATATTATCAAAGTAGATAAAAACAGAGATGATTTTGCAAGAGCTTTAAAAGAGCAGGGTATCTTTACAGGTTTACACTTTGTACCTTTACACTTATTGACTTATTATAAACAAAAATACTCTTTACGTGTAAATGATTTTTCTGTTGCATTGACAAACTATCAACAGATTTTATCTTTGCCTTGTTACTCTGGTTTACGTGAAGATGAAGTTCGGTATATTTGTCAGCAAATTAAAGAGATATCGGCAAAACGAGGGTGAAAAATCGTCTCTATTTTTGGGTAGAGCGTTATCTCTTCTCTCCCAATACTATACAGAAGGTACTCTCCATCCTTCTGCTACCTATTACTTTTTTGTATTGTATTGTTGTCTGGGCAAAACGAAAGTTTGCCAAGCCTGAAAATCAGGGAGTTGTCGTTATCAGTGTTGGAAATTTAATAGTTGGTGGAAGTGGCAAAACACCTTTTACCATCGCTTTGGCCCGTGAATTTAGAGATGTTGCCATTGTTCTTAGAGGATATGGCCGCCAGTCAAAAGGCTTGATCGTTGTGAGTCAGTATGGTGTAATCATGTGTGATGTCAAAAGATCAGGGGATGAAGCAATGCTTCTTGCTACTTCCTTACCTCAGGCGACTATAATCGTAAGTGAAGACCGTAAAAAAGGTATTCAAAAAGCAAAAAAGCTTGGTGCAAAGATTGTTATATTAGATGATGGTTATAGTAAAGCTGGTATTGAAAAGTTTGATATTTTACTAAAGCCATCTATGATTTTTGAAAATAGTTTTTGTCTGCCATCTGGTCCATTTAGAGAGAGTGTTTCAAATTATAAAAAAGTAGACATGGTAGCTGTTGAAAACGTGGATTTTACAAGAGATGTTACGATTATCAATCCTACTAAACGTATGGTTTTGGTTACGGCGATATCAAAGCCTCAAAGGCTTGAAAAGTTTTTGCCTCCTTTTATAGAACGTATCTATTTCCCTGATCATTATCAGTTTCAAGAGAGAGAATTAGCAAAAATTTTACGTGAATACAATGCTGACTCTATTTTAACTACTCAAAAAGATGCTGTCAAGATGAAAAACTTTCGCATTGATATATCTGTATTGGAGCTTGATATCATTCTTTCTCCACGTATTTTGCAAGAAGTAAACAAATATATAGCTAATTTCGCTAAAATCTCCTAAAAAAAACTAGGCTTTTTTATGCAAAAAAAAATTGATACTGTAAATACACTCATAGATGCTTTTCCTTTTATCAAAATGTTTCGTGATCAAATTGTAGTCATCAAGTATGGTGGTGCTGCACAAATTGATCCAAATTTAAAAGATAAGTTTGCAAAAGATATCGCTTTTTTGTATTTACTTGGTTTGAAACCTGTGATAGTTCATGGAGGTGGAAAAAGAATCAATGATATCTTAGAAAAGTTAAATATAGAAACTTCTTTTATCGAAGGGCAGCGTGTTACGAGTAGAGAAAATATGGAAGTTGTAGAGATGGTTTTAAGTGGTAGTATCAATAAAGAGATAGCTTCATTACTAAATCATCATGGTGCAAAAGCTATTGGAATCAGTGGTAAAGATGCCAACTTTATCAAAGCTACTCCAAAAGATGAAAAGAAATTTGGTTTTACAGGAACTATTACTGAGGTAGAATCAAAAATAGTACATGATTTATTAAATGATGGTTTTATCCCTGTGATTGCACCTATCGCAACTTCACAAAATGCAGGTGAGCCTGGATTTAATATAAATGCAGATTTAGCTGCTAGTAAGATAGCTGTTGCAATTGGTGCTAGAAAAGTTATGTTTTTAACAGATACATTAGGTGTTTTGGATAAAGATAAAAAATTACTCTCAACATTAAATCAAACACAAGTTGAAGCATTAAAAGTCGATGGTACAATACAAGGCGGTATGATTCCAAAAGTTGATGCCTGTTTGGAAGCTATTGATGGTGGTGTGAAAAAAGCACACATTATTGATGGTAGAATAGAGCACTCTATATTACTTGAATTATTTACAAGCGAAGGTATTGGTACTGTTATTAAAAAGGAAGTGAAATGAATTTTATACAAACAAGAGGAAATACAGAAGGTTTTGAAGAAGAAGTTCCTTTTTCTCATGCTATATTAAATCCAAGTGCTAGTTTTGGAGGGCTTTATGTACCTAAAACATTACCAAAAATAGATAGTGCATTTATAGAAGAAAATAAAGATATAACTTATCGTGATCTGGCACGAAAAATATTAAATATGTTTGAAATAGATATCGATCAAAAAGTGATCGATGAGGCTTTATCTCTTTATGAAAAATTTGATGATAGTGTTGATACAGCACCTGTAGTTAAGATTGAAGATGACCTTTTTGTCAATGAACTCTACCATGGACCAACACGTGCATTTAAAGATATGGCACTACAGCCTTTTGGTTATATACTCTCCAATTTAGCTCAAAAAATTGATAAAAAATACTTAATACTTGCAGCAACAAGTGGTGATACAGGACCAGCAACTCTTGAATCATTTGCAAATAAAGCAAATATTCAAGTAGCTTGTCTTTATCCACAAGGTGGTACGAGTGATGTTCAGCGTTTACAGATGGTAACAGAAGATGCACCAAATTTAAAAGTCATAGGAATAAAAGGAAATTTTGATGATGCACAAAGTGCATTAAAAAGTTTACTTGCTTCTGATACATTTAAAGCAAAATTACAAGAAAATCATATCTCTTTGAGTGCTGCAAATTCTGTTAACTTTGGACGTATTATTTTTCAAATAATTTATCATATAAAGTCATATTTTTCACTACTTAGTCAAGGTGAGATAGCACTTGGAGAAAAAATATATATTACAGTTCCTAGTGGAAACTTTGGAAATGCACTTGGTGCATATTATGCAAAAAAGATGGGTATTCCGATCGAAAAGATTTTGATAACCTCAAATGCAAATAATGTACTTGCTGATTTAGTTAATAAAGGTGAATATGATATCAGAGAGAGAAAATTGATATTGACTAATTCTCCAGCTATGGATATCCTTAAATCTTCAAATGTTGAACGTGTGCTTTTTGATAAATTTGGTGCAGCTCGTACTAAAGAGATGATGGATGATTTACAAAAAAATAATTATTATCATCTAAGTAAAGAGGAGCTAAATTTACTTCAAGAAGATTTTGCTGCTATAGATACAGATGATTCATATGGTCTAAGTGTGATTAAAAAATATGCCCAAAAAGGGTATGTAATGGATCCACATACAGCAACTTGTCTCAAAGCTTATGAAGAGTTAAAAAACAAAGATTTAAAAATGGTGATCTGTTCTACTGCTGAGTGGACAAAATTTGCACCTACTATGTTGATGGCACTAGAAGAGAATGACGAAAAAAAGAGTGATTTAGAAGCATTAAAAAAGATATCTAAGACGTTAAATATTCCTATCACACCAAGCGTAAATGCACTATTTGAAAAAGATATTATTCATGATAAAGTAGTGGAAAAAGACGCTATTGAATCAGAAATTTTAGATTTTATCCAAGCTTAAAAGAGTTATATGCCATTATCAAATCTAAATAAGGAGCAGTATACTGCCGCAACTGCTCCTTATGGAAACAATCTTATTATTGCCTCTGCGGGTACAGGAAAAACATCAACAATTGTTGCTAGAATCGGTTATCTATTGAGTAAAGGTGTTAAACCTGAAGACCTTTTGCTTCTTACTTTTACAAATAAAGCTTCAGCTGAAATGGTTGAGAGAGTAGGGCGTTATTTTGATGAGAGGGTTGCTAAAAAAATTCAATCAGGTACATTTCATGCCATCAGTTATAAGCTCTTAAAAGAGAGTGGAAGAAAGATTGTACTCAAACAGCCTAAAGAGTTAAAGTTAGTTCTGAAAAGTATTCATGAAAAACGAAATTTTTCCTATTTTGATCACAAAACACCTCCATATTCTGCTGGACACTTATATGATATGCATTCACTTTACCAAAATAAAGTATGCGATATCTCGTTTGGTGAGTGGATGGCTGAACAAAACCCAGATCATTCACCATACAAAGATATTTATGAAGATATTTATGATGAATTTAAAGATTTAAAACATCGTTTTGGTTATGTTGATTTTAATGATTTATTGATAGATTTTAAGGAGTATTTATCTGAAAATAGTGTGAAGTTTCAGGAGATTTTAGTTGATGAATATCAAGATACAAATCAGCTTCAAGGTTCACTTATTGATGGATTTGAGAGAGAGTCACTCTTTTGTGTTGGCGATTATGATCAAAGTATTTATGGATTTAATGGTGCAGATATTAATATCATCGGCTCTTTTGCAGATCGCTTTGAAAATGCAAAAGTTTTCTCGCTCAATAAAAACTATCGCTCATCAGGACAAATACTCTCTTTAGCAAACAGAGTAATAGAAAAAAACCCACGCATCTATCCAAAACAGCTTGAAGTGACACGTGAAGGCAATTTTCCTCCGCCTAAGTTGATGATATTTGATGAATTATTTGATCAATATAGTGCAATTGCACAAAAGATAAAAAGTAGCAAAACAAAACATGAAGATATATCTGTGATCTTTCGCAACAATGCCAGTGCAGATGGAATTGAAGCACATTTACGTGAACTAGGAATAGGTTGTAAACGAAAAGGTGGAACAAGCTTTTTTGATACAAAAGAAGTAAAAGCGATGCTTGATATGTTTACTATCTTAATAAACCCTAGAGATTTGATGAGTTTTATTCATATTTTCGAGTATGCTAAAGGTGTAGGTGGTGTTTTTGCAAAAGATATATTTGATGCACTTTATAAAGTGGGAGATGGAAATATTTTGGAAGGCATCATGAACCCAAAAGAGAAGAAAAACCCTTTCAAGCGTGGTATTGTCAATCATCAGTTAGGACTTTTTGATGAGATTATCGAAGAAGAGAGTGCTGCACGATTTAAACGGATGGGGTTTGAAGATAAGTTTCTTAAAAATCCGATTTTAAAACACTCTAAAATCAATCAAGATTTAGCAACATATCTTCATGCTTTTTATCTTTATGTAAATTCAACAATATTTTTAGAATCACCCTCTCAAATAGTACGAAATATTATAGGATCTGAACTTTTTAGACTTATCACAGAAAGGCTCTCTACCAAAAGAGCGACACTAAAAGATGGTACGATAGATGAAGAGGTGAAAAAAGAAGCAAAAATAAATATAAAACGAAAAGCACTTTTATTGCAAGATCTTACTAAGCCATATAAAGATAAATATCGTTTCATTAATGCTTTGACACTTGGTGGTGGTGAATTAAGTGAGGGTGAGGGTGTAAATTTGTTGAGTATTCATGCATCTAAAGGTTTGGAGTTTAAAGAAGTTTATATTGTTGATTTGATGGATGGACGTTTTCCAAATAGAAAACTGATGAGTAAAAATGGTGGGGATATTGAAGAAGAGAGAAGATTGTTTTATGTGGCACTGACTCGTGCAAAAGATATTTTGTATCTCTCTTATGCCAAGTATGATCGTGTAAAAAAGATTGACTATATTCACTCCCCGTTTTTAGTTGAAGCTGGTATGATCAAAGAAGAAAATACAGTAACAGTATAAAAAATATTACAAATTGAAATAAAATTTACCTTTTGGAATTTTTTGTGTTATATTTCTCTCATAAGGAGTGATATATGACAAAGATTAAAGCATTACCCGTATATGAGAGACCGCGGGAAAAACTGATTCAAAAAGGTGTAAAAAGTTTAAAAAATGAGGAGCTGTTGGCTATACTCTTAGGCTCTGGAATTCCTGGAAAGGATATCAGAAAACTTTCACGTGAAGTAGCTTTGCTTATTGAAAGAGAGTTTGAAACACTTACTATCGAAAAGTTATGTCAAATTCATGGATTAGGTGTTGCTAAGGCATCACAAATATTAGCTTCTTTGGAATTGTCTAAAAGGTTATTAATACCAAATCCAAGAACTATTATCTCTGCAAAAATGGTTTATGAAGCTTTATATGATTTTGCCTCTAAAAGACAAGAACATTTTTTATTGATGACACTTGATGGTGCATCACATATTATTAAGATCAGAACTGTTTTTATTGGAACATTAACACAAAGTATTGTTCATCCCAGAGAAGTATTTGCAGATGCGATATGTGATAGAGCAGCTGGAATTATCATAGCACATAACCATCCTTCAGGCACCCTTATGCCTAGTATTGAAGATAAGCGTATTACACAAAGACTCAAAGAAGTAGCTAAATTAGTTGGTATAGATTTACTAGACCATGTGATAATCTCACACAATGGGTATTATAGTTTTAATGATGAAGGAATATTGTGAAACATATTGAAAAAGATATGTTATTATAAACAAAAAAAAGGAATTTTTATGCTTCATCCATTAGCAGGGGAAATTGCTCCCTCTGATATGCTTGTAGATATTGCCAAACTTGTATCGGCATATCATAAGCTTTCACCAGATCTTAGTGATCCACAGCAACTAGTATCATTTGGGACTTCAGGACATAGAGGAAGTGCTTTTAAAAAAAGTTTTAATGAAGCACATATATTAGCTATCACACAAGCTGTTTGTGACTATAGAAAAGAACATGAGATAAGTGGTATGTTATTTATGGGAAAAGATACCCATGCTCTCTCGTTGCCTGCACAAAAGACAGCTATAACTGTTTTAGCAGCAAATGGTGTTCAAACTGCAATATCTATAAATGATGGATATACACCAACGCCTTTGGTTTCATTTGCCATTTTAGAATACAATAAACAACATGAGCATGATATGGGTGATGGAATTGTTATAACCCCTTCACATAATCCTCCCGAAGATGGTGGTTTCAAATACAACCCGCCAAATGGTGGTCCAGCAGATACAAATGTAACAAAGTGGATAGAACAAAGGGCAAATGAATTACTCCAGGATGATCTAAAAGAAGTAAAAACAATGACACTACTCGATGCATTGCAAAGTGATTTTATACAAGGTTATGATTTTGTGACACCTTATGTCAAAAGTCTTAATTCTATTATAGATATGGATGCAATTCGTAATGCAAAGTTAAATATAGGTGTTGATCCAATGGGTGGGGCAAGTATAGAAGTTTACCAAAAGATAGAAGAAATGTATGGAATAGGACTTAATATCGTTAATCCAAAGGTTGATCCTACTTTTTCTTTTATGCCTTTAGATCATGATGGTAAGATTAGGATGGATTGTTCTTCTAAATATGCTATGGCTTCACTTTTAAAGTTAAAAGATGATTATGATATTGCTTTTGGAAATGATGCTGATGCAGATAGGCATGGTATTGTAACAGAAAGTGAAGGTTTGATGAATCCAAATCACTATCTAAGTGTGGCAATTTGGTATCTGTTTATGCATCGCAATGAGTGGGAACGTGATCTTAAAGTAGGTAAGACTTTGGTTTCAAGTGCCATGATAGATCGTGTATGTGAATCTCTGCAAAGAGAAGTTTATGAAGTTCCTGTTGGATTTAAGTGGTTTTCACTGGGACTTTTTGATGGCGATTTGGGCTTTGGTGGAGAAGAGAGTGCTGGAGCTTCATTTTTACGTAAAAGTGGAGAAGTATGGACAACAGATAAAGATGGAATCATACTCAATCTTTTAGCTGCGGAGATATTAGCAAAAAGAAAAGAAGACCCTTCAGAGATTTATCAAATGTTACAAAATCGTTTTGGGACTTCTTATTATCAAAGAGTAGATATATCTGCAACACCACAAGAGAAAGAAAAGATTAAAAATCTTTGTGCTGAAGATATAGCTGTGACTAAGTTAGCAGGAGAAAGGATAGAAAATATCTTTACTCATGCTCCTGGAAATGGTGCTTCTATAGGAGGTGTAAAAATAGTTGCCACAAATGGCTGGGTCGCTATACGTCCATCTGGGACGGAAAATATTTACAAGATATATGCAGAGAGTTTTAAGTCTCAGTCACATCTTGACCTATTACTTCGTGATGCTGCAAAAATTATAGCAGATGCTGTAGGATAAGCAAAATAAAATCAAAGGATGTGCTGTGTACATATCCTTTGATTAGTTTGTTAAAGTGTATCTTTATTTTTATGCATTCGCTCTAAACGTTTGGGTTGTTTATTACCTTCTATGATGAAACGAAGTGCATTTAGACGGATAAATCCTTCGGCATCTTTTTGATTATAAACTTCATCTTCCTCAAATGTTGAGTGTTCTTCTGAATACAAAGATTCGTTTGAACTTCTTCCAACAACTATTACATTGCCTTTGTAAAGTTTTAGTTTTACTTCACCGTTGACATTTTCTTGTGTTTTATCGATCGCTGACTGTAGCATTTCTCTCTCAGGAGACCACCAGTAACCATTGTAGATCAGTTTTGCATAGCGTGGCATAAGTTCGTCTTTTAGATGTGCTTCTTCACGATCAAGAGTTATTGATTCTATAGCTCTGTGTGCTTTTAACATGATCGTCCCGCCTGGTGTTTCATAACATCCTCTGGCTTTCATACCGACGTATCTGTTTTCTACAATATCAATACGACCGATTCCATGTTTGTTTCCATATGTATTTAGTGTTTCTAATATAGTAGCAGGTGTCATTTCTTTGCCATTTATAGCATAAGGATCTCCATTTTTGTAACTGATTGTGATATATTCTGCTTCATCTGGTGCATTTTCAGGTGAATTAGTCCATAGCCACATATCTTCTTCTGGCTCTTGTGCTGGATCTTCAAGGATTTGACCTTCATATGAGATATGTAAAAGGTTTGCATCCATTGAGTATGGTGATGATTTACCTTTTTTTTCTATGTGTATTCCATGTTCTTTTGCATATGCCAGAAGTTTTTCACGAGAATTTAAATCCCACTCTCTCCATGGGGCTATGACTGCAATCTGGGGATCAAGTCCAAGATAACCCAACTCAAATCTTACTTGATCATTTCCTTTTCCTGTTGCACCATGACTTACTGCATCAGCTCCCGTTTTGTGGGCGATTTCTATCTGTTTCTTTGCGATAAGTGGTCTAGCTATAGATGTTCCTAAGAGATACTCACCTTCATATATAGCATTTGCTCTAAACATAGGAAATACAAAATCTTTTACAAATTCTTCTCTTAAATCTAATATAAATATATTTTCTTCTTTTATACCAAAATCAAGTGCTTTTTGGCGTGCAGGTTCGACCTCTTCACCTTGTCCCAAATCAGCAGTAAATGTTACTACCTCGCAATTATACTCATCTTGCAGCCATTTTAAGATGATACTTGTATCCAAACCACCACTATAAGCTAGTACAGCTTTTTTAATATTTTTTTTCATACACAAACCTCTATAATAATTTATCGTAAATTATACATATTTTCACTAAAATGAATGCAAAAAAAGTTCAAAGGTTATTTTTGCGAGTTGATAAATTTATAAATAGTGTAAATATTACAAAAAGAAGGGCTATTGCTGAGGATATGTGTAAGTCTAAAGTTGTTTCTATAAACGGTGTTGTTGCCAAACCTGCAAAAGATGTAAAGGTAGGTGATATTATTGAGATTGCTTATTTGGAAAAAAAAGTTCGTTATGAAGTATTACAGATTCCTGTAACAAAATCAATACCCAAAAGTAAAAAAGATGAGTATGTAAAGGAAATATGATGTTTAATGAAGCTAAAGAGAAGTTTGAAAATATTTTTAATGGTACTATGCCAGAAGATGAGGCTAAAAACTATCTTGTAGAACTTTACCAAAGAGGTGAAAGTGCCGAGGAGATTGCAGCTGCGGTAGAAGTGATGCGTTCTCATTCTATCAAGCTGGATATGAATGAAGAATTAAGAGCAAAATTGATAGATGTTGTTGGTACAGGAGGTGATAAAAGTGGTAGTTTTAATATCTCTTCTACTGTTGCATTACTGTTATCATCTATGGATTGTTATGTTGCAAAACATGGCAGTCGTGCTATTACGAGCAATTCAGGTTCAGCAGATATGCTTGAAACACTTGGTATAAATTTAAACTTAGATCCCAAAAAACAGGTGAAACTTTTAGAAGAAACAGGTTTTACTTTCATGTTTGCTATCAATCATCATCCTGCTATGAAGTATGTCATGCCTATTAGAAAAAGTCTTGATCATCGTACTATTTTCAATATATTAGGACCACTTACCAATCCTGCTGGAGCACAGAAGTATCTTATAGGTGTTTTTAGTGATGATTTTTTAAGTAGAATTATATCAGCTTTGCAACTTTTAGATACAAAGTCCGCAGTTGCTGTAAGTAGTAAAGATGGAATGGATGAAATTAGTATCTGTGATGTGACATATGCGACAATGCTTAAAGATCAAAGAACAACAGATTTTATCATAGATCCGCAGGAATATGGCTTTTCACTTGCCCCATCTTCAGCTATCTTAGGTGGTGATGCAAAGTATAATGCACAAATTACTTTAGATATTTTTGATACTAAAGAAAAAGGTGCAAAAAGAGATATAGTTTTACTAAATGCTGCTATGGCTTTTGCAGTAGAGGGCAAAGCAAGAGATATGCAAGAGGGAATCGAAATGGCAAAAGAGGCTATAGATTCACATCGTGCAAAAAAACATTTGCAAACTATTGTAAAAACTTCCAATTTGTTATAAATTATGATAAAATCTATACATGAAATAAATGATGTAGTTGTAAAAATTAAGCAAAAATTACCAGATGGTGGGATTGTTTTGCTTAAAGGTACACTTGCTAGTGGAAAAACAACTTTGGTCAAAGCATTTGTTGAATATATTGGTATCAAAGAGGAAGCAACTTCTCCCACATTTTCTATTATGAATGTTTATGATGATCGTATTTTTCATTATGATATTTACAATGAAGGTACGAGCAAATTTATACAGAGTGGACTTTTGGAAAATTTACAAAGCCCAGGATATCACTTTGTAGAGTGGGCAGATGATAAATTTGCAGAGATTTTAGAGGCATACGGTTTTGACTTTTTAACTGTAGAGATCATCTCCGCTGGAGAAAAAAGAGAGTACAAAATAGGATAGGTTTATGAGTCACACATTACGAGCAGAACATCTTTTCAAAACAATTAAAAAAACACCTATTATTAAAGATTTTTCTCTTGATGTAAAGAGTGGAGAGGTAGTAGGGCTTTTAGGTCCTAATGGTGCTGGTAAAACAACGACATTTTATATGATTTGTGGTTTGATATCCCCTAGTTCAGGTGCTGTTTATCTAAATGACAAAGATATTACCAAATCACCTCTTCATGTACGTGCAAAGATGGGGGTAGGGTATTTACCTCAAGAATCAAGTATTTTCAAAGAACTTTGTGTAGAAGATAATCTAATGCTAGCAGCACAACTTGCTTTATCTGATAAAAAAGAGCAACATAGACGTGTTGAAAAGCTTTTAGAAATATTTAATATTGGACATATTCGTAAACGTTTGGGGATTTCTCTTAGTGGAGGCGAGAGACGAAGATGTGAAATTGCAAGAAGTTTGGCAATTGAACCAAATTTTCTACTCTTGGATGAACCTTTTGCTGGAGTAGACCCATTGGCTGTCAATGATATCCAGAGTATTGTGTCTGATCTTAAAGATCTTGGTATTGGTGTTTTGATAACAGATCATAATGTACGTGAAACTTTATCTATTTGTGATAGAGCTTATGTGATTAAAAGTGGAGAATTGCTGGCAAAGGGTGATGCTTCACAAATTTCAAACAACGAGCTTGTTCGTAAGCACTATCTTGGTGAGGATTTTAAAATATGAAACTTCGTCATAGTACAAGACAAAAACAAAAACTTTCTCAAACTATGCGTAGTTGGCTACCGATATTGCAATCAGATTTATCTTCATTAAAAGAGACACTAGATGAAGTTACAAAAGAGAATCCATTTGTTGAAATAAAATCAGGTAATGAAGTAAGTTCTAGAACACATCATCCAAAAGAGCGTCAGCATTATCAGAAAAATGCTGTCACAGATGAGATAGAAGCGATGAATTCTTCTGAAAAATCACTTTATGATATTTTATTTGAGCAAATTGTACCACCTCTTTTTCTAACAAAAAAATCAAAAAAAATAGCTTATGCAATTATCGACAATCTTAATACAAATGGTTATTTTGATGTGGATATTAAACAATTTGCTAAAGATATAGGTGAAAGTGTAGAAGATGTAGAGAGTGTTCGTAAAAAATTTGCTTATCTTGAGCCTCATGGTATTGGTGCTGTAGATTTACTGGAGTCATTTTTATTTCAACTTGATCATTATGATTTAGATGATGGTGTTTATCATTGTACTAAGCGTATTATCGAAGATTTTGAAAATATTAAATCTTACAAAAAAGAGAAATTTTTCAATGATGCTATACGTGTGATCAAAAAATTTCATAATCCACCAGCCATAGCATACCAAAAAGAACAAGCCCAAATTATTCCAGATATTTTGATAGAAACTAAAAATGGTAAATTTGAAGTGAGTTTAAATGAAGCATATTATCCTGCCATTGAGATAGAATTGGGTGGGATAGAAGATAAATTTGATTTTGTAAAAGAGAAAATCAAAGATGCCAAGTTACTCGTAGATGCCCTGGATATGCGAAAAGCAACATTGACAAAAATCGCTTTGATGATTGTAGAGTATCAATATGATTTTTTTACTGGCGGTCCTATAAAACCTATGAAACTAGATGATCTTGCGATGGAGCTGGAGCGTCATCACTCTACTATATCTCGTGCAATTTCTGATAAATATCTCTCTTGTGAGAGAGGTATTTTCCCAATTAAGAGTTTTTTTGCTATTGGAATGGGAGAAGATGGTGAAACATCAAATACAGAGATCAAGGAATTTATCAAAGAGGTTATAAGACATGAAGATCACAAAAAGCCACTTAGTGACAATAAAATTGTTGCAGAAGTGGAGAAAAAATTTGATATAAAAATAGGAAGAAGAACAGTTACAAAGTATCGTATGCAAGCAAATATTGCTAGTTCATCAGAGAGAAAGAAGCTATATTTACTAGAATTATCATAAAAAAGGAGAAAATAGTACATGAATATTCATGGTATTATCACTGGAAGCGAAGCGTTTAAACAAGATAAATATAAAAAATATGAGCATAAGTTTATTTCCCTAGCACAACAGGGACAACATCCAAAAATTCTTTTTATTGGATGTTGTGATTCAAGAGTTGTACCAAATCTCATCACAAATACTGGTCCTGGTGATCTTTTTATCATGAGAAATATCGGAAATTTTGTACCTCCTTATAAGCCTGATGAAGATTTTCATGCTACCGCTGCGGCTATCGAGTATGCTGTAAGTGTTCTTGAAGTAGAAGATATTATTGTCTGTGGTCACTCACAATGTGGTGCAATTGCATCTTTGTTTAAATCTGAAAAATTGGAAAACCCTTCGTTAATTCATGTAAAAAAATGGTTAGAGATTGGTGCAGAAGCAAAAAATTTTGTAACAAAGCATATACCTGAAGATTTTTCAAAAGAAGATAAGCTTGATTTGACAGAAAAAGTTTCAGCTATTTTACAACTTGATAATCTTTTAACGTATCCAGCAGTCAAAGAGAGAGTAGAAGAGGGTAAGCTTTTTTTAAATGCTTGGCATTATGATATTGCTAGTTGTGAAATTTCATATTATGATAGCCATTTTCAGGAATATTTACCTTTGAGTCAAGCTGCTAAAAAAGAGGAATAAATCCTTAGAAGTCAAGTTTTAACTTGACTTCTGCTAGAGGGGACTAAAGTCTCCATTT
>Ga0256841_1001798_pt1 | contig 17787 bp, 18 predicted proteins | sample 356308metaG_FD_185971 | JGI IMG/M metagenome (GOLD analysis project Ga0256841, IMG submission 185971) | Hydrothermal vent microbial communities from Mid Atlantic Ridge, Atlantic Ocean - 356-308 | ecosystem: Environmental > Aquatic > Marine > Hydrothermal vents | place: Atlantic Ocean: Mid... | reverse complement strand
TCGCTGGTCAGCGTAGGGTTGCGGGCGTCGCCTTGGTCGCCGGTCGTCTCCATGGTGGCGGCCTGACGCCGGTCCTGGATGAGCCCGAACTGGATCGCGATGCCGCGCAGCCCCCAGGTGGCGAAGAGGACGACGAGGAAGATGAGCACGCCCCAGATCGTCTGCGCCATCAGGTTTTGCATGATCGAGAGGATGCTCAACCTGTGCAGGACGGGAACGCCGCCGTACACGGCGAGGATGTCCCCGAGGTACCCCAGGCCTTCGAAGATCGCCGGCAGCAGCAGGAAGACGAACGCAAGCCCCAGCAAGCGCCAGTAAAGGTTCCGGCCTCCGAAGGTCAGGTAGATCAAGTACAGCGGGAAGAGGGCAAGGATGCCCACGAGGATGAAGAAGACGGCGCGGGGCAGGCCGAAGGTCGACTTGAGCACCTGCAGGCCCAGGCTGAACGGCTTCTCCTGCGGAAACTTGTTGCCCAGCACGCGGGCGTTGGCGGACTCGAGCAGCCCGAGCATCATGGTCAGGTCGCTGGACCGCAGCCCCACGCCTTCGATGAAGCGGTTGAACAAGGACTGGATGTCGCGGTCCAGGTCGGTGTCGATGGCGCGCACCAGCGGGCTGACCTCGTACACGTAGCGGTTGCGCGCGTACTCGAGCTTGGGGTAGGCCAGCTCGGCCGTTCCTCCGGCCACGTAGGGGATGGCGCTCCCGACCATACCCTCGGCCTGCAGCAGGCTGTTGTGCCAGTCGGTGTAGCTGTAGATGCCGATCTGGGAAAGCGCGCGCACGACCTTGTCGGTCTTCTTCGGGTCCCCCACGAGGAAGGCGACGTCCTGGCGCAGTTGTTCGAGGGGGGAGACCAGCACCTCGGCGTGTATCCGGGGCTGCGCTCCGGACGCGGGAACCGGCTTAGGGGCGGCGGGGTTCGGTTGTGCGGGGGCCGGTTTGGGGGCCGGCGCCGGCGCGGCCTCTTGCGGGGCGGGCGGGGACGGCTGCGGCGCGGCGGCGGGCACTGGGGCGGCGGCCGGAGCGGCTGCAGCGGGGCCGGCGGCGCGGAAGAAGCGTTGCGCTGCGGTGATCAGCCGGTCGGTCTGCTGCTTGAAGCCGGCTTCGTCCCCGGAGACCAGCTTGGCCAGGGCGTCCACGAAGTCGCGCGCCAGGCTCTCGACCCGCGGCGAGTCCTGCACCACCAGGTAGAGGCCGTAGGCCTTGGCCGTGAGCGCGTACTGCGAGGCGCGCTCTTTCTTTTCCTGGGCCAGCTGCAGCGTCTTGTAGATCGCTTCGGCGTAGGCGCGCTCGAAGAGGGTGCGCAGCCCCTCGATGTCGCCCGCCTGGACGAGCGGCACCGCCTTGGCCTTGAGGTCGGGGGTGCGCGCGGTGATCTCGATGAGGCGGTCGAGCAGGGCGAGCGCTTCGTCGACGTTGCCGTTGTAGACGGCCTGGAACATGGCCTCGTAGATCAGCTTGCCGAGGGATCCGCGCACGACCCAGAGCTGCCCTTCGAGGTCGGCCTTGCTCTTGCGCGAAACCGCGATGCGGGCGTTGTTGAGCGCCTGGACCACACCCTCACTCAGCGCTTCCGGGACGTTTTCGGCACCGCTGCGGAAGAGGTTGAGCGCGTCGTCGAGCGCCTGCAGGCTTGCGGTAGGGTCGCGCTCCATCTCGGTGCGCGCGGTCTCCAGTTTGGGCGCCAGCTGATCGTAGAGCTGGGGCAGCGGCGTGGCCCAAACGGCCGCGAAGAGGAAGGCTAGAACGATCCAACGGGTGTGGTTCATGGTTGACCTCCTTTGGTCTCGTAGCTGTTTAATACGTGCATCAGCCTGCCGAGGTTGGCCTCGCGTTTGGTGACGAGGGCCACCAGCGCAGGTCCGAGAGGGCGCACGAGCACCTGCCCTTCCCGGAAAACGCTATAAAATAGTTTATACGGTTTTTGCTTTTGCAAGAGGTTATGGGCCACGCCAAGGATCGGGGCCAGGTCCTTCACGCCGGGCAGCCGGCTTTCCTGGAAGCCGGGCCCCTGCAGCAGCACCCCGCTGACGCCCTCCTCGCGGGCCAGTTCGTTGACGAAGCGTTCCCGGTCGTTCTCGGCGCTCAGGTTCACCGTGCGCTTGGGCAGAATCAGCGTGCTGCGCGCCGACGGGGTTTCGGGTTCGCGCTCCTGGGGCACGGCTTCGGCGACGGCGGTTTCCTCGAGCGAGCGCAGCAGGCGGCGCAGCTTCCCCGTGGGTTCTTTGATCGGAAACAGCTGCTGCAGCTCGTTGAACAGGGGGCCGCGAACGAAGCGCACCCAGTCCGCCGCCGACAGGTCCCCGGGATCCATACCGGCCCTGCGAAGCGCGCGGTAAACGATGTTTTGCGCCGCAACCGGCGACGCGTACTCGGTGAGGGCCTCGACCACGAGGCGTTCGATTTGCGGCATACGCCTCCTTACTCACGCATTATAGAGGAAACCTCCAAAGGCGTTGGGCTAGAGGCGGTACTCCTCGGACGCCCCGCCTTCGACCCAGACCTCACCGTTTTCAAGGTGTTCCTTCTTCCAGACCGGCAACACCAGTTTGACGCGCTCGAGCGCGTAACGGGCGGCCTCGAAGGCCTCCGGGCGGTGCGGCGCGGAAACGACGATGACGATCGAAGCCTCCGCAGGGTTCACCCGCCCCAGCCGGTGCACGAGGGCCACCCGCCCCAGCGGCCAGCGCGCGCGCAGTTCGCCGGCGATGCGGGCCAGGGTGGCCTCGGCCATGCTCTCGTAGGCTTCGTAGGTGAGGTAGCGCACCTCGCGGCCCTTGTTGGGGGTGCGGGTCGTGCCCACGAAGCTGACCACCGCGCCGTAGGCGGGGGCGGTGGCCCAGGCGACCAGCTCGCCGATGCGGGGTTCGAGGGGATCGTGGGTGAGCCCGGTGCGGTCGTCCGCGCCGCCTCCGGAGACCGGCGGCAGGAAGGCGAGCTCGGCCCCCTCGTACAGGGGGGCTCCGGGCTTCACCAGCTCCTCGCCGAGCGCGGCCATGCCGCCCGAAAGATCGAGGCCGGGTACGGCCGCTTCCACGGCGGCCTTGGCGTCGGCGACGGTGCTGCCTTCGGGCAGGTCCAGCTCGAGGCGGCCCGTTCCGGCCGCCTCGCGGTAGTGTGCGAACAGGCGTACGTTAACCCGCATGAACGGTTTCTCCTTCCAAAGCGCGGCTCAGGCTCTCGGCGACCGAGAGCGCCTCGCGGTAGCGCATGCGCAGCGGGCCGATCAGGGTCAGCTCGCCGCTGCGGCCGCCGCGCTCGAACCCCGCCTGCACCAGGCTGAGGCCCTCGACGTCGCCCACGCGCACGTTGAGCCGGCCTGCGGGGGTGATGGGCCCCGCGGGCAGTTGTTCGAGCAGGTCGAGGGCGCGGCGCACGAAGGCCGGGTCCCGCGCTTCGGGTTGCGCGAGCATCGCCCCCAGCCCCTCCAGGTAGCGTTCGGATTCCGGCCCCGCGAAGGCGCTCGTGAGCTTGCGGGCCAGCTCGGCCAGCTGGGGGGAGGGCGCGCCGCGGCGTCCCAGCTCAGCGAGCGGGTAGGGGCCGCGCAGCCAGCGCTCCGCCTGCTCCAGGAAATCGTCGTCGTCGAGATCGAAGGGGACCACCCCTTCGAGCACCCGCCCGCCCTCGAGCACGGCCACGGCCAGGAGCTGGCCGCCGCCCAGGTTGGACAGGTGCACCTGCAGCACCCGGGGCGGACCGGGCTCGCTCAGGCGTACGACCACCGGGTAGCCGCCGAGGCGCGTGGCCATCTGCGCCGCCAGCTGCGGCCAGCGGCTGCCCGAACCGGTGAGCACCCGCGCCAACCGCTCCAGGGTGTCGCGCGGCAGGGGTTCGGGGGGCAGCTGGGCCAGCGCGTACTGGCGGAAGCCCTGGCGCGTCGGCACCCGCCCCGCCGAGGCGTGCGGCTTTTCGATCAGGCCCGCGGCCTCCAGGTCGGCTAGGTCGTAACGGACGGTCGCCGGGCTGACCCCGAGACGATCGGCAAGCCACTTCGAAGGCACCGGCTTGCCGGTCTCGATGTAGGCTCGGGTGAGCAGATGGAGCAGCCTGCGCTGACGTTCCGTCACGACTCCATTTTACTCCCGGAGGGCCTCCTCCACCCAGCGCCCCCGCTCCATCAGCGGCACCCGCTGCCCGTCCTGGCGCACCCCCCAGACGCTCACCTCCGGCGCGCCGATCATCCAGTCGAGGTGCACCGTGCTGGCGTTGCCGCCGGCGGCGCGGAGCGCTTCGTCGCCCGCGTGCGTGAGGCCCAGGGTGTCGGGGTAGGCGCGGCCGAAGGCGAGGTGGCTGGCGGCGTTTTCGTCGTAGAGGGTGTTGAGGAAGAGCCGGCCGCTCGCGAAGACGGGGTTCGGCGTCTCCACGAGGGCCACCTCGCCCAGCCGGCGGGCGGCCGCGTCGGTTTCCAGCACCGCCTCGAGCGCTTCCAGGCCGCGCTCGGCCGTGACCTCCTGCGCGCGCCCCCGGGCGAAGGTGACGCGCAACCCCTCGACCAGGGTACCGGCGACGTTGAGGGGGCGGGTGCTCGTGGCCACCCCTTCGACGCGGTCGGGGTCGGGCGCGGTGAAGACCTCCTCGGTAGGCAGGTTGGGCACGAAGCGCACGCCGTTCTGGGCCTGGGCGGTCGCACTCTTCCACACGTGGTTCGGGGCCAGGCCGACGTACAGGTCGGTGCCGGGTCCCTGGAAGTGCAGCGCCTGGAAGCGCGCGCGGTTGAGGCTTGCGGCGCGTCCCTGCAGGCGCTCCAGGTGCCGCCGCCAGGCCGTCTCCGGGTCGGGGGCGTCCAGGCGGACGGTGGCGAAGATGGCTTGCCAGAGGCGCTCCGTGGCCTGCTCGGGGCCGAGTTCGGGGAAGACCGCGCGCGCCCAGTCCGGGGTGGCCGATCCGATGGCCAGCCAGTTGACCTTGTGCGCCCCGACGCGTTCCAGGTAAGGGCGGCGCACCCGCGCCGCCGCCTGCATGCGCCGCGCCAGCCGTGCGGGGTCGACGCCGCGGAGCAGAAAGGGGTCCTCGCCTGCAAGGCTGAGCAGCGCCGCCCCGGCGTCGACGGCGCGCACCCGGGCCTGCACGAACCAGTCGGGCACCTCGTCCAGGTAGGCTTCCTGCACCTCCTCCAGTCCGATGCGGCCGAGGGCGGGGTCGTGCAGGTCCACCAGCACCGCCCGCGCCCCCATCCGGTAAGCGCTGCGCGCCAGGGCGCGCAGCAGCGGAAGCGCGCCCACCGGGCCGCCCAGGATCAGGGGCTGGCCTTCCTGGAGGTTGAGCCCCACGCGCAGGGCCAGATCGGCGTAACGTTGCAGCTGCTCTTCGCTGGGCATGGCCGAAGTTTATCGGGGCAGGGGGGCCAGGCGCCAGCGCCGGCCCCGCCCCTGGCCCTCGGGAGCGATCAGCCCCGCCGCTTCCATGCGGGCGAGCAGCTTGCGGGTCTGCGGCGGCTCGAGCGCCAGGGCCCGGGCCAGCTCGGCGGTGGGGCGCGGTCCCCGGCGCAGCGCGGCGGCCACGATCAGGTAGTCGAGGGTGAAGCCGCCCTGGCGGTTTTGCGCCTCGGAAACCCAGCGCACGAATCCGGCGTCGAAACCGGGGTTGTGCAGCACCAGGGTGACGGCCTGCGGCCAGGCGCGGTATTCGGGGGGTTCCTTGCCGTAGCGCAGCATCAACCGGTACATCTTGTCGACCCCCTGGCCGGCGCGCTCCACGTAACCGAGCCGCGCCAGCGCCGCCGCCAGCTGCGGGTTGCGCCGGTGCGGCGGGTGGCGCAGGATGTTCTCCGGCGTCATGCCCGGGGCCAGGCCGCCGGGGTTGGCGATCTCCAGGCGGTCCGGGTGGTGGTGCACCTGGACGGTGTCGTGCGAGGCCCAGTCGCGGTGGACGAAGGCGTTGAGCAGGCCCTCGCGGTAGACCTCGACGTCGAAGTCCCAGACCTCGATCCGGAAGAGGCCCACGGTGAGCGGGTGGAAGCGGTTTGCGATCTGGATCAGTTCGCGCAGGCGCTCGAGCGCCGCCGGCAGGGGCCGGAGCAGATCCTCCCGGAAGCTGTGGTCCACGTCGTCGCCCTCGTGCCGGTAGTAGCTGACCTCGGCCTGGGGCAGAAGCCGCGCCAGCGCCGCCGGCCGGCCCGCGAGCAGCAGGCCGGTCACGGTGGGGACGCGCCGCCCGCCGGCCTCCTGCACCATGCCCAGAGCCTGCAGCTGCTCGAGCGGAGGGGCGTCGGCCAGGGAGCTGCCGCGTTCGCGCAGGCGGTCCTCGATGCGGGCCAGCTCCGCAGGGTCGAGGTCGTCCAGCCCCGCTTCGGGCAGGGGCCGGGCGGTGGGGTCGGGCGGTGCGGCCGCCTCCCCCCGGGCCGGCAGCGCGACCAGGCGCGCACCGTCCCAGTAGGGGGCGGGCCCGGAGCCGACCGAAACCACGTAGGGGCTCTTGGGCACGTGCAGCGCCCACACGACCCCCTCGGCGGTCTCGACGCGTTCGACGTGCGGCAGCACAGCGCCGGCGGTGAGCTCGTGGAGCGCGTGGCTGAGCTGCAGGGGCTCGAGCCCCCCGGCGTCCTCGATGCCGCCGCCCGGCCGCACCCCGAGCAGGATCAGGCCGCCTTCGCGGTTCGCCAGGCCGGCGGCGAAGCGGGCCAGCGCCTCGGGCGCGATCCGCGCCCCCAGCAGCACCCGGCGTTCGTCGGGCCCCTGGAGCAGGGCTTGGTAGACCTCCGCCTCGGTCACGGACCTACGATACCGCAGGGCGGCAGGGGGAGCAGGGTGTACCGGGCGTACTGACACGGTGTTCAACATTTCGATGACAAAACGCAGATATTCGCAGAAAGACTCAAGGATATGGGGTTTAGAAATGCATAATGATGCATAAACTCTTGACATAGTGCATCTTCCCTCGGTACACTCGAACCGACCGGCTACCGGCCGGAAGGAGGACGATTGGATGATGCGACTCGGTACCCTAGCTTCGCTCCTGCTGCTGGGCTCGGCCCTGGCCGCGGGAGAGACCGACACCGGAACCACCGCTTGGATGCTGGTCTCCACGGCGCTGGTCCTGCTCATGACGCCGGCCCTGGCCTTCTTCTACGGCGGGCTGGTGCGCCAGAAGAACGTCCTCAACACCATGATGATGAGCTTCGGCGCGCTGGGTTTCGTCACCATGGTCTGGGCGCTTTTCGGCTACTCGATCGCCTACGGCGCGGGCAACGCGTTCTTCGGCGACCTGTCCATGGCCTTCCTGAGGGGGATCGACCTCTCCGGTGAGATGCCCGCGCTGCTCGACGTGGCCTTCCAAGGCACCTTCGCCGTGATCACGGCCGCGCTCATCTCGGGTTCCCTGGTGGGCCGGATGCGTTTTTCGGCGTGGCTGCTCTTCATCACCCTCTGGACCGTCTTCGATTACGCGGTGCTGGCCCACTGGGTCTGGGGACCCGCAGGCACCGCCCTGCTCAAGGACCTGGGTGCGCTTGACTTCGCCGGGGGAACGGTGGTGCACATCAACGCGGCGGTCGCGGGGCTGGTGGGCGTGCTGGTACTCGGCCCGCGCAAGGACTTCGGGCGGCTCGCCTTCCTGCCCCACAACATTCCCTTCGTCCTGCTGGGCGCCGGCCTGCTCTGGTTCGGCTGGTTCGGTTTCAACGGCGGCAGCGCCTACGGGGCCAACGCCAGCGCGGGGCTGGCCTTCACCAACACCTTCCTGGCCCCGGCGGCGACGATGTCGGTCTGGATGCTGCTCGAGCTCTGGCGGCACGGGCGCGCCACCGCGGTGGGCGCGGCCACGGCGGCGGTGGTGGGTCTGGTCGCCGTCACCCCGGCGGCCGGCTACGTGGGCCCGCTGGGGGCACTCTGGCTGGGGGCGCTGGCGGCCTTTCCCAGCTTCTTCTTCATCCTGGCCCGGCCGCGCATGGGTCTGGACGATTCCCTCGACGTCTTCGGAGCGCACGGCATCGGCGGCATCACCGGCGCGGTGCTGACCGGCGTCTTCGCCTCCGAAGCCTGGGGGGGTACCGCGGGCCTGCTCGAGGGCAACGCGGCCCAGGTGGGGGTTCAGGTCATGGCCGTGGTCGCCGCGGTCGCGCTGAGCGCCGTGGCCTCGCTGGTGCTCTTCAAGCTGGTGGCTCTCCTTACCCCCTTGCGCGCCGCGGACCGCGAGGAGGCCGTGGGGCTCGACGCCGTGCAGCACGGCGAGGAGGCCTACCCCACCACCGAAGGGGCGATCCTGGTGCTCGACGGCGAACGTGCGGGAGGTGCGGCATGAAGATGATCGTGGCCATCATCCGGCCGGAGAGGCTGAACGACGTGCTCGAAGCCCTGTTCAAGGCCGAGGTGCGCGGGTTGACGATCAGCCGCGTCCAGGGCCACGGCGGCGGCACCGAGCGGGTGGAAACCTACCGCGGGACCACCGTGAAGATGGGGCTTTACGACAAGGTCAAGCTCGAGATCGGTGTTTCCGAGGCCTTCGTGGAGCCGACGATCCAGGCCATCCTGGCCGCGGCGCGCACCGGCGAGGTGGGCGACGGCAAGATCTTCGTCCTTCCCGTCGAACGGGTGGTGCGGATCCGCACCGGCGAGGAGAACGAGGCGGCGGTGACCCCGGTCAAGCCGTCCTGAAAGGAAAAGCGGCGGCCGGCCCCGGGGCGAACCGGGGCCGGCCGGGCTTTGGGAAGGTCAGACCGGGTAGGCGTAGACCGCGAGGGCGTGGTCGCCCACGCGCATGCGCGCCACCGGGTCCATGGGGGCGAGGGTGCCCGCCTCCAGGTGCAGCGCGCGGGCCAGCGCCTCCTTGAGGTGCCCGCGCACCTCGTCCGGGAGGTCGCCGAAGGTGGCGCGGACGCGCAGCCGCATCGGACCGTAGCGGCGCTTCAGCAGAGCGGCGATCGTGGCCAGCAGCTTCGCGTCGCGCACCGGCCGCGGCGCCTGGAAACGCCCCTTTTCCAGGCCGATCAGCGCCCAGTGCCCCAGCGCCTGGCCGAAGCGGCCCACCAGCGGCGGCAGCATGCGGTTCGCCACCAGCTGGCCGAGGTCGTGGGTGAGCAGGTAGAAGCGGCCTTCGCGGGCGAGGCGTTTCAGCTCGCGCAGGGTCTCCTCCTCGTCGGCGCCGTGAGCGATCCACTCCGCCGCGCGCAGTGCCGCGGCGCCCAGGCCCGCAGAGCCGAGGCGTGTGTCGATGACGCGCACCCGCTCGGCCAGCCCCTCGGCCGCCGCGGAGGCGGCGTCGTGCATGGGGCAGAGCTCGGGCGAAGCGTGCAGCGAGAGCAGCCGGTCGAAGTGTTCGAGCAGGCGGCGGTACTGGGGCTCGAGCGGCTTCGCGGGGTCGAGCAGCAGCACCCCTTTGCGGCGGGCGGCTTCCGGGGTGAGGCTGCTGCCGGGGTCGGTCACCACGCCGATGATTTCGTCCTTGGCCATGGAACCCTCCACGGTAGGTACCCGTGCGCCCTACGCGCTCAAGCTAGCACGCCCGGGGAGGGACGTTTGTTCAGTCCTCGAGGCGAAAATCGAGCGGCCGCAGGTAGAACTCGCCGATCGCGGTACTCGAGGTCAGCGCCACCGCCGGCAGGTGGCGTTTGTAGTGCGTTCGGTTGACGCGGCGCTTGACCAGGGCCACCTCCTCGGGGGTGTAGCCGAGGCCGACGATGTAGTCGTCGGGGTAGCCCTTGAGGTAGTGCTCGAGGATCACGTCGGCGCGGCGGTAGCGCACCCCCAGGTCGGCCTCGTCGGTCTGCCCCGGTTCCAGGTCGGCGGTGGGGGCCTTGCCTACGATCTCGTCCGGGACGCCCAGGAACTCGGCCAGCCCCCAGACCTGGGTCTTGTAGAGGTCGCCCAGGGGGTTGACCGGGGGGCTGTCGTCGGCGTGCCAGGTGAAGTAGCCGAAGAGGCGCTCGGTCTTGTTGCCGGTGCCCAGCGGCAGGGCGCGGTACTGCTCCGACTTGTCGAAGGTGACGATCATGCGCGTCCGGGCCATGACGTTGCCCTTGCGGCGGGGGGTGAGGTCCGGCGTCTGCTGGGCGTAGCCCTCGACCATGGGGGTGATGTCCACGGTCTCGAGCTTCACCCCGAAGCGTTCAGCCGCCAGCCGCGCATGGGCGGTCGACTCCGGCGAGGAGTCGCGGTGGGGCAGGCTGAGGGCATAGACGTTCTCCGGCCCCAGCGCCCGCGCCGCCAGCGCCAGGGTGACCGCCGAATCCACCCCCCCGCTCACGGCCACCACCGCTTTCTGGAAACCGCGGCCGTGGAGCTCCTCGCGGATGAAACGCTCGAGCGCCGCGGCCACCAGGGGGTAGTTGAGGTCGAGGACCTCGTGGTTGGGGGCGCCGCGGACGACCTTCACAGTTCCTCCACCACCCGGCGCAGCTCGGGGAAGATGAGCGGAAGACCCGCTTTGAGATCGGCGAGCATGGGGTTGTCGTAACGCACCGGGGGAATGCGGTCCAGGTCCACGTCGGCCACGAGCGCGGCTTCCTCGAACTCGGGCGCGCGCGCCAGCACCTCGCCCTCGGGACCGGCGATCAGGCTGCCGCCGCTCATCAGCTTGCCGGCCTCGCTGCCCACCAGGCTGGCCAGCGCCACGTAGAGGCCGTGCTCACCCGAGACGGCGCGGGCCAGGGTTTCCCAGCGCTCCACGTTGGCCGGGGCTGCAGCGCCGAAGCCGCGGGCGGGCGAGGCCGAGGGGACGTAGACGATCTGGGCCCCCTGCAGCGCTACGGTTGTGGCGGTGACGGTGTGCCAGAAATCCTCGCAGATCAGCAGGGCGGCGCGGCCGAAGCGGGTTTCAAAGCTGGTCAGCTCGTGGCCGCGGTCGAGGAAGCGCTCCTCGTCGAAGACGCCGTAGGTGGGCAGGAAGATCTTGCGGTGCAGGTGCACCAGGCCGCGCCCGCCCAGCTCCAGGTAGGCCGCGGCGTTGTGGTAGCTGCCGCCGTCGCGCTCGTAGAAGCCGATGACCAGGTCCAGAGGTTCCTGGTAGTGCTCGGCGTGCCAGGCGGTGAGCCGTTCCACCAGCTCGTCCGCGGTGAGCGCCAGCTCGCGCACGCCGCCCTGCAGGAAGTAGCCGGTGGGGTAGGCCTCGGGCGCCACGGCGACGTCGATCCGCTCGTCCCTGAGCTCCAGAAGGGCATGCTGCAGGTGCTCGAGGTTGCGACCGATGCGGCCCTTTTGGGGCTTTAGCTGCAGGAGTGCGTGGCGGACCATACCCCCTTAGGATACCGCGCGCTACAATGAGAGCCACAGACCCCACCGGGGAAAGGGAGGCCGCCATGGCAACGGTACGCCAGATGCTGGACAAGAAGGGGCACGAGGTCTACACGGTCGCGCCCGACGTCACCGTCTTCGAGGCGCTGGAAAAGATGGCCGAGTACAACGTGGGGGCGTTGCCGGTCGTGGACGCATCGGGGCGGATCGTGGGCCTCTTCTCCGAGCGCGACTACGCCCGCAAGGTGATCCTGCAGGGCAAGGCATCCAAGGACATTCCCGTGAGCGAGATCATGAGCACCCACGTGCTCTACGTCACCCCCGGGACCACCGCCTGGCAGTGCATGGCGCTCATGACCGACAAGCGGGTGCGGCACCTGCCGGTCCTGGAGGAGGGGCGGCTCGTCGGCTTCGTCTCGATCGGCGACGTGGTCAAGTCGATCATGGACGAGCAGAAGTTCCACATCGAGCAGCTCGAGCGCTACATCCAGAGCGGGATGAGCTAGACCCGCCGCGCGAGCCAGTCGGCGATCCGTTCCGCTCCCGCGCGGGCGTGCCGGTCGAGCAGGAAGTCGTGACCGCCGCGCACGGTGACGATTTCCTTGGGCTCCGACGCCAGCCCCTCCAGGTAACGGCGCGCCGCCGTGGGTGCGATGACCTTGTCCGCCTCCGCCTGCACCACCAGTGCCGGGGCCTTCACCGCGGTCAGCCAGGCGGGGGTGCGCCGGACCAGGGCGAGCAGCTCCACCAGCGCCGGACTGGGGAAGTGCGGGTAGTTGGGGTTTCGCGCCTTTAGCTCCGGGTCCTCGATCGATGCGGTCCCGGGCAGGCGCGGCAGCAGCCAGGTCAGGTAGGGCACCAGCGGTGCCAGCGGGTTCCTGAGCCCCAGGGCCGGCACCGCGGCCACCAGGGCCCGCGGAGGCCGTTCGGCCGCCAGCGCCGCGGCCAGGAGGGCCCCCATCGAGAGGCCGACGAGCGCGTAGCCCTCGAGGTCCGCGGCCGCATCCTGCACCTGGCGGATCCAGTCGTCGGCGCGCACCCCCCGCAGGTCCTCGGGCCGGGTGCCGTGTCCCGCGAGGGTGACCAGGCGTACCGCGAAGCCGCGCGCTTCGAGGGCTTCGGGCAGGGGACCCCAGACCTTCGTGGGATGCGAGGTAAAGCCGTGGATGAGCAGGACCGGGTTCACCCCTCCATTATTCCCCCTGGCGCTCCGAGCGTGAGAGTTGCATGTAAACATAGTGTTAATCTATGGGAAGCGGTACGCGACGCTCGTTCTCGGAGGCAACGTGCTCAAAGGCAACCTCTCGGAATTCCCTCTGGGTACCCTGATCCAAACCCTGGCCGCAGCGGGGCGCAGCGGGGTCCTGGTGGTGAGCCCGCCGTGGGTCGAAGGGCGGGTGGCGATGCGCGCGGGGGGACTGCACTCTGCCCGCGCCGGCAGGCGCGAAGGCTGGTCGGCGCTCGAGCTGCTGGCGGGGCTGCCCCGGGCTCCCTTCGTCTTCGACGACACCCTGGCCCCGCCCGCAGAACCCAACCTCAACCTCCCCCTCGAGGCGGCGCTGGCCCGCATGCTGGCCGTGGGGGACCGCTGGGCCGGTCTGCGCCACCTTCCCGGCGACTGGCAGGTGGCGCTGGCGCTTTCCCGCAGGACCGGGGAGCTGAAGCTCACCCCGACGATGCTCCAGGTGCTGGGGCTCGTGGAAGGGCGCACGATCGCACGCATTCTCGAGGAGGCCGAGGCCGGTCCCATCGAGGTGGCCGAGGCGCTCGACCGCTTGCTGGCCGAGGGGGTGCTGGAGCTGCGCACCCCTGGAGAGATGCGCGGCGAAGAGCTGGTCGCGCTCAGTTTCTACGGCAGGGAGACCGGGGTGGCCTACGTCGACGAGGCCCTCCACCGCGAGTGGTCCAAGCTCCTGCCGGGGTCGTTCGAAGTGCGGGTGAGGTCCCCCCGGGGTGCGGAGGCCGTGTTCGAGGTGCGCCCCAGGGCCGACATTCCCGGGCGGGTCATGCTGCACGACAAGGATTTGCGCAGGTTGCGCGCGGGCCGCGGCGTCAAGCTTAGCGTACAGCCCGAGCTCGGAGGCCGTAGCTGAGGGGAGTGGAAGCATGAACGTTATGGAGTGGATCAACCAGATCAACGGCTGGGTGTGGGGCTTCGAGATGATGCTCGTCTTTCTGGGGGTCGGCCTCTACCTGACCGTCCGCTCGGGCTTCATCCAGTTCGCCCGCATCGGCGTCGTCCTCCGCGAAACGATCGGGGCGATCCGCGAGCGCACCCTCGGCGGGGGCGGGGAGATCTCGCCCTTCCAGGCGACCATGATCGCGATGGGGGCCACGATCGGCATCGGCAACATCGTGGGCGTGACCGCGGCCATCCTGGCCGGCGGCCCCGGCGCCATCTTCTGGATGTGGATCGCCGCGTTGGTGGGCATGGCCACCAAGTTCGCCGAGGCCACCCTGGCGGTCCACTTCCGGCGTCGGTTCGCCGACGGTTCGGTCTCGGGGGGGCCGATGCACTACATCGCCCGCGGTCTGGGCCTTCCCTGGCTCGGCGGGCTCTTCGCCGTCTTCGCCGCGGTGGCGGCGTTCGGCATCGGCAACGTGGTGCAGGTGAGCGCGATCGCCGGCACCCTCGAAACCCAGCTGCACATCGCCCCCGCCTGGACGGGCCTTTTCGCCGGGCTGGTGGTGGCGGTGGTGCTGGCGGGCGGGGTGCGCCGCATCGCCTACTTCGCCCAGACCCTGGTGCCGCTGATGGTCCTCTTCTACCTGATCCTTGCGGTGTCGGTGCTGGTGCTCAACGCCGCGGGGCTCTGGCCGGCGCTGCGCTCGATCTTCGAGAGCGCCTTCAGCCTCCAGGCGGGGTTCGGCGGCGCCGTGGGCGTGGCTACGATCGAGATGATCAAGGCCGGCGTGGGGCGCGGCATCTTCTCCAACGAGGCCGGGCTCGGCTCCGCGGCCATCGCCCACGCCCAGGCCCAGGTGGACCACCCGGTGCGCCAGGGGTTCTGGGGGGTGATGGAGGTCTTCGTCGACAGCATCGTGATCAACACCTTCACCGCCCTGGTCGTCCTCTCCACCGGGGCCTGGACCGCGGGCGGCACCCCCTACGAGGTGCTGGGCCAGGGCTTCGGGGGCATCGTTTCCGCCCAGGCGCTGCTGGCCGTGGCGCTGGCGCTCTTCGCCTTCACCACCCTGATCTCCTGGGCCTTCTACGGCGAGGAGTCGGCGACCTTCCTCTTTGGCGAGGGGATCCGCTGGCCCTACCGGCTCGCCTACGTGGTCATGGCCTTCGTGGGCGGGCTGGGCAGCTTCACCGCCCTGATCAAGTTCTCCGACACCATGAACGGGCTGATGGCCATCCCCAACCTGATCGCGCTCGTGCTGCTGGGCGGCGTGGTGGCCAAGCTGACCCGCGGCTTCTTCTCGGGCGAGCCCTGGACCCCGCCGAAGTAGCCCCCGCCCCTCCGGAGCCGCGGCCGGGCGGCCGCGGCTTTTTGTATGCTGCAGGGGTGAAGCGCATCGTCGTGGGGGTCAGCGGAGCGTCGGGGATGCCCTACGCCCGCCACCTGCTGGGGCAGCTGGCCGCCCGGGAGAACGTCGAGGTCCACCTGGTCCTCACCACGGGCGCCCGGCGCGTCTACGCGCGCGAGGGCGGCGACCCCGCGGAGCTGGAAGTGTACGCCGACGCGGTCCACGACCCGGACGACCTGGGCGCGGCGTTGGCCTCGGGCAGCTTTCGTACCGCCGGGATGGTCGTCGTGCCCGCCAGCGCCAGCACGGTGGGCAAGCTGGCCGCGGGAATCGCCGACAACCTGTTGCTGCGGGCCGCTTTCGTGCACCTCAAAGAACGCCGCCCCCTTGTGCTGGTGCTGCGGGAAACGCCGCTGCCCGCCGTCACGCTCGAGGCGCTGCTCAAGCTGGCCCGCGCCGGGGCGGTGGTGCTGCCGGCGAGCCCCGGTTTTTACCACCGGCCCGAGACGATCGACGACCTGCTCGGCTTCGTTTCGCAGCGCGTCCTCGACCACCTGGGGCTCGAGGGCGACGGCACCCGTTGGGAGGGGTAGGGGTGAACGGGGTCAGCGTCTCCGTGCTCGTTCCTGCCGCCGGCCAGGGGACCCGTCTGGGGCGGGGTCCCAAGGCCTTCGTGCGGGTAGGGGGGCGCACCTTGCTCGAGTGGACGCTTGCGGCCTTCGCCTGGGCCGACGAGGTCTGGGTGGCCCTGCCCTCCGGAATGGCCCAGCCGCGTGCGGCGGGGCGGGTGCGTTTCGTGCGCGGGGGAAGCGAGCGGCAGGAAAGCGTGGCCCGCCTGCTGGCGCGCGCACGCGGTGACGTGGTGTTGGTGCACGACGCCGCGCGCCCCTTTGTGGTCCGTTCGGTGATCGATCGCCTGCTCGAAGCCGTAGCCCACTACGGAGCGGCCGTACCGGTGCTGCCCGTGCCCGACACCCTGATCGAGCCCGAGGAGGGCAGGTACGGCCCCGCGCTGGACCGCAGCCGCTACGCGCTGGTGCAGACCCCCCAGGCCTTCTTCCGCGAGGTGCTGGCCGAGGCGCACGAGCTGGCGCGCACCCGCAGCCTGACGGCCACCGACGAAGCCCAGCTGGTGCGTGCCCTGGGCTACCCCGTCGAGCTGGTTCCAGGCGATCGGCGCCTTTTCAAGGTGACCTACCCCGAGGACCTGGAGCTGGCCGAGGCGCTGGCCCGCAGCTGGCCGCCCGAACCGGAGCGCGCCTGAGCCGGGCGTAAACTAAGAGGCAGGATGAAAAAGCCCAAGCTGAACCCCGTCACCGGTGACTGGGAGGTCGTTCCCGACGACTGGGTGCTCACCTACGTGCCGCAGGAAGGCACCTACCGCTACGCGCCTCCCGGCTCGGGGCCCGTCTACGATCCGGTAAACGGCCGCTTCGACGCCCGCGGCGAGGGCGCCAGCCCCGTGTACAACGTTCCCGAAGAGCGCTTCGAGCTCGGCAGCGACGACTACGAGGAAACCTACAACCCCGTCACCGGCGAGTGGGAGATGAAGCCCCGGGACGAAGCGTAAGGGGGAGGCGGCAGGGGCCGGTCGCCCCAGCCGGTCCCGTCTCGTTTGCGGCGGCTTCCGCTTGCAGAAAAAACACGCCTGTAGTACCATCTTTCTTGCTGAGCGCTTGAGCGCACGCGGGAGTAGCTCAGTTGGTAGAGCACAACCTTGCCAAGGTTGGGGTCGCGGGTTCGAGTCCCGTCTCCCGCTCCAAAACGCCCCCGGAAACGGGGGCTTGCGTTTGCAGCAACTGCCACGCTCGAAAGGACGACGTATGAAAGCAAGCCCAGCCAACAACTCCGGTTCCGCCCGCTGGTGGGAGGAGCTCAGAGAAGCCACGTACAACGCAACGGTGGTCAGCCGCGACGAGCTTTCCCCCAACTACGTCATCGTTCGTGTGGTGGTCGACGAACCGCGGGCGGTTTTCGCGGCCGGGCAGTACACCACCCTGGGGCTTTACGGTTTTGAGTTCCGCGTTCCCTACGCCTTACCCGATCGCAAGCCCGCTCCTCCCGACAAGCTGATCCAGCGGGCCTATTCCATTGCCTCGGCGAACACCGACACGCGCGAGTTCGAGTTCTTTCTCTCGCTGTACCGGGAGGGTCAGCTGACCCCGCGCCTGTTCGCTCTACAGCCTGGGGACCGGCTTTACGTGGGCACGCGCATCGTCGGATCGTTCAAGATCGCCGAGGTGCCTGCGGAGAAATCGGTGCTGATGATCGGCACCGGTACCGGAGCCGCCCCCTTCATGAGCTTTCTGCGCTCGCACGTGCACGAGCGCAACGCTTCCCCCGTGGTCTTCGTGCAGGGGGCTGCCAACCTCAACGAGCTCGCCTACTACGCCGAGCTGCGTTTCATGAGCCGCGCCTTCGAACACTTTCGCTACCTACCTACGTTGACCGATCCGCGCCCCACGTGGTTGGGGCACCGCGCCTGGATCGAGGAGATGCTGCGCGACGGGACGATCGAGCGCGAGGGAGGTCTGGAGCTCGACCCCCGGCGTACCCACGTTTACCTTTGCGGGAACCCCAAGATGGTCGAGAACGTCATGGGTTGGCTGATCGAAGAACGCGGTTACGAGCGCCACACCGGACACCAGCCGGGCCAGCTGTTCATCGAAGAGTACTGAGCCGTTTGCGCCCCACCACGGTTCCGCGCAGCGGGAATCCCGGCGGCGCGGAACAGGGAGGTAGGCCTACCGCTGGGGTTCGACGATGACCTTCATGGAGTCGCCTCCGGCGGCGGTGAGCTCGAAGCCCTTCTGGGTCTCGGCGAGCGGCAGGCGGTGGGTGATCAGGTCTTCCACCGGTACCCGCCGGGCGCGGATCAGTTCCAGCGCTTCGGCCAGGTCGCGCGGCGCGGCGGCGTAGGTGGAGAGCAGCTTGACCTGCTTCTTCCAGAAGGGAAAGACGTCGAAGGCCACCTTGGTTCCCGGCGCCATGATGCCGTAGAGCAGGACGGTGCCGCCTTTCCGGACCGCTTGCATGGCCTGGTCGAAGAGCACCGGCGCGGCGGCGGTGGGGACGACGTAGTCCACCCCCTCGCCGTTCGTTTCCTCGAGCACCCGCTGCACCACGTCTTCGCGGGTGGCGTGGA
>Ga0256841_1001797_pt1 | contig 17804 bp, 14 predicted proteins | sample 356308metaG_FD_185971 | JGI IMG/M metagenome (GOLD analysis project Ga0256841, IMG submission 185971) | Hydrothermal vent microbial communities from Mid Atlantic Ridge, Atlantic Ocean - 356-308 | ecosystem: Environmental > Aquatic > Marine > Hydrothermal vents | place: Atlantic Ocean: Mid... | reverse complement strand
GAGAACAAGAATATAAAGGATGAATTTTCCCTGGCTGCTACCGGCGCTGCCGCCGCAGGGGTGGATGTTGCATTGAATTCCGGTATAATGATCGGCCTGCGCTTACAATATCGCTACATGAAATTCGGTCGGATTATCGGGGAACGGCAGGACCACTCTACCGTGGATGTGCGCATTGAAATCGGGAAAATGTTTAATTGAGCATGACCAGTATCTTCTTTATTGAGCTATCCATCTCCAACAAAATACGTTACGTATGTGACATCGTGGAAAAATTTTATGATCAGAACCGGACCGTCCATATTTTTACGAAAGATAAACAATCCGCCCGTCTGGTTGATCAAATGTTATGGAGTTGGAAGCCCAATTCGTTTATTCCTCACAAACAGGTTACAGAAGAGGACGCGGATACCGATGAACCCGTGTTGATCAGTAGTGATGGGGAATGGCCGCAGCCGGCGCAAGCCCTGGTTTTATTCGATCCTTTGCCGGCAGATGTATTTTTCAACTACGAGTATGTGGTCGATTTTGCCGAGACGTATGATCCCCAAAAAGTGGTGGACAGCCGCAAGCGATTCAGGATTGTAAGAGATACCGAGGGGCTGAATCTGGAATATATTCAACTGGGTGCTTTTTTGAATAAAACATTCTCCGATTCGACATGACTAAAAATCAATATCTGGAAGAACTGAACGATAAACAAAAAAAAGCCGTTACTTCTCCGCGGCAGCCGGTTCTGGTTATTGCCGGACCGGGAACCGGTAAAACACGTACCTTAATTGCCCGCATTATCTACGAAATCAATCAACATCATATCCCGCCGGAACAAATCTTAGCGCTTACCTTTAGCAATAAAGCGATCGCGGAAATGCGTCAGCGCCTGCATTCCATCCTGCCTCAGGAAGCGCAGAAAGTAAAGGTTAGCACCTTTCACTCCTTTTGTCTGGAAGTATTACGCCGTTATACCGAACGGGCCGGATTGCATAAGTATTTTTGTGTCTGCGATGATGCCTATCAAACGCGTCTGATCACCACGATGCTTGTTAATCGCGTGCGCAGCCATCCCGAACGCAAAGTGCAGGGCATTAAGCTGGCTTTTTCCAACCATATTCTAAAGGACAAGGAACTGCCGCCTTTTTCGGCCTTACTGTTTGATGAATATGAAGCCTATCTGGATAAACACCACCTGATCGATTTTAATCAGATTCTGGCCAGAAGCCGGGATTTGTTGCGCCGCAATAAAGATATTTTAAAGCAATACCGTTTTATGTATCAGGCTATTTTGGTGGACGAGTTTCAGGATACGGACCCGATTCAGTACGAAATTGTACGCATGCTGGCCGAAGAGCATCGCAATATATTTGTCGTTGCGGATGATGACCAGTCCATTTATGCCTGGCGTGGAGCCCGGCCGCAAAATATTCGTCAGTATATGCAGGATTTCAATATTACCAAACCGATTTTTCTGGAGCAGAACTATCGTTGCGGAGCCGAGATAATGGAAACCGCCCAGCTCATCGTTCAGGAAACCGATCGGGTAGAGCCGGATAAGACCATCAACGGGGCACCGGATCATTCGGCCAAAATACGAGCCTATTTTTTTCAGGATGAGAGCCAGGAGATACGTTTTATTGTAAAAAAGATTACCGACTGGCAAAAAAATCATGGGGTGGATTACGGAGACATGGCGGTAATCTATCCCCGGCATGTACTGGGAGAGAAGCTTTCCGCCTATTTATTGCAGAAACGTATTCCCTTTCAGCAAGCCGAGGGCAGAAATCTGGCCGACCATCCTCTGATGAAAAAAGTGCTTCTGTATTTAAAACTGATTCGCGATCCTTCCGATACCTTTACCCTGGAAGAATTGGTGGAACAGGAGTTGGGCGCTACGGTTTACCGTCAGTTACAGGAGCTGCAACGTATCAATCAAATTCCGTTTAAGAAGGCTTTGAATGAATTGGCTTCCCGGGACGAGCTGAGTTATAAAGTACGCAATCAATTGCAGACCTTTATCGGTAATATTGCCAATCTGATCAATTTAAAATCCTTTTTCTCCTTTCAGCGGCTGATGAATGAGATTATTCGCAGTATGCGCAATTTGAACGCCACGGTTTTACAGAGTAATCTAAAACGCTTAAAGCCGATCAAGGTTGAAAAATCCAGGCAATTTTACCTGCCCGAGACGAAAATCTGGGTGTATCATTCCGATAGGGGGATACAATTTTTAGCCAATCAACTATTAGAAAGAATGTTGGGCCGGCAGATTTATAATCTGGATCAGGAAAAGGTTGTTCATATACAGCGTTCGGATTTCGCGGTTTTGCTGGAACCTTTTGATATTGAACTTATTTCGTGCTCCTATGCGGAAATCTATCAATTGTCCGGCGAACGGCGACGTGGGATTCTGTCTTCTCTGTTTCGCTGGATTCAGGAGCAACTGGCTACAGAAGAGCGTATATTCAAAAACTATGTGGTGTTCGACCTGGAGACGACCGGAAAGAATACGGATTCATGCGGAATCGTGGAAATTGCCGCGGTTAAGGTAAGAGACGGCAAGATTGTGGATGAATTCCAGACTCTGGTTAACCCGGGAATAGCGATAGAGAAAGAGGCTCAGGCCGTACATCATATCACGGAGTCCGATCTTGAAGAAGCCCCGGGTTATGAGGATATCTGGCCGCGGTTCGGGCAGTTTATAGGACAGGACTTACTGATTGCCCATAACGGATACCATTTCGATTTCAAGATCATCGATCGTGTTTCGCGGCAATTGAATCAGCCTCGCTTTACCAATGTCCGCTATGATTCTTTGATTCTGGCCCGTAATTTGTTTCCTAACCAGCAAAATTCGATTGACGGCCTGGTGGAACGCTTCCACTTAGATGCCGGGACCAGGCACCGGGCCTTAGATGACGTTCGGGTTTTACATGAGATTTTTTTAAAGTTAATTCATCTCAATCATCAAAACGAGATTCGAACCGGTGGGGAAGAGTTTACGGAATTTGTGGCCCTGGGCAATGTACTTGAAAACACCCTGTCTGCTGTGGAAGACCGCATCTATTTTTTTGCCGGAATTCGTAAATTGCTTTCTCCGTTTTCGTCCATCCGTAAGAACTATGCGCAAAAATTCGCCCTGAACGATGAAGAATTGAAAACCAACCTGTTACGGATTAAGGATCGTCTGGCCCCGGGCGCAACGGTGTACGATAGCTATGAGCAGTTTTACAATAAAATTCTGGAGACCTCCCGCGAATTTAACGATAAACCCGTGGAGGAGGCCATTGCCGAATTCTTATCTTTTCTGGCCTTAATGGGCACGCAGGACAATCTGGAAAAGATCAATGCGGTCTCTTTGCTCACCTTTCACGCGGCCAAAGGCCTGGAATTCGACCGGGTTATTATTACCGGTATGGAGGATGAAAACATGCCCAGCTTTTTTGCCTATAAGAGCGATGATGATGACGACCGGCCCGTCTCCCAGAAACTGGAAGAGCAGAAGCGTTTGCTTTATGTGGGCATGACCCGCGGAAAACGGGAAGTCATTTTTTCGATTGTTAAAAATCGGGCGGGAAGGCAGCAAAAATCATCGCCTTTTCTGGATGAAATTCGTCATAAAATTGAGATAAGACACGAAACGTATGAGTAGGAACGGTTACCTTCTTCCCGTTTGTCCAGTATCTTTTGGAACTTAATGATTTGAATGGTAATTTGGGTTTTCAGATAAGAATAGAATAAAATATAAGACAGGAAAAATATAGTGACTACAGGGAATGGTAAGCTACCCCGCATGCGTTGGAAGATATTAAATCCGGATCCCAATCGCTCTATTATTGATGTGATTCTTCAAAACCGGAATTTACCGCCCAGCCATATGGATGCGTTTAAACTGACCGACCGTTTGCACGCGCCCGAGTTGCTGCCGGACTTGGACAAGGCGGTTCAGCGGATTTTACGTGCCGTGGAAAATGAGGAAAAAATCACGGTCTTCGGCGATTACGATGTGGACGGCATTACTTCGACGGCCCTGATGATTTATTTTTTCCGCAAGATTAATTATTCCGTAACCTTTATGCTTCCACACCGCGAGAAAGACGGGTACGGATTGCGGCCCGCCATGGTAAATCATATGGCCGAAGAGGGCACAAAGCTGATCATAACCGTGGACAACGGAACTACCTCTCACGAGGCCATTGAGCATGCGGCCAAACTGGGTATCGATGTAGTGGTCACGGATCATCATTTACCCGAAGGGAATCTTCCTGCGGCACTGGCCGTTGTGAATCCCAATCGGAAAGATTCCGAATATCCTTTTAAGACAATTTGCGGTGTGGCCGTGGCTTTTAAGCTGATCTTTGCTCTCAGTCCGCATTTTATGGCGGAGGATGATTATAAACAATTCTTATTGAATCATCTTGATCTGGTGGCCATGGGTACGATTGCCGATGTAATGCCTTTGCGGGATGAGAATTACGCTCTGGTGAAATTCGGTTTAAAAGTTCTTTCCGGAACCAGAAAGCCCGGTCTGATCGAATTGAAAAAAATCAGTGGTGTGCGGGAAGGCAGGGTAACGCCGATTTCCGTGGGCTACTTTTTAGCGCCCCGCCTGAACGCCTCGGGCCGGCTGGATATGGCCGACATATCGGTGAAACTGCTTATTTCCGAATCACCGGCAGAAGCTAAAAATCTGGCCGATCGGTTAAACCGACTCAACCAGCAGAGGCAGAAGATGCAGAGCGATTATGTTGCGGACGCCCTGGCGATGCTGGATGATTCCAAACCGCTGGAAAAAGTAATTTTTGTTGAGAATGATCACTGGCATGCCGGATTGATCGGTCTGGTTTCGGGCAAACTGAAGGAACGCTTTTCCAGACCGGTGCTGGCCTTTACCCGCGATGATAACGGAAATTTTGTGGGATCGGCACGCAGTATCGATGCCTTTCATGTGACCAATGCCTTAAGCCGGTTTAATCACTATTTCGTAAATTACGGCGGGCATCATAAGGCGGCCGGTCTGACCATTCCTGTCGATAAATATCCCTCTTTTAAGAAGGAATTCCTGGAATATGCCCGCTCCGTGATTCATGATGAAGACCTGATCCAGGAACTGATTGTGGATTCCGTGGTTGATATTAATCAAATTAATCTGAGTGTGGCCAGGATTATTCAGGATGTAGGCCCTTTTGGTGAGACGAACCCCGAGCCGGTGTTTGTGATGCAGGGGGTACGCATTCATGAGATTCGAGAATTAAGCGGCGGTAAACATCTCAAGTTATTTGTGGAAAAAGGGAACCAGATGTACGAATGTTTGTGGTGGAATGCCGGTGAATATAAGGATTCGATTGCTTTTCGTCAGAAAGTGGATGTAGCTTTCCGTTTAAATATCAATAACTGGCAGGGAACAGATCGCCTGCAATTTACGTTGGAGGATATTCGCACGGCAAAACAATAGTTAGGCGGGGGGGTAAAGAAGGCTAACTTGATTTTAGACGGATCATATTGTATTTTGCCCAGAAATTAAAGAAGTAGAAGATGGAAGAACGATTAGTCGATATCATTGTATACTTGCTGGAAGAGTTTCAGGAGAGTGTCAAACAGGAAAATTACAGGAACCTTTCCCAAAAGCTCATCTCCCGCGGATATACAGAAGATGAAATAAATTTTGCTTTTTCATGGATCGCCAATTCATGGCAGGACCGGCATAAAGCGCCTAATGACGATTTCCATTACAGCGAGGATGCCAACCGCATTCTTCATGACGTGGAAAGGCTGGTTATTGACGCGGACGCCTTCGGCTATTTACTGCAAATGCGGCATTTGGGATTGCTGTCCGATTCTGATTTGGAAAATGTTATCGATAAAGCCCTGTCGCTGCGCTCGGCGGATATTAATGTTCATGAGATTAAATCAATCGTTGCCTCCATCATCTTCGGTATGGATTCCGATCAGGATTCATGGAGCGGATTTTTGTTTCCGAGAGGAAGCAATACCATCCATTAATTATGACGGTCTCTTCTAAGCAGACTATATCTTATACACGATAAAAAATCTTGAGGTACTATGGCCGAGAAATCCCTGGTTATTGTAGAATCTCCTGCGAAAGCGAAAACCATCAATAAATATTTAGGAAAAGATTTTGTTGTGCAGGCTTCGGTCGGCCATATCATCGATCTGCCCAAATCGAAATTAGGTGTTAAGATCGAAGACGGTTTTCAACCGCAGTATGTAAAGATTCGCGGTAAAGAGAAGATCATTAAAGAGCTGCGCAGCAATGCCCAGAAGGCCGGAGAGGTCTATATCGCTACCGACCCGGATCGTGAAGGAGAGGCGATTGCCTATCATATTTCCACGGTTCTGAAGAAAGAGGCGGAACACATCCACCGCGTGGAGTTCAATGAGATTACCAAGAGTGCCGTAGAGCATGCCATGAAGGAACCGCGGGCTATCGATATGGATCGGGTCTATTCTCAGCAGGCCCGCCGGGTATTGGACCGCATTGTGGGTTACAAGATCAGTCCCCTCTTGTGGCAAACCGTGTATCGCGGTTTAAGTGCCGGACGGGTGCAGTCGGTTGCTCTGCGACTGATCTGTGAGCGGGAAGAAGAGATACGGCAGTTTAAGCCGCGTGAATTCTGGACCCTGTTTGCCGAGGTTAAACCGGATAACACGGATTCTTTGCGGGTGAAATTATTAAAGATCGATGGTAAAAAAGCCCATATTGCGGATCAGGAAACGGCCAAGAAACACGAGCAGGCCATCAGACAGAGTCAGTTTGTTATTAGCACGGTTAGGCGAAATGATGTTAAACGTCAGCCGGCACCGCCCTTTACGACCAGCACCTTACAGCAAATGGCTTCACGCCTGCTGCGTATGTCCACCAAAAGGATTATGGGAATTGCCCAGTCTCTCTACGAAGGTGTGGAGATTAACGGCCAGGGGAGTGTGGGTCTAATTACCTATATGAGAACCGATTCCACCAGAATCAGCAACGAAGCGGTTGAAGCGGTGCGCGGATATATAAAGCGGTCTTTCGGGACGGATTTTTTACCTTCCAAAGCCCGCCATTTTCGCAGTAAGAAATCGGCCCAGGATGCGCACGAGGCCATCCGGCCTACCTATCTGACGGAGGAGTTCAGTCCGGCCAAACTGAAGCATGTATTGAACAAGGATCAATACCGGCTTTATAATTTAATATGGCAGCGTTTTGTGGCCTGCCAGATGAATCCGGCGATCTATGAGAAAACGGTCGTGGAAGTCAGCGACGGGCACTACCTGTTTGGAGCGGAGGGGGAAGTTTTGAAATTCCCGGGTTTTACCAAAGTATATCAGGATAAACCGCAGGAGGAAAAGGAGGAGGAGACCCGGATTCCGGCCGGATTACAGCAGGGGGTAGGGTGTAAACTGCTTAAACTGATCAGTGAGCAGAATTTTACCAAGCCGCCGGCCCGGTACACCGAAAGCACCCTGGTGAAGGAACTGGACCGTCTGGGTATCGGACGTCCCAGTACGTACGCTCAGATTATCAGTACTATTTTACAGCGTAAGTATGCGGAAATTAAGGAAAGGAAGCTATTTTCCACGGACCTCGGTGAGACGGTCAACCGGATTCTGGTCAATTATTTTCCGGATTTATTCAATGTCACTTTCACGGCCCGTATGGAAGAGCAGTTGGATGCCATTGCCAATCGAGAGGCTTCTTACCGGAAAGTCATGGAAGAATTCTATCAGCCCTTTGATGAGACGTTGCAGAAAGTACTGGCCAACAAGAGTGAAATAAAATCCGATTTAATTGAAGAGAGCGGAGAGATTTGTGAAAAGTGCGGACGACCGATGGTTATCCGCTGGGGACGGAACGGGCGCTTTTTGGCCTGCAGCGGTTATCCGGAGTGTAAAAATACGCGACCTCTGGATGCGCCGGCCGAACCGGAAGTGACCGATGAAAAATGTGATTTGTGTGGCGCGCCCATGGTGGTGAAAATCGGTCGGTTCGGTAAATTTTTAGCGTGTTCCAATTATCCTAAGTGCAAATTTACCAAACCGTTAAGTACGGGGATCCATTGTCCCAAAGAGGATTGCGACGGTTTTGTGGTGGAGCGCAGAACTAAAAAAGGGCGGGTATTTTACGGCTGTTCCAACTATCCGAAATGTGATTTCGTAAGCTGGAATAAACCGGTTAACCAACAGTGTCCGCAGTGCGGCAACAGCTATCTGCTGGAAAAATATTCCAAAAAAAAGGGCGCCTATTTACAATGTCCGGTTTGTAAATTTGAGATTATGGAAGAAAAACTTGAAAATGCCGTTTAAATTTCCGATAATTTAATAGCAACGGCGCTCACTAAATTTTTAGGTTGAATGGATAAATATATCCGCGGTTTCATAAAGTATATTTTATTAGAACGGCGGTATTCAAAAAATACGGCTGAATCCTATTCGAACGATCTGATCCAATTTGAAACATTTTTAAGAGAATATTTTCGGGCCGATACCCTTTTCTGGCATTTGGTCGATAAGAAAGTGATCCGCCATTTTCTGGTTGAGCTTCAGGGCAAAGGCCTTTCGCGGCGCAGCATTGCCCGAAAACTGGCCACTTTAAAATCTTTTTTCAAATATTTGTCCCGGGAAGAAATCATTTCCATCAATCCGGCGTTATCTATAAAAATGCCTAAATTTGAACGCAAGCTGCCGGAATATATTTCGCAGAAGGAGATAAGGGAAATTTTGAAGCTGCCGGAAATCAATACCTTTGAAGGCCTTCGTGATCTGGCTATTCTGGAATTGTTTTATGGAACCGGAATGCGTCTTTCCGAGTTAATACATCTAAAGATACATCAGGTACTGTTCAAAGAGGATCTGGTTCGGATTCGGGGAAAAGGAAATAAGGATCGTGTGGTTCCTTTGGGAAGGGTTGCTAAGGATATTTTAAAGAAATATTTACAAGTTCGGCCTCAATATGCGCTTAATTCGGTCGATACTATTTTTGTACTGAAAAACGGAAAACCGATGTATCCTATGGCTGTTCAGAGAATCGTGAAAAAATATTTATCTCCCATCTCCCGTGTTCATCAACAAAGTCCGCATTTATTACGACATACGTATGCTACCCATTTGCTGAATGCCGGGGCGAGTATCCGGGTCGTAAAGGATTTATTGGGACATGAAAGTCTTTCCACGACGCAGGTGTACACCCATCTCTCTATAGAGCATTTAAAGGATATTTATAAACAAGCCCATCCGGGTGCTTCAGACAAACCATCATAAATGTAAGGAGGTACCAATGAAGGTCGCAATCACCACAAGAGGCTACAAAGCTCCAGAACGCTTAAAGACCTATATAAATGAGAAGATGAAACGGCTGGACCGATTTTCGGACCGGATTATGGAGGTGGAAGCGATTCTTTCTTATGAAAGACTGGACCAGGTGGTGGAATTTAAATTGCGTTTGAACAATAAACGGATTATTGTTAAGGAGAAGTCTGAAGATGTATTTAAGTCCATTGATTTAGCGGTCGACAATCTGGAACGGCAAATTACCAAGGTTAAAGAGAAATATAAGGAACATAACAAGAAGAAGATTGTCGAAATGGTTGATTAGACAATATGTATACTAAGAAGGCGCTGTAATTTGAGCAGCGCCTTTTTAATTTTGCGTGCCTTACTAAACTTTATTAAATTTTTGCCATGTCTGAATTTATCACAGTTCGAGACTTACTTTCTGAAAACGAGAGTCGCTTAAAATTAAAGCTGCTTTGTTCGGAGAACGGTCTAAATAGAAAGATCACCACTCCCGAGATACACCGCCCCGGTTTAGCCCTTTCCGGATTTGTTGAATTGTTCACTTCGGATCGGGTGCAGATTCTGGGTAATACGGAAATTAAATATTTATCCGGTTTAGTACGGGATAAATTAGAGAAATCGATCAACCAATTTATAGAATTTGAAATACCGGCCATCATTGTTACCAATGGCAACAAGCCACCGGAATATTTAATCCGGGCGGCTACCCGGCGTTATATTTCCATTCTCAGCACCCCCATGAGCACCACTCAGGCCGGCCATCTTTTAGGGGAATATTTAGAAGAAAAATTCGCTCCGCAGATATCGCTGCACGGCTCTTTGGTTGATGTATACGGTACGGGGATTTTATTAACCGGCAAGAGCGGAATCGGCAAGAGCGAAGTAGCCCTCGATTTGGTAGAGCGTGGTCATCGTCTGGTGGCCGATGATCTGGTGATTGTTACCCGCAAGGCGGAAGAGGTTTTGATCGGCCGGGCCCGGGAAATCGCCCAGCATCTGATCGAGATTCGCGGTGTGGGTTTGGTGGATGTACGGCGCATTTTCGGCATTCGCGGCATTCGGATGCAGAAGAGAGTAGAAGTGGAGATCCATCTGGTAGATTGGAAGGAAAGCAAGAATTATGAGCGGCTGGGGATAGAAGATAATACGGTCAATATCTTAGGAGTGGATATTCCCCAGATTTTGTTACCGATTCATCCCGGGAAAAATATTACGGTCATTACCGAAACCATAGCCATGAATCACATTCTGAAACTGTACGGGCACCATACACCGCGGGAATTTAACGACCGCTTAAAGCGCTACATCCGGGATAAAGATGTCATTCCCCTGGACAAGGATCATGATTACCTTAAGAAAGACTGGGAATGAATAAAAATTACCTGGCCTGTGTTATAAGCCATGGTTCTTTTGGTTGCAGCCTGAAGAATGCCGTCCATAAACTGGTGGTTCCGGAGACGGATGTCTGCTGTTTCTCCAATCAGGATATGTCCTTAGAGGTTATCGAAGAGCGGATACGGGAATTGATGGAAGCGCGTAAGCCGGATAAGGTCTTTATCTTTGTGGATCTGGTAGGCGGCAGTTGCTGGCTGTCGGCCAATCGTCTCAAAAAGAACCGGGACGATATATTTGTAATCGGCGGGGTCAATATGCCTATGCTGGTTTCTTTTCATGTTAATTTGAATCGTTTGGAGACAAAGGCCCTGGTGGAAAAAATTATACTGGACGGCAGAAAAGGGATTCTGAGCCGTTGATTTAATAAGGATGATTCAGGGGCGAGTATGGATATTCAACTCTTTCGTATTGACGACCGACTCATTCACGGCCAGGTTGTGATCGGCTGGGCCGGTTATCTGCATTCGGAACAAATCATCCTTTGCGATGATTCGGTTGCCGCTAATGATTGGGAGAAGGAGTTGTATCTTTCCGTGGTACCGGAACAAATCCGGGCTATGGTCTTTTCGGTAAACGGGTTAACGGAGCACTTATTACAGGGTAAAGACGATTATAGCAAGACGATTATCGTCATAAATTCACCGCAGATAATCGAACATCTTTTACAGGCCGGCGTTCGCCTGAAGACGGTAAATGTGGGAGGAATTCATTTTAAGGAAGGCCGGAAAAAGTATTTACCTTACCTGTATTTATCGGAGGATGAAGTGCATTCTTTTAAACGTTGTATGGAGAAGGGAGTGAATTTTGAATGTCAGGATATGCCGGCCACCCGGGTTGTGCCTCTTGGCAACCTTCTCGAAAAAAACATTAATGAATAAGCCGGGAATGTAATGAAACATTTTATAACTACGGAATTCAAAGTCGGTATTACCATTATCCTGGCCACCCTGGTTCTGATTTTCGGGATTATTTGGGGCAAGGGCTTCCGTTTGCATACCAATAAATACAAGATTGAAATCGCCTTTGATCAGGTGGGCGGACTGGTCGCCGGAGATCCGGTTACGGTAAACGGGGTAAAAGAGGGCAAAGTTTTAAAAGTGGCCTGGAACAACCGCCGGGTTTTATGTACGGCCGAGCTCAATAATGATGTGCAATTATATGAAGATGCCACCTTTACGGTGATCAGTGCGGAGCTGTTGGCCGGGATGAAGATTGAAATATTTCCCGGAAAGTCGCAGAGGCATATAAACTTTTCCTTGCAGCCGTTTAAGGGGGCCTATGGCGGACGGATCGTTGATGTGGGACTGATTATCGGAGATCTGGCCGGGGAAGTTTCGGGTTTGACCCAACGTATCGATTCCACGGTGGGGATGGTGAATCGGATGCTGGCCAGCGGGAAGCTACAGGGAGATATTGAAGGATCGCTGGCGAATTTTAACGCCATGACCGGACAATTAAAAACGATGCCGGCCGATTTGAAACGATCGCTGGCCAATATGGACAGTACGGTTCAGCAGCTTAATATGTTTTTGAAGAATAATAACAAGGCGGTGGGCGCGACTATAACGAATCTGAATGCGATTACAACGCAATTGGATACGGTTACGGTTGCTTTGAAAAACGTGATGGTTCGGATTGACCGTAAGAAGGGGTTTTTAGGTAAGATGGTCAATGACAGCACCTTATACAATAATTTAAACCGGACCCTGTCCCATATCGATTCGTTGGCCAAACAGATTAAGGAAGAGGGATTTCATCTGGACTTCTTTTAGTCTGTTTTGCCGGGGAAAGAGGGGATTAAAATTTGCATCGAGGGATCAGACTTCTTAAATTTGCCATCTCTTAAATTTGTGGCGCTTTAGCTCAGTCGGTAGAGCAACGGACTGAAAATCCGTGTGTCCCCAGTTCAATTCTGGGAGGCGCCACCATGAAGGGCTTGCGTTTAAATGCAAGCTCTTTTTTTGTTACTGCAACCGAAGGACACGGTTGCGGATTTCAGGTGATCCGCCCCCATACAAAACAAGAAGTATTTGATTTTTGTATATATAAACGGCAATATATTTTTACCGTTTGTGGGGAATAAGCCGCTATAACTTTATGTTTGTTAAAAATGGATGATAATATCCATGAAATTTACACGGGATTATTTGTGGTAAAAATGTATTTTAGTCGGATGGGCTTTTTAGTCGCCGATGTTGAGTTCAGGTCAGGGACAGAAAAGAGGAAAAGTCGGTAAAACAGGTTTGTCCTAATCTTCGGGTTTTAGGTTATCTGCGGGAAACGAGGAATAGAGGGATAAATTAGGGAGTCGGAAAATGATCAGAACGAATACTTTTTTCAGGATGTTGCTATTTATATTCTTAGGTACCGTATTCTTTTGTACAACGGTTTTTTCCCAGACAACGGCAAATGACGGTAACTGGTCCAATCACCATGAATTGTTGTTAAACACCCCAGAGGCAGATATGATGGTGCGTACGGGTGATATTGATAATCTCGGTTTTGGCTGGCCCGCAGATTTTGATCCTTTCTCCGGGAACAATACGCCGATCCATAGCTATCCCTGGGCTGTAGATTCTACCGATCCGGCCGGTACGGATCGGATCATGGTTATCACCAGCTATATCGGTAGCCCGCCTGCCGGGCAGGATGGCTATACGGGAACCACCTCCCGTCCCGAAAATAATGTACAACCCATCACACTAACCTTCCCGTCGAATAGTGTGCAAACTATCCGCTCGGCTATGTTGCAAATATTTGCCGATGATTTTCAGGCGCCGTTATGGAAGGCTTCCTACGAAATCAGACTGGATGATATCCGGGTACCTTCTTTGGAAGCGATCTTTAATAACTTGTTGCAAACCGGACCCATCGGTAAGATTGTCAGTTTGAAAATTCCTTCCAATCTTTTATATCTGCTAAATGATGATACGCTTCGGATTGTTTTTGATGATTCTACAAGCGGGGCAGGAGACGGGTATGCCATTGATTTTATTAAACTGCTTATTAATCCCGTACAAATTACGCAAACAGGAACGATTCAAGGGGTGATTATTGATAAGGCGACACGAAATCCGCTGGAAAATGTTCGGGTTGTGGCCAACGGCATTTCGGAAGGATATTCAGACGCGGCCGGACAATACCAAATCGACAGTGTTCTGGCCGGTCTGGTAAACATTCAAACTTTTAAACCCGGCTACGGAAGCGAATCTCAGACGGTAGAACTTTCTGCCGGTGAGACGATTACCAGGAACTTTGAGCTGAATGCTCCGGCGCCGGAGGTTGTTCATGTATCCCCGGCGGACAGCGCTGAATATGTTAATACGCAGGCACCTATTGTCATCAACTTTAATGCCGAAATGGATACAAGCACCCTGAATTCATCGACCTTCATTTTTTCGGATACCCATGAGACGCTTGCCGGAACATTTACCAAGACCCTTACCAGCCTTACTTTTACACCGGCGGTTCCTTTACGGCCCGATATGTTACACCGGGTTTCACTCACCTCGGGGGCGAAAAGCATTAGCGGTATTTCCCTGGTGGATAATTATACCTGGGTCTTTTCGACCGGTAAGATAACTTCATTAGACGGGGGCCGTGAGAAAATCAATCACTCCGTACAGGGTTATGATCTTCTTCCCAACTATCCAAATCCCTTTGGGGCAGGCCGAACTCTCTTTCGGGGTGATTCCAAAACCACCATCAAATACCGGCTTCCGGTTGTGAGCCGGATTGATATAAGCATTTACAATATTTTCGGACAAAAGGTAGCTACCCTGGTTTCGGCGAAACAGGCGGCGGGAACATATCAGGTGGAATGGAATGCGAGTGGTTTTGCCAGCGGAATATATTTTTACAAAATGGAAACGGCCAAAGGGCATATACAGACAAGAAAATTAATTCTACTGAAGTAGGACAGATCGTTAGGTTTAAAGTTCCGACGAACCGGTCTTAAGGCTAAATACAAGCACTGTTTAAAAGGCCGGCTGGAATAAAAACAAAGACATCCCTGTCTTTGATTATACGATCGGTTTACGCGCCGTCTTCCTCTTCTTCCCTTTCGGAGTCTTCCGGGCAGCAGCGATATTCCTGTGATTTATCAAAAAGATCGATTTGGCGTTGCAGTAATTTATTTTCCAGTTTTTTATGTTCCAGATCCAGCAATATTTCGTTTTGCCTTTCCGGTTCACAGGTATCGCATTTATCCATACAACCTTTGACGATAAGGCCCGGTGTGGGGATGGAGGTATGGAATTCGAAGGAGAATTGCCGACGACTTTCTTGCGTTAATTGATACGTTTTACGATCTATCAGGCCGACGTTGGCCAGATTATCTCCCACGGCCTTTAACACTTCCTCACGGACCCGTTCGGCGATTGGTGTGAGTCGGGCGGAGACCATCATGGGAGTATCGGTCATGGGCAGGTAGGGTGCGCTTGTCCGCTCAACCGTTCTTTGGAAGGAAAGGCCGGCGGTTGATTTACGGTCCAGTTCTTCGATTTCGATACGATTTTTATTGGTAGCCAGAATAGCGTCGGGGACCACCGATACTTTAGGGGTCGGTGCGGCCGGGCGGGTGTTGACGCGCGTCGGGGCGGCCGTATCCACAACCCGCCGTTCTATGGCTACAATTTCGAAGCGCACGGTCTGGGTTTTGGCGAGCTGATAAAAGAGATAGGTAATGGAGTGGCATTGATTGGGATTTGAGAAGATGCGGGAGGCGGATTCATAGTGATTTTCCGACTCGCCTTCTTTATGGAAGCGCTTTTGTACTTCGCCGATGGACACGGAAGCGGAGGTGCGGGTCGCTTGTACGGAGCGATTATGGGCGGATTCGGCGTGGTATTTGAGTTCGCGTAAAAAGGTTTGGGTTGAGCTACCGGTATGCACGCCGTACACATCCACCTCCGCTCCGGAAAAGAGGGTTCCCAGAACGCCGCTGGTCTCACCGCCGGTCGAAAACCGACTACTGCTTTGGCTGGTAGCAGAGGCGTTTTCCCGGGTGCTCAAATCGGACATAAAATGGCTCATAGAGGCCATATAATAGCGTTCTTCCGAAGTTTGTACGTGACGGTAGCTTAAACTGCTTTCACTGTCAAACGAGAATTTGGAACGGCGGTCCATGGTAAAAAGGCGTACTTTTTCACCGGGGAAAAGGGTGGTGCTATAGACCGGATCCCCCAAAGCCATGGGTCCCGGGCAGCGTTGCAGCCGGGCTTTAATTAATACTTCGACGGGAATGGTATACTCTTTCTTTTCTACCATGACCTTTTGTGAATGGAGCAGACGATAATGGAAATCCAGATAATCGCAGCCTTTGTCCTTGTCCAGCTCCGGGCAGCAGGGAAGTTTTGTATTCTCTTCCTTTTTACCGTTTAGCTGTTTTTGGTTGTTTTTAGTTCTTGGCATGGTACCTCCTTTTTTATAAATGATACAGCAATTGTGTATTCCGGCCGAAAGGATCGGCCTTATTTCGTTTAACTATGCTATAACCTATTTCTGAAGCCGTCGGAGGATTAACATCGAATGGCAAACTTGATATTAGCGGAGGAATCCCGGTTTGTATTTAACTTACAAAATATAAATGCGAAAAAAAGAAAAAAAGAAAAAATTAAACGGAGGGAACAAAGAAGCAGGAAAGAGATACTGTGATTTTGGGGGACTTTTTAGGAATTGGGTTTGGTTTTTGGCCTATGGATTATTATCTTATTTATGTTTAATCACCGTTTGCTCTTCCTCGTTATTTTTAGGTATGCTTATAAGCGGTAGAAGACGCGTCTGACGTAGTTGACGTGGCGGAGCTGTAAATTTTCGTTCTACAAATGATCGGCCGAGAGTTCATTTTTAGGCAGGATTTGGTCCAGGGGGCTATGTACGCCCATACCTCCTTTATTGAGGACGTGGGTATAGATCATGGTGGTTCGGACGTCTTTATGTCCAGGCAGTTCCTGGACAGTACGGATATCGTATCCGTTTTCCAGCAGGTGGGTGGCAAAACTGTGGCGCAGGGTGTGACAGGTAACGTGTTTGCGAATTCCGGCTTTGAATGCGGCCAACCTAACGCGTTTTTGAAGAAGGTCTTCGGATATATGATGGCGCCGTTTTTCACCGGTTTCGGGGTCAACTGAAATTTGCGAGGCTGGAAAGAGGTATTGCCAGGCGGTTTCTTTAGCGGCATAGGGAAATTTTTTACTAAGGGCAAAAGGCAGATAAACGCTGCCGTAGCCGTCGCGTAAATCCTGACAGTGCAAACTTTCCACTTTGGCAATTTGGTTTTTCAAGGGTTCGATGAGAAGGCGGGGAAGAACGGTTAGGCGGTCTTTGGCGCCCTTACCGTCCCAAACGTGAATTTGTTTTAATTGAAAATCGACATCTTTGATACGCAGGCGCAGGCATTCCATGAGGCGCAAGCCGGCGCCGTACAAAATTTCGGCCATCAGGCGGTAAACGCCGTCCATTTTATTGAGTAAACTGCGTGCTTCTTCTTTGGAAAGAACCACGGGCAGCCGTTTAGGTTTTTTAGCCCAGGTGATGTTATCCAGTTGACCGAAGGGTTGTTCGAGAATTTCTTTGTACAAGAAGTTGATGGCGTTTAAGGCCTGGTTTTGAGTGGATGCGGCGACATGCTCGTTTACGGCGAGATGGTTTAAAAATTCCTGAACTTCGGGAGCAGCCATTTGGGAGGGATGTTTGTAATTATGAAATTTAACGTAATACTTAACCCAATAGGTATAAGCTTTTTCGGTGCGAATGCTGTAATGTTTAGCGCGGATTTTTTCTTTGAGTCGGTCAAGGAGTTTTGTTTTAGCCATAGCAGGTCTCCTTTATATTTAAAAGAAGTACGAAAGTACACCAGAAAATGTAATATGGTATTCAGAATATGTCAAGTAAAAAGTTGATTTCATCGGCAATTTATTTTTTATTAGGGAGTAATTACCGCAATGATCGGTAAAAGGGCAGCGCTTTTGAATGGATAAGTTCTTTAATTACTGTAGGATACCATAAAAACATCTGTTTTGTATTGACGACGAATTCGGTATATATACAATGAATGTAGAGTGCTAGCTATTTGAATACATTGATTTTATTGCTTATCTTGCAAAAAAGTAAAGTGG
>Ga0256841_1001796_pt1 | contig 17822 bp, 13 predicted proteins | sample 356308metaG_FD_185971 | JGI IMG/M metagenome (GOLD analysis project Ga0256841, IMG submission 185971) | Hydrothermal vent microbial communities from Mid Atlantic Ridge, Atlantic Ocean - 356-308 | ecosystem: Environmental > Aquatic > Marine > Hydrothermal vents | place: Atlantic Ocean: Mid... | reverse complement strand
CAATTAAAAAAGTTTAAATGAGTTCATTATATGTTATCCTAATACAAAACTGTTTTCAAATCAATTTTACCGGAGCGGTAGACCACTCCTTTATCTACCCAAGGAAGATAAACTAAAACTTAATAGCCAATACTTTTTTGACTAGTTTGCCATGATCGTAATACTCGGCAATCCATTGATTATTTTTTTGATATACAATACCTTTTTTATTTTTGAAGAAATAGGTATTTTTTCTACTCGATTTCAACAAAACATACACTACTTTAGGCGTACTGTCAACCAACTGAAACCCTAAGGCATTGGCTTGGGCGTACAATAAATTTGATGGTGTTTCTGTTGTATGCGTATTGGTATTTTGTATTTCTTCGATGGTCGATTTTTCTTCAGTCTCAGAAATCTCTTCTTTTGCTACATCAACAGGTTTTTGACGCTCTTCAACGGGTTTTACAACCGTTACAGGAGTTGCCGTTTTTACAGTTTCAATAGTGTTTTCTTCTTTTACAGGAACATTTCCGGCTACTGCTACTGCCAACGCCTCAGAAGGGTTGTACTTATAATTCAATCGAGTAATTGACTCAAAAGCTCCCCGTAAGGCTTCTTGATAGCCTTTTTTATATTCTTTTTGTTTGCTCTTGCCTTCATCACTTACCAAAACAGTTTCGTTTTTACAATTTACCAATTCAATAACCAATTTGGTGGTAAACATATTTGAATTATTCTTTACTTTTGGCACTAACCCCAAACACGGATTATTGGCTAATTCTTTAGGTTTCACTTCATTGTCAAATAATGTTTCGAAACCTTCTTTTTTAAATAAAAATTTGGTGAGGGAATTCAATTGATATTTATCTTCTAATTTCAAGAATTCGTATTTTTTAGGTACAATTACATATTTATAGGCATTCAAAGACTGTTGTGCCAAGGCTGTGCCATAAATACTAATAAAGAGTAAAAAGAATAATTTTTTAAGGTTCATAACAGTATAAATTTTATAGCTTTTAAAGATAAGTATTATTTTGTAATTATTTTTAATAAAAAACTCATTTGAATTTATCTGTCAAAAATCAAATTCATTCCGAATTGAGCTCCTATTTTTTTAGCATTGTAAATATCTTTATACCCTAATAAATTTTCAGCAGTGGCATATATATTAAATTTTCCGAATTGTGCTGAAAATCCAAGTCCGATATTTGAAAATGTATACGAATCTGCAGTATAGGTAATCTTAGCTTTTAAAAAATCAGACACGCTTCTGCTATAAAACAACGTAGTTGCTATTTGAGGCCGGCTGAGCCTAAAAATTGAATACAACTGTACTCCTATTTCATTTTGGAAGTTGGTAGTTGCTGTATTATTAAATGTTGGGCAAGCAGTTGCCCTTTTATATTTTCTCACTTGCTTTCCAAAACCGTAATTTAACGCTCCGTTTAGCTTTAGGGGCCTAAGCGTAAGGTAGGTTTTATGGCTAATTTCCCTATCTACTTGCGCGTTAAAATCATTGCTCAGCGCTTCCCAATAGCTAAATGTCTCTTCAGCCGGAGGGTCTAACAACCCTAAATTATTGACCTCAAAATCGCCTTTTACTTTATACGTAATAACTTTATTAGAATAGGTGATAAAACCCATATCTAACATACTGCCCGATACTTTTATATTTTCACGGATGTTATAGGTAAACCCCAAGTCAACACCCAAGCCTATATTACCTCCTATAAAAAGGTTTTTTAGGGCATCGCCTATAAGGGTCTCCCTAGCGGTTTTAGTAAAACCCGAACTGCGTAAGGTGGCATCAAAATTAGTTAAAAGGTGTTGATATGCGTTGTTTTGGTCTAACCTTGTTGAAATGGTGCCTTTATTATTTAGAGATTGTACATTAAAAATTCCGGAATAGATTTTGCCTCTTGCCCCTACTGTCAGTTTTTCATTCATTCTTCTGGAGATTCCTACATGAAAAACTCCAATTACATCACCCCTGTACCGAAGGCTACTCATGTCATAGCTTTTTGACAACTCTATATTTCCATTGCCATCAGTATTCCCTTCATAAAATAACAGGGCTATATCTTTAGGATAATATGCGGTAAAATCAGCTTCTTGATAAAAGCCAATACTGATATAGTCTTTATCATTACTACGTTGAAAACCTACATTAAAAACATCTAACTGCTCATTGACACTTATATAATCTCCGGTATCCAGCTGATGAATTATACTCCGTAGCTTCGTATTTATGGCTACACCGTCATTGGAAAACAACTTACTTATCAAACTATTATTGGTACCGCCATTGATGTAGATACCCGACAGTAACGGAATTCCGATATGTTTTGTAAAAGGCGTTTCACTTCCCGGATTTTGAAGCAGGGATTGAGGAATTTCCTGAAAACCGTATAATAACTGTTTATTTTGGGCACTTATTGAAATGCTTACAACGAATAATACGCAGAAATATTTAGGGAAGCCAATCATATTATTTATATAACAACTCAATGAGCAAAAAACCTCAACCAAAAAAATTGTTCATATTGTTTATTAGATACTTTTTTTAAAATCGAAAAGAAATCCTAGGTTTTCTATCTCAATGCCTGTTTACTTAAAAAAAGTAGGGGTGGATTAGCTTATCCATACCATAACGATTGGCTACTTAAAGATATTGCTTTATCTCTATTAGTTTTGTAATGCTAATCGTATTGTGATTTACTACTTCATTGTGATAATTAAAAAAAATGGTTTGCATCCCTATCTGTTGGGCTCCTAAAATATCGGCTTCCAAGCTATCGCCAATCATCATACTTTTTTCGGGTAGCGCTGCTGTTACTTCTAAAGCATGATTGAATATTTTAGGGTTGGGTTTTTTTACTCCTACGCTTTCAGAAGTTATTATTTGGTTAAAATAATGATGAATGGCGGCATTATTCATCTTTTTGAGTTGCACTTCATCAAAACCGTTGGTAATAATATGCAATTGGTAATTTGGCGCCAAATAATCTAACACCTCAATGGTGCCGTCAAACAATGCATTATAATTAGGTAAATTATCAATATAGACTGTGGCTAAGTGGTCTATCATCGTATCTGAGATATTATAATTTAACGCATTAAAAGATTCTTTTAACCGCCCATACCGCAATTCGGGTTTTGAAACTTTTTCTTCTCGATATAGTTTCCAATAATGATGGTTTATCGGCACATAATGATGTAGAAAAGCATCTAACGAAACGTCGATATGGTTATCCTTAAAAATAAAATCAAACGTTTTGGCAGAATTGGTTTCAAAATCCCAAAGCGTATGGTCTAAATCAAAAAAGATATGTTCTATATCATTTCCAGTCATATATTCATAGGTATTTCAGTCGCTAATAAGCGCTTTTTAAAAATGAGTGTGTAAGATACTACAAATAGTAATCCTAACACTAATTTCATAAAAATTGTTATTTCGAAACGGGCACATAAAGTAATGTAAATTAAAGTTTGCACTGCCAATACTAGTATAATTTGATATATAAAATAGGCGTCATTTTTACCAAATGCCAAAATGTTTTTATCATTAAAATGAAATGCTAACAGTAACAAAACATAAGTAATAGTTGTAGTGACGGCAGCCCATTGATATCCATACAAACTGATAAAAATAAGGTTTAACACAATATTTAGCAGTGCCGCACTTATTACAATAAGGCTCAACTTTTTTAACTGATTTGAAAATTTTAACCGCAATTCATAAAAATTCAAAAATCCGTGAATAAAGGCTGCTAAAAAAATCAACGGCATGATAGTATACCCGACTCTAAATTCCTCGCCTAAAAAAATGGTGGCAATATCTTTTGAAAAAATACTTATATAGGTAATTACAGGTAATCCGAAAATAACAAAAACCTTGCTATACTTACTGATTAGATGCGCAGAATTTTTAAAGTCGGTTTCTAATCCTTTTAATAGTGTTGGGTTTATCGTATTAAAAAAAATAGTGGACAATACCACAATTGAAAGTTGGCTTATTTTATATACTTGATCATAAATTCCGACAGATTCTAAATTGCCAAACCAATAAATTAGATACCTGTCACTTGAAGTAATTATCAAAAAAGCCATATTTATAATTAAGCCGGCACTTCCATAATGAATTAACTCTTTAAGATATTTTTTTTCTACACGTTTTATCGCAAATGATATATTTGCAGTATTTATCATTATAAAAAATAAGATTGCGAACGCATCAATCAAAACGAGGCTCAAAACCAATGCACTGATATCTGTATTGAATTTAAACACTAATAATAAGGCAACTGTCAAACTTAATAAAGCCCTTACCGATTGAAAAATGGTATAAAACTTAGCCTTTCCTTGTAGCCTAATAACAATCATATAAAAAAGAAATAGTTGATTTAAGGCCAATTGTAAAAAGGAATACAATATCAATTGTTTTACTAAAAAGTAATTTGTTGATAAATACCAACTTATGGATAAAAGTAATACCAGCAAAAAGGAGGCTCCATATATAAAAAGTAAGTTTGAATATAAAACCTTGAGGTGATTATTGATTTTATATTTGGCATAATATCTCCAAATACAAGAACCTATCCAAGAAAACAAGAGCATTCCTAAATAGGTGAAAGTAATACTTACAAGTCCTAAATAGCCATATTCTTCTTTATTAAAATGCCGCGTAAAAATTGGCGTTTTAATGAAACTTATGAGTAGCGGAATAAACGATCCTAAAAAGTACCAACTAAAATCTTTTAAAAACGGATTCTTTTTATATGCCATTTTTTAGTTTCTTTTCTCTTTCTTGTAAAAACGTTGTGTAAAAATTGATGAGGCGGTCTAATTCAAAATCCCACTTATATTTTTCTAAAGTTGCCTTTCTTCCATTCGTGCTATAGATTTTATATTTAGCACTATCAGTCAAAAGATTACACATTGCCTCTGAAATTTTATGAGGGTTATCGGGATTGACAACAATACCACAATTTTCTTGTTCAATATATTTTTTTATATGCCCAAAGTTGCTTCCAATAATAGGCAATGCAAAAGCCATATATTCAAAAATTTTTATGGGCATGCTAATTTTAAAAGTTTCTACGGGCAATAAGGTTACCAATCCTACTTTACTTTTATTATAAAAAGCACTTACCTCATTATAGCCCACTTCAGAGAATAACTGTATATTTTTATTGAGGTTGTTTTTATCTATATAACGCTGCATTCTTTGTTTAAAATTTTCTGGCGAATACTTACCTACAAAGGCAACTTTTACCGTTGGCAATTTTGAGGTTGCTATCTGTGTTGCTTCTAAAATTTTAAAAGCCCCTCTAAGTTCTGTTATACCTCCACAATAAATAAAGTCATATTCTTTATCGGCAATCGGAGTATTCGTAAAATCATTATAATTATTTGTGAAATTATAAATAACTTCAGCTTTTTCTTCGCCAATCTTTTCTCTAAACCTATCTCGAACAATAGCTTCGTTTGAAATTACCAAGTCGTAGCTTTTAGATACATTTTTTTCCCATTTATCTACTATTTGTGAAAAGAGGTATACCATTTTTTTTACTAGCCCTTTGGCCTGTGTATAGGAAATATAATCTTCAGCATAGGGTTCTCTAGCATCATAAAAAACCACGGGTTTATGCCTCAGCCTTTTTAACTTCTTGCCTATCTTATTAATCCATAAATCGTGAAAATGATATATTTCGGCTTGCAATGCTGCCGCTTTTTTAAATAATTTTTTATAATTGTTGTTAGGATTCAAATTTTTAAGCACAAAGTTTAAATAGCGGTTTTTAGAAAATGTTTTAACCTTTAAAACTTCATAATCAATTCCTTCTTTAGTAACCCCTTTTTGCTGTTCGTTTCCAATCAATAAATAAGAAACCTCATATCCTTTTTTTTGCAGCGGAACAGCCATTTTCCAATAAATTCTGTCATCGTACAAGCCGTGTTTATCAGCCAAAAAACATATTTTTACTTTCTCCTTCATAAGCGATATAACATGCGTTTGTACCAAAAGTATTCTTCTTTTTCGGCTCCAAAACTTCTATAAAACCGGGCAACTCCTGCTATCATTGAACCTTCAAAATCTAAGACAAGGTTCTTTTTAGAGTGTTCTTTAATCAATTCATTTACAAAATACGTTGGTATATTTTCTTTTTTTGCCAATGTAGTTGCTAGAGGTACCAGATAAGTAATCCTAAAACTATCTTCAAGCCAACACAAGCCGGCTATTACATTCTTATTTTTAAATACATTCCAAATATGAACATTGGTATTGCCACTACTTAATAGCTTTTGAAGTTTTTCAACTGAATCTTTATGAGTTTTATAACCTTTTTCCAATTCTTTATAAAGGCTTAAAAACGCATTAACACTTCCGTTTTTATCGATTGTAATATTGTTGAAATCTTTTTTACTAATTCTTTTCCTGTTCTTATTATACTTACTTTTTATGGTATTAAAATCTGTATTTAACTGCAAAATATAATTATACCGAACACTCATATGCTTACTTGTAAACCTATTTTCGGCATTAAAAAAAATATCGATTAGTTTAAATTTCTTCGGAATGGCTCTAATAAATTCTTCTATCATTGATGCATCAATGCTTGAACTTGAAAAAATACCTAATTGTTGTATCCAAGGAGCCTGATATATATAATTAATACCATATTTTTTTCGTTTTGGCAGAGGCATTACCATGTGATAATTGTCTTTTACCAACACATTCCAATCATCACAAACAATATCTAAATACCAACTATACGCATAGATGCGCGAATTAGCAGCACTTGAAATACACTGATTGTATCTCTTTTCATCTAGTTGATCTCTAGTTAGGTATTGAATCATTATTAGTTATGATACATTGGAAGTTTGAAATGCCGTCAACTTTTTAAAAACATCAATATAAACTTTTTTCCACCGCCGCCATCTTCCGGTATTGCTTACCGTGTCATTATGAAAAAGTGTAATAAACGTTCCTTCTACTTTTTTTACTTCCCGTGCTAATCTGATAATTACCTCATAGGCTCTTTTGTTTGACAACTCTAAATAATCACGCAGCGTACCATCCATAACTGCAAAAGGATATATTTTTAAAGGTGTTTGAATTTCGTAATCTAAATCATAAAAATAAAAAGGAGTACAGGTACTGGCCCTAAATCCGTAATACGCCGCATATCCCATCGTATAATCTTCTTGTACTTCTAAGTTTATAAGATTTTGATATGTTTCGGGCATATCTAATCGCAAATAATGTTGCCTCGATTTTAGTACGGGTCTATTTAAAATATTTTCTAACCGCAATTTCTCCTTCTTTAAAAGGGCTTCGTTTTTCATGGTAAAATATGACGGGTGTAACCCTACATCGGCATAATCGGCAATAGATTTAATGAGCGATTTTAATTTTGAATTACTCGAAGAAATATTTTTATCATAGGTTGTATAATCACCAACTAAAAAGAAAAAAGTAGTAGTGATGCCATATTGCTTTTGAAGGCTTATCAACTCTTCAAAAGTATCAAACGGGTCTAGCCTAAAACCTAATAATACCAATGTTCTATTCCATATTTCTACCAATTTAAATTTTAGCAAATCACTAAAATAACCTCCTATATTTCGTACAATCCCTTTGTGTTTAAAACAAAACGCCATATCTACATCAATGGTTGAAACATAGGTGAATTTTCTATTTTCAAATTGATATGACGGAAATTTTTCTTTTAATAATTCTCTAAACTTATAAGCCCAAATATCTATCAATGGCTTTTCTAAAAAATTATTTTTATAAGCCAAACTTTCTTCTGCCGGAAACCTATCAAAGTTATCTTTTACATGAGGTAAATATTCTTCGTACCTACTTAGTAAATAAAAAGTAGCTGCAAAAATATCGAAAGGGATGGTTGCTGCTTGGCGCGATTGAAAAAAACAAACCGTATCTTCCCAAGTGCCCATAGTAATCTCAATATCATTAATGCCTTGTTCAAAAAGCAACCCGTTACTTCTTACATAAAATTCATTTCTCAACGGTTGCTTTGAGTACGTAAACTTTAAGCCGTTATGCGCAATAAATTCTTCTACTTTCATGGTAAACTGAACCCGAATTTGTAAAATTCGGGTAAAAAAATGTTTGAAAGTATAGGTTAATCTAGGCGTTACTTTGTGTGTATAGACTAAAAGCATTATATTAAATTACTATCTGCAAAGCTAAAATACGCTTTTTCGGTTATTAATAAATGGTCTAAAACTTTTATGTCTAAAATTTTACCGGCTTCTTGTATTTTTCGTGTTAGGTCTAAATCAGACTTGCTCGGCTTTAAACTTCCTGATGGATGATTATGGCACAAAATAACAGCAATGGCAGATAACTCTAATGCTTTTTTAAACAACATTCTTATGTCAACCAAAGTACCTGTAATACCGCCACTGCTCAGTTGGTTTTTATAGATGATTTTATTAGAGTTATTGAGGTATAACACCCAAAATTCTTCATGGCTTAACTCACCTATAATGGGTTGCATAATGTTAAATACAGCGTTGCTGTTTGTTACTTTGGGGCGCTCTAAGGCTTCTTCTAATCGGCGGCGGCGGCCTAACTCTAATGCAGTAATGATAGTTATCGCTTTGGCTTTGCCTATTCCTTTGAACTCAATCAAATCATTTACTGATAACCTGCCTAATTCATTCAAATTATTATTAACAAAAGTTAGTATGCGTTTTGCCAAATGAACAGCACTCTCACTTTTATTTCCCGAGCCTATTAAAATGGCTATCAATTCGGCATCTGAAAGTGAATTCTTGCCTTTTAGTACTAGTTTTTCCCTTGGCCTGTCGTCTTCTTTCCAGTTTTTTATTGAAAAAGATTTTTGCTCAGCAATCATTTGATAAAATTTTTCTAAAGATAAAGCAACTCTTTTGAACTTTACAAATTTCCTGCAAAAATATCCCTCAGTAGGCTCTTTTTAGTTTTACATTCTTTAAAAAACCCTCTTTAACACCTTGTATATTTGTTAAAGCCTATAAGTATAAATGAGTTCACAGAAAAAATAATACATTTGTAAGCACTTTAAATTAATTTTTAATGAGGATAATTATTGCGGGAGCAGGAGAAGTGGGGTTTCATTTGGCAAAATTACTATCTTTTGAATCTCATGACATTACGCTAATTGACCAAAAAAAAGAGCAGTTAGCGCATGCCGATACCCGGTTAGACATTCGGGTAATGAAAGGCAATGCCACCTCTATTTCTATTTTAAAAGATGCCGATGTGGCCAATACTGATTTGGTTATTTCGGTTACCTCTAATGAAACCGTAAATATTACCATTTGTGTGTTGGCAAAAAGGTTAGGTGCAAAACAAACCGTTGCCAGAATTAACAATTCTGAATTTATCGATAATAAAGACGAAATAAATTTTTCTGAATTTGGCATAGACGAACTCATTTCAACCGAAGAGTTAGCATCCAATGAAATTAAAATGCTACTCAATCAAGCGGCTTTCAATCACATGCATGAATTTGACCAAGGTGAATTGAGCATGTTGGGCATTATTTTATCAAAAACAGCCCCTTTTGTAGGGATGTCTGTAAAAGAAGCCGCAGCTACGTTTCCTGAAATTCATTTTATGCCCATAGCTATTCAAGGCAAATATGCCGACCGCCTTATTATTCCTCGTGGGGATACCGTTTTCAAAAAAGGAGACCTCGCCTATTTTATTACCCTAAGAGAAGGCGTAAATGATTTGTATAAACTTACCGGAAAAATTAAAAAAGAAGTGCATAATGTAATGATTCTAGGAGGTAGCTCTATAGGAAAAAGAACCGCAAAAGAACTTTGTGATAAAAAATTAAATATTAAAATCATTGAAAAAAACAAAGCCAAAGCATTTGAATTAGCAGATGAGTTACCCAATGCCTTAGTGGTTTTAGGCGATGGCAGGGATATTGAACTGCTACAAGAAGAAAATATTGAAGAAATGGACGTTTTTATAGGTACCACAGAAAGTCCCGAAACCAATATTATGACCTGTTTGGTGGCGAAATCTAAAAAAGTAGGCAAAACAATAGCATTGGCAGAAAATGTAGACTATTCAAAACTCTCACATTCAATCGGAATCGATACGATTATCAATAAAAAATTATTAGCTGCCAACAGTATTTTTAGGTATATTCGAAAAGGGGATGTTTTAGAGATTGCTACTTTAAATAATTTAGACGCTGAAATTTTAGAATTTAAGGTGAGAGAAAATTCAAAAATCACCCATACTATTATTAGAGAATTAAATTTTCCGCGGCAAGCAACTATTGGAGGGGTTATCAGAGATGGCAAAGGCTATATTGCATTAGGAGGCTTCCAAATTCAAGCACATGACAAAGTTGTTGTTTGTTGTTTAGCCGAAGATGTTAAAAAAGTAGAAAAGTTTTTTTATTGATTCTATACATTATGAGTGCATTTAGGCTTTTAAAATGTGTACTCAAAAAATAACTAACCTAATGAAAAAATTAAACATAAGAATCATTTTTCAGATGATGGGTTTCTTACTCATTTTTAATGGTTTGTTTATGTTTATTTCAGGATTCATCAGTGTATTTTATAAAGATGGCGCTTCAAAAGGAATCTTCTTTGCCGGTGTTATCACCATTGTTGTAGGTTTATTATTCAGGTTTGTAACCAAAGGGTTTAAAAAAGAAATCCAAAAAAGAGAAGGCTATATTGTAGTGGCTCTCGGGTGGGTGCTCATGTCACTATCGGGTTCTTTACCTTATCTGTTTACAGAGTCTATTCCTTCTTTTACCAATGCCTTTTTTGAAACCATATCGGGGTATACTACTACAGGTGCTTCTATTTTAGACGATATAGAAAGTATCCCTAAAGGAGTTTTATTTTGGCGTAGTACCACACATTGGATTGGTGGAATGGGAATTATCGTATTGACTATTGCCGTATTGCCCTTATTGGGTATTGGCGGCATGCAGCTTTTTGCTGCTGAAGCCCCGGGGCCTTCTGCCGATAAACTGCATCCGCGAATTACTGATACCGCCAAGCGTTTGTGGTATATTTATTTTGGATTAACCGTTGCAGAGACTATTTTTTTAAAGCTAGCAGGAATGGGGCTTTTTGATGCTGCTAACCATGCCATGAGCACATTGTCTACCGGTGGCTTCTCTACAAAAAATGCCAGTGTAGCGCATTGGAACGACCAACCTCTTATTCAATACATTATTATTCTTTTTATGATTTTGGCAGGGACAAATTTTGTATTGAGTTACTTTGCATTTAAAGGAAAAATAAGTAAAGTGCTTCAAGACGAGGAGTTTAAAACCTATATTTTAAATATAGTGGGCATCACCATTATTGTAGCATTGGTGGTTTATTATAAGGCTCATATTTCAACTATACCCACAGAAACACAATTGATAGCGCACCCTATGGTATTTGGCCAATTTGAAAGTGCACTGAGGCATGGCCTATTTCAGGTAACATCGGTGGTTACCACAACTGGATTTGTAACTGCTGATTTCACCTTATGGACACCTTTTTTGACAACCATTTTCTTTTTCTTAATGTTTTTTGGGGCTTCTGCCGGTTCAACTGCCGGTGGCGTTAAATTTGTTAGGCATATCATTATGATTAAAAACGGCTTTTTAGAATTCAAACGGTCTATACACCCTAATGCCATAGTACCCGTGAGATATAATAACAAAACGGTGGCCCAAGACATTGTTTTTAACATCATGGCATTTTTTATATTATATTTGATAGTATTTGCATTGGGTGCCTTGGTTTTCGGAACCTTAGGGTTAGATTATATGTCTGCCTTAGGTGGGTCAGCATCATCATTGGGTAATGTAGGGCCGGCCTTTGGAACGTTAAGTCCGGTAAACAACTATGATAGTTTACCCATTGCGGGTAAATGGTGGTCTGCATTTTTAATGCTGTTAGGCAGGTTAGAACTTTTTACCGTTTTGATATTATTTACACCCTATTTCTGGAAATCTAATAAGTTTTGAAATTTATAGACCAATTACATAGAGACTTATATTTAGATACACATCCGAAACGGATTGTATCACTAGTACCCAGCCAAACCGAATTATTGGTAGGTTTGGGCTTAGAAGACGCTATCGTTGGCATTACTAAATTTTGTGTACACCCGGCTCATTTAAAAACATCAAAAGCCATCGTTGGAGGCACAAAAAAGATAAACTACCGGAGGATTACGGCATTAAAGCCCGATATTATTATCTGTAACAAAGAAGAAAACACAAAAGAAATTGTTGAAGAGTTAGCCAAAAAATACTCGGTGTATGTTTCTGATATTGTAACTTTAGAAGATGCTTTTAGTTTGTTTTTAGATATGGGAAAAATCTTCGACAAAAAAGCAGCAGCCCAACAGTTGGTAAAGGATATTCAAGTAAAGCTAAACAATTTTACTAAATTTATTGAACAAAGCCCTTTAAAAAGAGTAGCTTATTTTATTTGGGCAAAACCTTGGATGGCCGCCGGCGGAAATAATTATATCAATACAATCCTCAAGTTGAATAAGTTTGACAATATCTTTAAAAATTCACCTGACAGATACCTCGAAGTGTATATTGAATATTTGACAGGTCTGAGCCCTGAATTACAACCCGAGATAATAATGTTGCCTTCAGAACCTTTTACTTTTGAAGAAAAACACGTTGAAGAATTAAAGAAATATATCAATTGCCAATTTATGTTTGTAGACGGTGAGATGTTTAGCTGGTACGGTTCAAGGCTCTTAACAGCATTGGATTATTTTAAAGAGCTACAAAATAAGATGATTGAATAACAAAAAATAGCCACCTAAATAATAAGTGGCTATTTTTTTAAGCGTAATTAATCTATTGAAAAACTACTTTTTAAAAATTACCCGGATTTTGAGTAATATTCGGGTTGTTTACAATCTCATCATCAGGTATAGGCAATATTACCTTATTTGCCCCCGGAGCTGATTCCGAGCCACCTCCGGGTCTTAAGTTTAGATTATTACGCAATAAATCCATTCTACGGTGCCCTTCAAAACAAAGCTCTTTCCTTCTTTCTATTGAAATTGCATTCAAATCTACCGTTGCCAATGCTGTAAGTCCGGCTCTAGCCCTTAATTCATTAATATCATTTAATGGAGAATCTCCAATAGAAGTACCTCCCCGAAAATTAGCTTCGGCACGTATCAGGTACATCTCGGTAATTCTCAGCACCATTCCATCAGATGCATTGTTGACAATGTCAGGGTATTTTGTCGTAAAGAAGGTATTATTACCTCCGGCATCAGTAGCGGCTACTGACAAATCGCTAAACCTTTTATCTCCGGGAGTCAATGCAAAAAGGTCTAATAAATCTTGACTAAATGGGGCATCTCCTCTACCACCCGGAGCGGCATTATAAAAATTGACATACACTTCATCTGAACCCCCCGGTTCTTGCGGGCCATCGGTAGGAGTATTTACAATCACAAAAATATGTTCGGGCGAAGTAGGATTATTGTCGTAAAAATCATAAGCAGTTGCCAAACTATACTCGCTAGAGCTTATTACAGTATTCGCAAATGTTGCCGCATTGTTCCAATCTTCTCTATATAAATACAATCGTGCCAATAAGGCTTCTGCAGCACCTTTCTCAGCTCTTGCACCATTACTTACCGGCAAATCGGGAATTGCTTCTAAAAGGTCTTTTTCAACTTGGGCATGTACTTCGTTTACCGTAGACCTTTCTAGTTGAAAATCTTGATTATTACTACCATTAAAAACAGTAAGAACTATCGGAATTCCTAAGTTAGCACCATTTGAAAACTGGTATGGTTGTGCAAACAAATTTACCAGATGAAAATGTGTCCATGCCCGTACAAATTTTGCTTCAGCAATAAATTGCGCTTTTTCAGCATCAGAAAGATCTGCTAAATTCACCGCCGGTAAATTTACAATGATTTGATTGGCAGCCCCTATGGCTTCATAACCATCAAACCAAATATTATCGATAGAAGCATTGGTGGCTAATGTTTCAAATTGGTCAATTTCTTGTAAACTCGGAAAACTTCCCACAAATTTTACATTGTCAGACATATAATCTGAGATTAGTTGTGACATTCCGTTTAAATCGCCACTTTGCAGTTTGCTATACATACCAACAACTGCTCCTACAATAGTAGCTTTACTATTAAACACCGTATTAGAGGCCACGTTATCTTCCGGCAGCACATCTAACCTGCTATCACAAGAAAAGATTGTTAAAATGCTAACAATTATAAGTATTAAATTAATTTTTTTCATTTTATTATTTTTTGATTAAAAAGTTAGTCTTGCTCCAAATAAATATGATTTAGACTGTGGAGCCGTAAAAAATGTTTCCCCTTGAAATAACGGATCAACATCATCGGTAACTTCCGGGTCAATTCCATTTAATTCATTCCCTTTAATTGTAAACAAATTAGTTGCTGTTGCATAAAACCGAAGCCCTGAAATAAATCCTAATTTATCCAATGCTTTTTTAGGAATATTATAACCTAGCGTTATATTCTTTAGCCTCAAATAAGAACCGTCTAACATTTGCAATGATGAACGTTGGTTGAACCTGTTAAAAGTTACACTTGTTGGGCTTGGTAAAAAAGCATTATCACCAGGTTGCCTCCAAAAATTGAGGTTTTGCGTTCTGATATTTACAATCCCACCGATAGCATCGTTACCATCGGCAAACCGCAGTCCGTCTAAGACAATTTCATTGCCATAAGAATAATTCATCAAAACAGAAAGGTCAAAATCCTTATATTTAAAATTATTGGTAATACCACCCGAAAAATCAGGCAAAGGGCTTCCTACCACTACCCTATCATTTGTACTGGGGTTTAATGTTATGTTACCATTAGCATCTAACCATTCTGCATCACCGGTTTGAGGATTCACGCCAACATATCTAATCAAGTAAAAATTATTTAATGACTCGCCCTCTATAGCTCTTTGAATAGGGCCGTCAATAATTCTTCTGCCCTGTGAATCTGTAGCGGCATCAGCATTTAATTTATTTACTCGGTTATCAATAAAAGATATATTAAAACTGGTCGACCATTCAAAATTTTCTGATTTTACGTTTACCGTATTTAAATCAAACTCCCACCCTGTATTTTGCATTTCACCAATGTTTTTTGTGATGGTTGTAAAACCGGTTTGAGGAGGCAATACCTGATTCAGCAATAAATCGCTTGTAACTTTTTTGAAATAGTTTGCGTTAAAACTTATCCTACCCTGTAAGAAAGTAGATTTAATACCTATATCAAAGGTTTCGCTTTCTTCCCATTTTAAATCGGGATTTTCCGGTTGATTGGGAATTACGCCTGACTGTCCGTTAAAATCAGCAATAGCACCTGCTGCAAATAATCCTAACGATGGAAAAGTACCAACTCTATCATTACCAACAGTACCGATACTTGCCCTTAATGACAGGTAATTAAAAAAGTCTAAGTCTTCAATAAATGTTTCTTCAGATAATACCCAACCTGCGGCTACCGACCAAAAATTTCCAAATCGATTGTTTTTACCAAATCTTGAAGAGCCGTCTCTTCTAAATGAGCCTTCTAAAATATATTTTCCCTGATAGTCATAAGATACCCTTGTAAATAACCCGTACAATCTTGAAGGAAATCGATCTCCATTAAGTATCGTTGGTGTTGACCCGGAGCCTAAATTTCTCAAGTCATCTGTCAAAAATCCGGTAGCTGATACATTTGACCTGGTTCGCAATGTTTCTTCATAATTCAATCCTGCAATAACAGTCAAATTATGATTGTCAGCAATAGTTGTGTTGTATTTCAAAATTTGATTTGTCAGCCACCTATCTTCAGAAATTAATACTTGTTGGGCAAATCCGCCGGGTGAATTGAACTCGGCATTCCGTACAAACTCTTCCAGTTCTAATTTATCGACTCCGAATTCTGATTTAAAAGTAAGGCCTTCAAATAGTTTAATTTCCATAAATGCATTTCCAATAAGTCTAAATGTTTTTAATTCATCGGTGTTCAATGCCACTCTAGCAAAAATATTAGGGATAAACGACCCTGATTGTACAAAATTACCATCGGCATCAAAAGCCGGCACCACCGGACTTTGTAAGAATGCTGTGGTAAAAGGGGCATTGATATTATTTTCAATACCTACTCTGTTAAGTCTAGTATTGGTTCCGCTTAAATTTACCCCGGCTTTCAGCCATTTGTTAACTTGCGTATCAATATTTACCCTAACACCTGACTTTTCGAGTGCATTACCGATAATAAACCCTTCAGTATCTTGATAATTCACACCAAAGAAAAAAGAAGTATTCTCACTACCTCCTCGTACTCCTACATTATAATTTTGAGATATTCCTGTTCTTTGAACCCCTCCTAACCAATCGGTACCGGGGGTACCGATAGAACCCAATCCTAAACTTTCAGGGGTCACTGTTGTACCTTGTTGTATAGAGGCCACTTCTGCTTTAAATCTTCTAAATTGATCTGCAGTTAAAATATCAGGAACATCAGTAGATTCGCTCATTTGCGTATTTACATCTAATGTTACAGTAGTTTTAGAGTTTCTTTTACCTCGTTTTGTGGTAATTAAAATTACTCCATTGGCACCTCTAGATCCGTAGATAGAGGTTGCTCCTGCGTCTTTTAAAACAGTGAATGATTCTATATCATTTGCATTGACATAGGATAATGGGTTGATACCTGTATTACCACCACGTAATAATGTATTATCTGTGTCTGTTAGAGGCACACCATCAATCACAATCAATGGCTGGCTACCGGCATTTATAGAATTTACGCCTCTAACCCTAATAACAGCGGCTGAACCTAAAACTCCCGACGCATTTACAACTTGTACTCCAGAACTTTGGCCTTGCAATAATTGATCTGGAGAAACCACTTGTAAATTTTCTATGGCAGCTTCTTTAATAATTGAAACATTTTGAATAATCTTCTTTTCAGTTTGTTGTCCATAACCAATAATGACAACTTCTTCTAAGATATTATTATCTGCAGTCAACACTACATCAATAGTATTTGAATTGCCTACAACTTTTTCTTGCGTTATCATTCCTATAAAACTAAATCTTAAGATATCTCCAGTACTTGCCTTAATAGCATACTTACCATCAAAATCTGTCTCTGTACCTGTTGTAGTTCCTTTAATGATTACACTTACTCCCGGTAATGGCCCGGTATCATCAGAAACCGTACCTGTTATAGTTCTTTCTTGTGCATGTAATAGTACTGTGCCAAACATGATAAAAAAGAAACATAAATTGAAAAATTTACACTTCATAAATAAAATTTTTTAATTAAACATTTGAATTAGTGTATGAGAAATAAAAAGGCAGGCATTAATCAAAGTACCCTTAAATGAAGTCAAAGTTTAGTGGAAATTTAATCTTTTTAAAAATAGATTTTCTTAATGCCTTGCCCTAAATTAATTCAAATACAAGCCAAAAAAAATACTTTGTCAAAAGTTTAAGGGTAATGCCTATCATCATTTTCCTTGCCGACAGAAAATTACCTTAGATTTACCTTTTGTTGTTTAGGAAGAAAAATTTTGTTTATAGAAACGAAAAAAGGGGTATTACTATTGAGCCCAATCAATAAGCGGGACTTATTCTTTGCCGCTTCAAACTCTTTAAATATTCTGAAGGTGTAATACTTGTGTGCTCCTTAAAGGCTTTATTAAAAGTAACTTTATTGTTAAAACCTACATCGTAGGCAACATCAATAATATGTAAATTATTATTGGTGTCGTTTTTAAATATTTCTTGGGCTTCTAAAATTCTGTATTTATTAA
>Ga0256841_1001795_pt1:10000-17827 | contig 17827 bp, 10 predicted proteins | sample 356308metaG_FD_185971 | JGI IMG/M metagenome (GOLD analysis project Ga0256841, IMG submission 185971) | Hydrothermal vent microbial communities from Mid Atlantic Ridge, Atlantic Ocean - 356-308 | ecosystem: Environmental > Aquatic > Marine > Hydrothermal vents | place: Atlantic... | reverse complement strand
GAAGATGGCCTCCAGTTCGGCTTCCTTCCCGCGCTCGCACACGATGAGCATGCGTTCCTGGCTTTCCGAAAGCATGACCTCGTACGGCGTCATCCCTTCCTCGCGCATCGGCACGCGGTCGGCGTGGACGTTCATGCCGACGCCGCCTTTGGCGCTCATCTCGCACGAGGAGCACGTCAGCCCCGCCGCGCCCATGTCCTGGATGCCGACGACCACGCCGCTCCGGATGACCTCGAGCGTGGCTTCGAGGAGGAGCTTCTCCGTAAAGGGATCGCCGACCTGTACGCTCGGGCGTTTGGCCTCGCTGGCCTCGGAGATCTCCTCGGAGGCAAACGTTGCGCCGTGGATGCCGTCGCGCCCGGTGGCCGAGCCGACGATGTACACCGGGTTGCCGACGCCCTCGGCGATGGCCGAAGCCGTCTCGCCGACTTTCACGAGGCCGACGCTCATCGCATTGACGAGCGGATTGCCTTCGTAGGCGGGATCGAAGTAGACCTCGCCCGCGACGGTGGGCACGCCGAAGGAGTTGCCGTAGTCGCCGATGCCGCGCACGACGCCGTCGAAGAGGTAGCGCACGCGGGGGTTTTCGAGCGAGCCGAAGCGGAGCGAGTTGAGCGAGGCGATGGGCCGCGCGCCCATGGTGAAGATGTCGCGCTGAATGCCGCCGACGCCGGTGGCCGCGCCCTGATACGGCTCGACGGCCGAGGGGTGGTTGTGGCTCTCGATCTTGAAGGCGACGGCCAGCCCGTCACCGATGTCGACGAGGCCCGCGTTCTCCTCGCCCGCGCCCACGAGGAGCGCCTTGCCTTCGCGCGGGAGGGTCTTCAAAACGGCGATGGAGTTTTTGTACGAGCAGTGCTCGCTCCACATCACCGCGTAAATGCCGAGTTCGACGTACGTGGGCGTGCGCCCGAGCCGCTCGACGACCCGGCCGTATTCTTCTTCGGTCAGGCCATGTTCGAGCGCGAGTTCGAGCGTAACCTCGGGTTCGGTCAGCGTGGTGGGGATCATCAAAAAGCAAAAGTCAGAAGGCCGAAAGGCCGATGGAATACCGGCGAGAACGTTGAAAACCCCCGCCCACACATTACGTTTCAAGGATTTCTCTAAAATACAAAAGACCCCCGACCTTTCCGGAGAAGATCGGGGGTCCCGGCGCGAAGCCTATGTAAATTCAGAGCATTTATTTCATGAGCATCATGGTTTTGCTCTGAACAGTGGCTCCGGCGCGCAGCCGGTAGAGGTACATGCCGCTGGCCAGACGCGAGGCGTCGAAGCGCGCCGTGTACTGCCCGGCGGGCCGCTCCCCGTCGACGAGCACGGCCACGCGGCGGCCGGTGAGGTCGAAGACTTCGAGGCGGACGTGGGCCGCTTCGGGCAACGCATACCGGATGGTAGTGACGGGGTTGAACGGCTCGGGGTAGTTGCCCTGCAGCCGGGGCGCCTCGGCCACCCCGGATACGGGCGAGGCCGGGCGGGCGGGCGTCTCCGCCAGGGCGCGCGGCGCCACGGCCCCGATGACGGTCCACTTGATCTCCTCATAGGCCACCTCCATGTCTTCGAAGGGGCTGGCGGCATCGAGCCGCACCTCGGTGAGCCGGATGTCGGCGAAATTGTCCGCGCCCTTGGGCACCACCCGGATTTCCCCTTCGGCGCCGTTGCGCAGCACGGCGATGAGGAAGCCGTCCCATCCCTGGTTGGCCAGCGTGGCCATGCCGAAACCGTCGAGGGTCATGCCGGTGACCCCGAGTCGAAAGCCATTGGGCACGGTCCGCTCACGCAGGATGTTGCCGTTCCGCACGAACTGCAGGTTGAAGTCGGTCCAGCCGGTGGCCGGGTCGGCTTCGAGCTCGAAGAAGGTCTTGGTGCCGACCTGGATCGTGCTGAAACGCCACATGGAATCGAGCACCGCCGCATTGATGGTGCCCCCGAGGCTCCAGTCGAGGGACTCGCCGCTCCGCAGCGAGAGCGGGCGCATGTCGGTCCATACGCCGGCGGTCCCTTCCGGCAAGACGGTCCGGACGCCGTCGAGGCCGCTGTCGCCGATGTCGCTCCACAACAGGGAATCCAGCAAAGCCGTCACCAGGGCCTCGCTCTGCCGATTGGGAAAATGCTCGAGGCCGTATTTGTGGAGCGACGCTTCGAGAATGGTTACCTCACTCAACTGACGGGGGATGATGGTCATGCCGGTGATGTAGTCCGGCACGAGGGTCTGTCCCTGCGGGACGATGGCGACGCGGTCGCCATAGGCGGGCCTCTCGGCTCCCATGATCCAGATGTCTCGGGGCTTGATGAGCTGGTACGAGAATCCCAACACCGGCGTCGCCCCGGCCCGGCGGACATCGGGACCAAGCCCCAGAATATCCGATTCTTCGGCTTTCTCCAGGTCGGTTTTCTCGCACCATGTGAAATCCGGGAAGTCGCTGCCCCCTTCCCAGTCGATCCAGAGGATCTCGGGGAGATCGGGGAGGGGGAACGGGCCGGGTGGCGGCGTCCCCGGCCCCGGATCGGCAATGGTGGTGTCGATGACCACTTCGTCGCCATTGGTAACGACGATGCGGAGCGTCTCTATGTCGAGCGTGGGGAAGCTGATGCCCAGTCCGACGCCGGGGCCTACATCGTCACGCGGGTCTTTGGTTTCGACCACATCGAGCTGGACGATGTCGATTCGTTCGCTTGAGCCTTCGTTCCGTCCCTCCCACACGTGCGTGAAGCCGCGTCCCGGGACGAAGGTGTTCTCGGTTTCGTACAAAGGGGTGACCGAAAGCCCTTCGCTGTCCCCCACGTCAACGATGACGCCACTCCCGTCGTCCTGCTCGGCCGTAATGCAAAGGCGAAGCGAATCGACCAGGGCGGCCATCTCGGCATTGCCCGTTTTTTCCCACTGCATCATCGCCCAGCGGAGCGAGTCGACTTTGGTGACGGGTTGCGCGAAGGTCCACCCGGGAGCCGTCAGGAAGCCCAGCAGGCAAAGCATAGTGAGTTTTGATCTCATTTTTCCTTCTCCAGGTTGATTCATCCATATGATTCGGCGAGACTCCTTCCGAATCCGGGTCTTCGTTAACAATGGCGACACTTTGCTTCGCTTTTGGACACGCTTCCGAAAAAATCGCCTTCCCTGTAAAATTGCCTGAAATCAACGTATGTTATTTCGTCCGAAGGCGGTAATCACGGGCATGAGAGGGCACGAGACATGTTGAGAGAAGGAGACGTCACGCAGTGGCTCCAGCGGCTGAAGGAGGGGGAAGAGAATGCGCTGGAGCACCTGATGCCGTTGTTGTACGACGAGCTCCGGTTGATGGCGCGGCAGCATCTCCGGAAGGAACGCTCCGGGCACACGCTCAACCCGACGGCGCTGGTCAACGAGGTGTACCTGAAACTGGCGAAGCAGGAACAGATTCCGGCGACGCACCGCACGCAGTTTTTGGGAGTGGCCGGCCGGACGATGCGGCGCGTGCTGATCGACTATGCCCGTGCGCGAAAGCGCCTCAAGCGCGGCGGCGGACAATCTCCGATCCCTCTCGAAGAAGCCGCCCCCTTTCTCTCCGACACCGAGGCGGATGAGATCCTCGCCCTCGACGACGCGCTCGACCGCCTCGCCGCCGTGAACGAGCGCGGGAGCAAGGTGGTGCAATACCGCTTCTTCAGCGGCCTCACGCTCGAAGAAACCGCCGAGGTCATGGGGCTCTCGCTCAAGACGGTCCATCGCGCCTGGATCGCCGCGCGCGCCTGGCTGCGCAAGGAGATCGCGCAAGATCTGGACCTGTGAGCGGCCCCGCCTGACCAGGATCGCGACCGAACGTCGCCATTCAGAATAGACGCCTTTTTTGTTTTCACGCCCGCACCGCCATGGCTGCCTCCTGGGACCGTCTCGAGACCCTCTTCTTCGCCGCGCTCGAACGGATGCCCGAGGCGCGCGCCGCCTATCTCATGGAAGCCTGCGCGGACGACCCCGACCTCCGGCGGGAAGTCGAGGAGATGCTCTTCGCGCACGAAGAGGGCGATTCGCTCCACATCGAAGAACGGCTGCTTGCCGGCGCGCCGCCGGCGCCCGATCCCGAATCTCTGGCGGGGGCGCACGTAGGGCCCTATCACCTCAAGCGCCTCCTCGGGCAGGGCGGCATGGGGGCGGTCTACCTGGCCGAGCGCGCCGACGGTCAGTACGAACAGCGGGTGGCGCTGAAGCTCATCCGGGCCGGCCTGCACTCGGTGGAGATCGCCGCGCGTTTCCGGATGGAGCGCCAGATCCTCGCCCAGCTCGTCCATCCCCACATCGCCCACCTCACGGACGGCGGCATGACCGCCGACGGACGGCCCTACCTGGTGATGCAATACGTCGAGGGCATCCCCCTCACCACGTACTGCGACGCGCACCGGCTCTCCATCGAGGAGCGGCTGCGCCTCTTCGCCACGGTCTGCGCCGCCGTGCAGTTCGCCCATCGGAACATGGTCGTGCACCGCGACCTCAAGCCGTCGAACATCCTCGTCACGAAGGAGGGCGTGGTCAAGCTTCTCGACTTCGGCATCGCCAAACTGCTCGACGCCGAAGCCGCCGAGGGGCCGATGACGCGCGCGGACGTGCGCGTGATGACGCCGGAGTACGCCGCCCCCGAACAGATTCGCGGCGAAGCCATCACCACGGCGACGGACGTATACGCGCTCGGGGTGCTTCTCTACGAACTGCTCACCGGCCGCCACCCGTATCCATTGTCCCGGCGTTCGGGATCCGAGGTTGAGCGCGTGATCTGCGAGGACGACCCGCCGCGTCCTTCGCTGATCGTCACGAACGCCGCCGAGCCGGAGCCCTCGTTGTCGCCGGAGGCGGTGAGCGCCGCGCGCCGCACGCCGGTGCGCCGGCTGCGCCGGTTGCTTCGCGGCGACCTCGACAACATGGTGATGATGGCGCTTCGGAAAGAGCCCGCCCGGCGCTATACGTCCGCCGGCCAGATTGCCGAGGACATCGAGCGGTACCTGACGGGACGGCCCGTCATCGCGCAGAAGGACACGCTCGGGTATCGCCTGCGCAAGTTCGTCCGGCGGCATCGCGCCGGGGTGGCCACGGCTGCGGCGTTCGTGATCCTGCTCCTGAGCTTCACCGTGGTGACGCTGCTTCAGGCGCGGACGGTGGCCCGCCAGCGCGACCTCGCGCAGGCCGAGCGCGACAAGGCCGAGCAGGTGGCGCAAATGCTCATCGACCTGTTCAAGGGCTCCGATCCGACCGGAGCGCGGGGCGGCGGGATCACCGCGCGCGAGATCCTCGACGAGGGCGCCGAGAAGATCCGTCGCGAGCTGAAGGATCAGCCGGAGACGCAGGCGCGCATGCTGAGCATCATCGGCCAGGTCTACCGAAGCCTGGGTTTGTATGATCAGGCCCGTTCCGCCCTCGAAGACGCCGTTGCCCGGTACCGGCAGCGAGGAAGCCGATCGCTTGACTTCGCCACGGGGCTGAAAGAACTGGCCAACCTGAGGATTCGTCTCGAAGACCTGGACGCCGCCGAGCCGCTTTTGCGGGAAGCCCTCACCCTGCCGCCCCCCCACGACTCCAGCGACACCGAGCGGGCCAGCCTCCTCAACAGCCTCGCCCTCGTGCTCGAAGGGCAGGGGCGCACCGACGAGGCGCGCATCACCCTCCAGCGAGCCATCGAGATACGCCGCCGTGTCCTTGGCGACAAGCCGGACGAAAACCTGGCGGCCAACCTGAACAACCTCGCCAACTTGCTTCAGGACGAAGGGGAGTCGGAGGAAGCGGAGCACATGTACGAGGAGGCCCTCGCGATGGTCGAGGCGATCCGGGGGCCGGAGCATCCGTACGTCGCCTTCACGCTGAACAGCCTTGCCTCGCTGCACCAGGAACGCGGCAATTTCGAGCAGGCCGAGATCGAGTTTCGCCGCGCGCTCAGGATCGGCGCGGCTTTCTTCCCCGAAGACCATCCGTTCCTCGCCGTCGTGCACCACAACCTCGGCAAGCTGTACGAGGCCCGGGGCGACTTTCCGGACGCGGCCGGCGCCTACGAACGGGCGCTCGCGCTGCGCCGTCGCGCCCTTCCCGACGCGCACCCCGACGTCAGCGCTTCGCTCATCGGTCTGGCCCGGGTGCGCATGGCCCAGGAGCGCGCGCCGGCCGCCGTCGCACTGCTCCGCGAGGCGCTCGACATCCGACGCACGGCCTACGCCGACGACGACTGGCGCACGGCCCAGGCGGAGGTCCACCTCGGGCGCTGCCTCCTCGATCTCGGGCGCTATGCGGAGGCCGAGCCGTTGCTGCTGCACGGCCATCGCATCAGCCTGGAGCAGCGCGGCGCCGGAGACGCCCAGACCGAGCTTGCCCGCCGCGCGCTCGTCGCCCTCTACTCGGCCCTCGGACAACCGGAAAAAGCGGCTCCTTTCCTCAGCCCGCCGGCGCCGTGAGGCGCTCCGGCGTAGACAAAAAAAGCCCTGCCGTCAAAAGACGACAGGGCTTTGAATCAAGAGACCTCGGCGACGACCTACTCTCCCACCACAGGGGCAGTACCATCGGCGCTGCAGGGCTTAACTTCTCTGTTCGGAATGGGAAGAGGTGGTTCCCCTGCGCTATAGTCACCGAGATCAAAAGGGCGACATGATGAAAGTTCCGTAGCGCAGCTGCCGGTATCAACGGGCCAACGAGCGCCCGTGAAAGGTGACATGTGTAAAAATAAAGCGTTAAGTCTGACGGGTAATTAGTACGGCTCGGCTGAACACATTGCTGTGCGTACACCTGCCGCCTATCAACGTCCTAATCTTGAACGACCCGTAGGGGAGACCTCATCTTGCGGTGGGCTTCGTGCTTAGATGCCTTCAGCGCTTATCCCATCCGAACATAGCTACCCTGCGATGCAGCTGGCGCCACAACAGGTACACTAGAGGTTCGTCCACTTCGGTCCTCTCGTACTAGAAGCAGATCCGCGCAAGTCTCCTACGCCCACAGCAGATAGGGACCGAACTGTCTCACGACGTTCTGAACCCAGCTCGCGTGCCGCTTTAATGGGCGAACAGCCCAACCCTTGGGACCTTCTCCAGCCCCAGGATGCGACGAGCCGACATCGAGGTGCCAAACCTCCCCGTCGATGTGAACTCTTGGGGGAGATCAGCCTGTTATCCCCGGCGTACCTTTTATCCTTTGAGCGACGGCCCTTCCATTCGGAACCGCCGGATCACTAAGCCCAACTTTCGTTCCTGCTCGACCTGTATGTCTCGCAGTCAAGCATCCTTATGCCTTTGCACTCTTCGCATGATTACCGACCATGCTGAGGATACCTTTGGGAGCCTCCGTTACTCTTTAGGAGGCGACCGCCCCAGTCAAACTACCCACCTGACACTGTTCCTCGACCGGATAACGGCCGCAGGTTAGGCTCCAACCAGAACAAGGGCGGTATTTCAAGGGCGACTCCACGGCGCCTGGCGACGCCGCTTCACAGTCTCCCGCCTATCCTACACATGTTCTGGCCGAAGTCAATGCCAAGCTGCAGTAAAGGTGCACGGGGTCTTTCCGTCCCGCTGCGGGTAGCCGGCGTCTTCACCGGCACCACAATTTCACCGAGCTCGCGGTTGAGACAGTGCCCAAGTCGTTGCACCATTCGTGCAGGTCGGAACTTACCCGACAAGGAATTTCGCTACCTTAGGACCGTTATAGTTACGGCCGCCGTTTACCGGGGCTTCAGTCGCGAGCTTCGCCTCCGAAGAGGCTAACACGCTTCCTTAACCTTCCGGCACCGGGCAGGTGTCACTCCCTATACGTCATCTTACGATTTAGCAGAGAGCTGTGTTTTTGTTAAACAGTCGCTTGGGCCGTTTCACTGCGGCCTACCCTCG
>Ga0256841_1001795_pt1:0-5000 | contig 17827 bp, 10 predicted proteins | sample 356308metaG_FD_185971 | JGI IMG/M metagenome (GOLD analysis project Ga0256841, IMG submission 185971) | Hydrothermal vent microbial communities from Mid Atlantic Ridge, Atlantic Ocean - 356-308 | ecosystem: Environmental > Aquatic > Marine > Hydrothermal vents | place: Atlantic Ocean: Mid... | reverse complement strand
AACCCGCGCCGGGGGAGACGGCGCCGCAGGGTTCGGGCGTGAAACTGTGGTACAGCACCGGACTCGGCGAAACGTACGTGACGGTGCCGAAGGTGGCCGGCATGAGCATCGAACAGGCCCGCGCCTTCCTCCTCGAACACCGGCTTCGCTCCGTGGTCATCGGCGAGGAGAAGGGCGTGGTGAAAAAGCAAAGCCCGGAACCGGGCACGAGCGTCCGCGAAGGCTTCGAGGTCCGCCTCTTTACCCAGTAAACCGGAGACCGAACACAGTAAACCGAAGACCGAACACAGTAAACCGGAGACCGAACACAGTAAACCGAAGACCGACACGCCCGAAAACAAAAAAGCCCCCACGGCGACGAGACCGGGAGGACGAAGCGCGACGCGGCGACCGGCTCTACTGGAACATGGCCTTGATGCTGCCCCACGTGCGCCGGATGGCCGTCGGTGTATAGTTGACCGATTTGGAGACGAGGATCTGACGCAGGCCGTTGTTGAAGACGGCCTCCAGCCGATAATCCACCTGCTCGCTCGCGGACTTGTACACCTGGTCGTCTTTGAAGGTATACGTCTTGTTCGGCCCGTGCGCGGGGATCGCCTGAAGCTTGACGAAGTCACCATTGCTGCGGATCGAGCGGCGATGAATCTCGTATTCCCGCACGTCGCTCTCTTCCTCCATCTGCCAGGAGATGATGAAGTTCTGCCCCGCGTCGTTCTCTACGTTGAAGAAACTGAGTCTGACCCCATAAAAGCCGGCGCTCGCTCCCATCAGGAGAAAAAGGAGCCCTATGAGGTAAGCCGATCGCTTCATGGAGAAAGGAGTGTTCGCGCAACGAAACGGAGCAAGATAGCGGCAAGGGTCTGAAAAGGTCAATCCTTTTACGCAAGCTTTATACACCGCACCGGCGTTCAGAACCCAAGCGAGGCGCAATCGGGGCGTCTTCCGGGGGCGTGGGAGGACCTCATGCCTCCTCGCCGGAGCGGTTCGGACAATCCTCCCGGCGGCAATGCCCATACATGTGGAGCGAGTGATGCCGAATGTCGAACTGGAAAATCTCGGACACCATCTCCTGAATGCTCTGGATGCGGGGGTCGCAAAACTCGAAGAGCTCGTTGCAATCCATACAGATCAGGTGATCGTGCTGCCAGAAGCTGTAGGCGCGCTCGTATTTCGCCTGTTTGCTGCCGAACTGGTGACGAACGACGAGGTTGCAATCGACCAGCAGGTCGAGCGTGTTGTAGACCGTGGCGCGGCTGACGCGGACGTCTTTTTGCTTGAGGCGCAGGTAGAGCTCATCCGCGTCGAAGTGGTCGTCGGTGGCGTAGACCTCGTCGAGAACGGCGAAGCGTTCCGGTGTTTGCCGCTGGTTGCGCGCCTTCAGGAATTCGCTGAAGATGCGGCGCACTTCTTCGGCTTGTTGCTTCGGCAGGGACGGCATAAGGAGCGTACTCGGTGAGCAAAAGGGGACGAGCGGGCTCCGGCCCACGTTTCGACACGTCCCTTCCTTATCCGGATGAACCGACGCCGGAAATCGGGGTTCCTCGACGCCGGGGGAGGCGCGGGCGGAGGTCCGCCCAGATCTGCGCGTGGATCACCTCTACGGGCTGCGCGCCGTCGATGCGGACGAAGCGGTCGGGCTCCGCTTCGGCGAGACAGCGGTAGGCCTCGGCCACCCGCTTGAAGAATGCCAGGCCGGCCGCCTCCATGCGGTCGGCGGCGGCGGCGCGCCGGGCGAGCGCCTGCTCCGGCGTCAGCTCGATCAGATACGTGCGGTCGGGGCGAAGCCCGCCGGTCACGTGGGCATTGAACGAGCGGAACCACTCCAGGCTTTCGAGGCCGCGCCCGCCGCCCTGATAGGCCGTGCTCGAATCATAAAAGCGGTCGCACACGACGACGCTTCCCGCCGCGAGTTCGGGCCGGATGCGCTCGGCCACGAGCTGAGCACGGGCGGCGGAGAAGAGCAGGAGCTCGGCGAACGGCTCGATGTGGAGGGCGGGATCGAGGAGGAGATCGCGCACGCGCTCCGAAAGCGGCGTCCCGCCGGGCTCGCGGACGGCCAGCGTGGGCAAGCCCTCCTCCTCCAGACGCGCCACGAGCAGACGCACCTGCGTGCTCTTGCCGCTGCCGTCGAGCCCCTCAAATGTCACCAGCATGGCGGTTCCTCTCGCGCAAGGCCTCCGGGCCGCAAAAGCGCCGCTTCGACGCGGACGGCGGAGGCTGAATTGATCCCTTCTCCATCGAAAACGAGAATCTACAAATCCTACGTTATAGTTATAACACGCGGGAGATGAGATCCTTGCAAATGGCCGGGTATCCGTTTATTATTGACATATTCGGTTGAACCTTTTAGACGCTTCCGCTTTTAAGCATTTCGGTCCTTCGGTGCACGCATAACCCAGCGGCGTTGTATGAGCATGTTCGATTTCGAATTCGAGGACTTCGATGATTTTACCGGCGAAACGCGCCTCCAGGACCTGGCGGCGTCGTTCGAGGAAAACGACGAAGCGTATTTCGATTCCGACACGCTGGAGGATATCGCCTCCTTCTACTTCGAGGAAGGCCGGTTCGAAGACGCCCTTCGGGTGATCGACCGGCTCCTCGAGATGTATCCCTTCTCTTCGGACGGATGGATGCGGCGCGGCATTTTGCTCAACAACCTCGGGCGTCACACCGAGGCGCTGACGGCCTATGAACGCGCGCTCACCTTGAACCCCGTCGACGCCGAGACGATGATCAACCGCGGCATCACGCTCGACAACCTCAACCGGGGAGAGGAGGCGCTCGAAGCCTACGAGGCAGTGCTCGAACTCGACCCGCTCAACGACGAGGCGCTCTTCAACCGGGGCGTCGCGCTCGAACGCATGAACCGGCTCTCCGAGGCCGTCGCCTCCTTCGAGCGATGCGCCGAACGGAACCCGGAGCACCCCGAAGTATGGTACGAACTCGGCTACTGCTACGACCGCCTCGGCGAAGACGAGCGAAGCATCACCTGCTACGACCGCCACCTCGACATCGACCCGTACTCCCAGGATGCCTGGTACAACCGGGGCATCGTGCTCAACCGGCTCGGGCGCTATCGCGACGCCGTCTCGTCGTACGACATGGCTATCCTCGTGATGGAGGAGTTCGCCTCGGCGCACTACAATCGGGGCAATGCCCTGGCCAACCTCGGCGACTTGCCGGGCGCCATCGAGAGCTATCTCCGCGTGATCGAGCTCGAAGGCGGGGACGCGGCCACCTGCTACAACATCGCGCTGGCCTATGAAGAACTGGAACAGTACGAAAAGGCCGTCGCGTACTTCGAGCGAGCGCTGGCCGAAGACGACGCGTACGCCGAAGCCTGGTACGGCCTCGGCTCCAGCCTCGACGCCCTCGGGCGTCACGAAGAAGCGATGACGCACTTCAACCGCGCCATCGTGCTCAGCCCGGAGACGCCGGAGTACTGGTACGCCAAAGGCGATTGCGCCTATAACCTGGGCCGCCTCGACGACGCGCTCGCCGCCTATCGCACGGTCGTGCGCGTGTCTCCGGAGAACCGGGAGGCCTGGCTCGACTACGCCGAGACGCTCTTCGAAGCGCAGCGCGTGGAGGAGGCCCTGAGCGCCTACCGGCAGGCCCTCGACCTGAAGCCCGACTGCGCGGGCGCGTACTTCCATCAGGCAAAAGCGCTCTTCGCGCTCGGACGCCCCGAGGAAAGCATCCGCTCGCTCAAAATGGCCTTCTGCCTCGATCCGAAAAAGAAGGACGAGTTTCAGAAAACCTATCCCGACCTCTACCGCGACGCCCACATCCGTCGCTTGCTGGATCTCGACGGATAGACGTACGCGCTTTCCACCAAAGTTTCGCGCCAGGGCAGACGGGTTGTCGTCTGCCCTGTTTTATGTTCTCCCTCCCCGCAACGAAGGCCCCCGCACGGCATGATCCGGCTCCGCAGCTTGTACGACTGGGTGCTCCACTGGGCGAAAACCCCCTATGGCACGGCCGCGCTCTTCGTGCTGGCATTCGCAGAATCGATGTTCTTCCCCGTGCCGCCGGATGTGCTGCTCATCGCGCTGGCGCTCGGACATCGGCGAAAGGCGCTCTTCTTCGCGCTCGTGTGCAGCGTCGCCTCGATCCTCGGCGGCGTCGGCGGATACGCGCTCGGCCACTTCCTCTGGCTCACCGACGGCGGCTTCACCCCGGTGGCGCAGTTCTTCTTCGACCACATCCCGGGCTTCGACCCGGAGGCCTATTTCCGGCTCGGGAAACAATTCGAAGAATGGGGCTTCGCCATCATCTTTACGGCAGGCTTCACGCCCATCCCGTACAAGCTCTTCACCATCAGCGCGGGCGCCTTCGACATCAGTTTCCCCCTCTTCGTGCTCGCCTCGGCGGTCAGCCGCACGGCGCGCTTCTTCCTCATCGCCGGGCTCATCTGGAAGTTCGGCGAGCCCATTCAGGCCTTCATCGACAAGTACTTCAACCTCCTCGCCCTCGCCTTCACGGTCCTGCTCATCGGCGGCTTCGTCCTCGTCAAATACGTCCTCTGACGCGGCTCACCTGACGAGCGTGAGCTCTTCCGTCTCCCCGAAGCGCTCGCCGACGACGCGCACGAAGTACGTCCCGCCGGAGCGTCCGGAGGCGTCGATGCGGAAGCGGTATTCGGTCCCGGCTTCGAGCGGCCCGTCATGGATCTTGGCCACGCGACGGCCCGCGGCGTCGTACATTTCGATGCGCACCCGTTGCGGCTCGGCGACGATGAGCGTGAGCGAGGCGGTGTCGGTGAACGGGTTGGGGAACGGCGGCGCGAGCACGAAGGCGCCCGGCACCACGAGCACCTCCACTTCGGGCGAGAACGTGAACGCGCCGTCGAGGCTGATCTGCTTGAGACGGAAGAGGTGGCGTCCCGGCGGCAGCCCCTCGATGCGGTGCGTGTACGCGCGCGCCTCGGTGGTCGTGCCTGCGCCCGGCACGAAGGCCTCCGTCGTCCACTCCTCCCCGACCAGGCGCTGCACCTCGAA
>Ga0256841_1001794_pt1 | contig 17829 bp, 14 predicted proteins | sample 356308metaG_FD_185971 | JGI IMG/M metagenome (GOLD analysis project Ga0256841, IMG submission 185971) | Hydrothermal vent microbial communities from Mid Atlantic Ridge, Atlantic Ocean - 356-308 | ecosystem: Environmental > Aquatic > Marine > Hydrothermal vents | place: Atlantic Ocean: Mid... | reverse complement strand
ATACAATAACGAAAAAGGAATATTGCATAACGGAAAAGTAAGTTTCTTAAAAACAGGTATCCAATATGCTGATGCGGTAACAACTGTAAGTGAAACCTATGCTAAAGAAATTTGTAAGATAAAAGAATTAAGTGACGGTTTATTAAATGTTCTGAAATTACGTAAAAATGATTTGCACGGAATAGTTAACGGTATTGATATGAACGTTTGGAATCCGGAAAAAGACAAACAAATTGCAAAAAAATATTCCGTAAAAACACTTGATGCCAAAAAGGAAAATAAAAAAGTTTTATTGGAAAAATTCGGATTGCAATATAATGAAAACATACCGGTAATAGGTATGATATCCAAATTAAATGACAATAAAGGTTTTGACCTTGTGCAAAAATCATTTAAAGATATGATGAAATTAGATGCTCAATTTATTTTATTGGGAACAGGTGAAAAAAAATATCATAATTTTTTTGATAAAGCTTTAAGTAAATATTCCGAAAAATTTGCATGTTATTTAGGTTTTGATGATAGACTTGCTCATCTTATAGAAGCCGGTTCGGATATGTTTTTGATGCCTTCAAAATATGAACCTTGCGGACTTAATCAAATGTATAGTTTGGTTTACGGTACTATTCCAATTGTAAGAGAAACAGGTGGCTTGGCCGATACTGTAATTCCTTTCAATACAAAAAACTTTTCGGGTAACGGATTTGTATTTAAAAAATATGAACCTTCGGATTTGCTTAAAGAACTTAGTAAAGCTATTCGTTTGTATCAAACAGATAAAAAATTATGGCAAAAATTAATGAAAACCGGAATGAAAAGTAATTTTACTTGGCTTAATTCTTCTAAAGTTTACGTGTCTCTTTATAAAAAATTAGTTTAACGAAACTTTTGATGTATTAACTTGATTGAAAATTTTAGTGTAAAAATTTTTTACCGAAAATTAAATTTTTAAATCTATGTACAAAAACTTTTTCGGTACGTTAATTTTTAAGTTGTAATAAACAAAAAAAACTCCCAAATTTACTACTTATATTTTTTAACTTACTTGTGCAAGCTGTTGGAAAACCAGAAACCATACGGAGAATTTGTGTTAAACAAAATAACTAAATTATCTTTACTACTAATTGTAATTTTTATAATCGCATTCGCTTGTAGCAACAAACCTTCCGACGTAGGCGGAATCTTAATACCTAAAAAAGACAAAATTATTTTCAAAGAAATTGACAGTTATAAAAATTCATTCAACCAAACATTTTCAACCTTTGAAAAAGATTCGTTGTTTTTCGGTAATTCAAAAAGAGTTTTATTAGGAAGCTATAAAAATTTATCCGTTGATATGTTATTAAGTTTTGGAATTTTATTGCAAGATTCGATTGCAAAAGATATCGAAGCTAATCAAGTAAAACTAATATCATCATGGATTGAAATGCATCCGAATTATTGGATAGGTGATAAATCTCATTTCGAATTTACGGTAAAAGAAATTAACTATAATTGGAGTTCAAACGATTTTAATAACGATACACTTGAAGCGGTAAAATCTTCTCTAAGTAGTGATATTCTGATAAAAAATACATATTCATTTTCCGATAGCTTAATTAAATTCGGTATAAAAAACGAAGTAGTTAATAATTGGATAACGAATATTGCGAATAAATCCGTATCTCATATAAACGGACTTTATTTTTCTCCGGTAAGCAAAACCGGAATTGCCGGCTTCCAAGCAATTTCAAGATTTATTACTTCAAAATACATAACATTGAATATGGTTTTCCAAAAAGAAGGGAAATGGATTGATACAATCAAAGCCGTACAAAGTTTAGACCTTCACGTTGTAAGCAGAACATTGCCACAGCAAAATGCAAACAGTTTAATATTACAAGGCTCTTCATTAATTAGAGGAAAACTTTGGTTTGATGTTTCACAAATTCCAGATAATGTAATACTGAATAGAGCAACATTGGATTTGTTTATAGACAAATCCGCTACCGAAATTGGAACCGTTAGAACAGATACCGTTGCAGTAAGATTTTTTATTAACAAAAACGAAAATCTTATAAACAATACCTACGGAATTGCCGCACTTTATAAAAAAGGAGATAAATATTCTGGTGATATAAGAAAATTTGTTCAACGTTGGGTTAACGGAGAAAACAACGAAGGAATGGAAGTAAGACTTGGAGATGAAGACAGAAGTGCCAATACAATAGCATTTTACAGAAGCGATTATAAAGTTGATTCTTTAAAACCAAGATTAACAATATTATACACAATATCGAATAAAAATGATTAAAAACAAAAAAATAGTTACTTTAATATTAATAATTTTAAGCTTAAAGCTTAATGCTCAAAGCGGTTCCGTTTATACAAGATACGGTCTGGGAGATATTCAAATTACAAATCAAGCAAATCTATTTGGCATTGGTGGTTTAGATTACGCCGGTAATAATAAGAAATATATAAATTACAATAATCCGGCATCATTAAGCTTATTAAAAACAACCCGTTTTCAAACCGGACTTACAACAGACGGCACAAAAATATCGAACGGTACTTCTTCTGCAATGAATTACCAAACTAAGTTTAACGGTTTTTCTCTCGGCTTCCCTTTGCAAAAAGATTACGGTATAGGATTTGTTTTGGGAGTGGTACCCTATACAAATGTGAATTACGATGTAATTCAAACAAAACAAACAACAGGTTCGGAAAACTATAAAAACGAATTTAAAGGTAAAGGAGAAATTTCCAAATTGTTTTTCGGAATATCTTACGAACTACCGTTGAATTTTTCAGTAGGTGCTACCTTCGAATATTTAGTAGGAAATAATTTTTATGCATCTTCAATAACATTCGAAAATTCGGAACTAACCAATTCAAATTTTCAAACAACATACAAATATAGAGGTCTTGGAACAACAATCGGATTACTTTCGCCCGATATTGCAAAAGGTTTTGGAGTTAAAAAATTTTCCGATGTAAGATTCGGTTTTATATATAATTTGTTCGGAAACATAAATGCCGATACGATTGTTAGTTCAATAACTTCGCTGGGAAGTAACGAAATAAAAACCGGGAAATTTAAAATCAAATTTCCTACCCGATTTGGTTTTGGTTTAAGTTTTAAGTATAATAGAAGATATAAATTAAATTTCGATTATTTGTTTCAACCATGGAACACTTTTTCCGTTAACAACTTCAATAAAAGCGGTTTACAAAACTTTAAACGATACTCGTTTGGAATGGAATATACTAAATCTGAAAAAAAATTCGGTACATTCTGGGAACTTGTTAAATACAGAGGCGGTTTAAGTTATGAGCAAACCCAATACAGCATCAACGGAAAAGGTGTTAACCAATTTAGTTTTTATGGTGGTATTTCATTACCTTTGGGAATTAGAAATACAATAGATATCGGTTTAATGTATGGAATTCGCGGTAATACAAACGATAACTTAATAAGCGAAAATATTTTTAAGGCCATAGTTTCGGTTAATTTGGGAGAATTATGGTTTATTAGAAGAGAAAGATAACAAATAAAGGAGTACAAATTGAAAAAGTTAAAAGCATTTTTAATTTTATTGTTTCTATCAATTTCATTTTTAACGGAAAATAACTTTGCTGCTACATACAATTATGCCGGTGGTGATAGTGTAAACGTAATGGTAGAAGCAAGCTTGTTTTTCGAAGCTTACAAAATCAAACAATTCGAAATGTTCACAATAGAAAAAGGCTTCAATGTTATAAATAATAAACCGGATTTTATGCCTAAATATAAAATCTATAAAAAAATAGATAAAGTAATTTGGGCCGTACACGACGATAGCTCCACTACAGATAAAATTAAACAAGTTTTGGCCGATACCGCACTTTATTTATATGACAAAGCCGTAAAATACGATTCCGCCAATGCAGGTTATTATCTTGTTAGAAAAGGTTATGTATTGGACAAATGGAAACATGCAAAACCGGAAGATGCAATTGCTGCCTACGAAAAAGGTTTTGCTCTTGGTCAAGATATACCCAGCAAAGTATTTTATTTAGATCAATTGGGAACATTATATAGAAATAATATGGAAGATAATCCCGACTATAAAATGAAAGCTTTGGATGTATATCTAAAACTATCCGATTTGGAACCTGAAAACGGAAGATGGCCTGCAATTGTTGCAAGTCTTGCCGAGGACCAAGAACAATTAAAAGAATTTATGAAAAAAGCTTGGGATGCTGATAAACAAAATCCCGAAAAAGCATGGAAATATGCAAAAGTTTGTAAGCGCCTTGGAGATTACGCTTCCGAAATTGAACCGTTATTGTTTTTAACTGAAACAAAACCTGAAGTAATAAATTATTGGAATGAACTTGCAAGAGCTTACCAAAAGAACGATCAAACGGATAAAGCAGTTTCAGCATACAAACGCCTAATAAGTTTGCAACCCAATAACAGAGATAGTTATTTTAATTTGGCTTTATTATACAAGAACATGGGGCAATATTCCGTTGCAAGAAATTATTTAAAAAAAGCCGCAAAAGTTAGTCCCGGTTGGGATTATCCTCTTTACATAGAAGCCGGATTATATGAACAAGCAGCCAGAAACTGCGGTTTCGACTTCAAAGATAAATTAGTTTACAAATTAGCTCAAGATACATACAGAAAAGTAGCCGCTATGGGTGGTGAGCATGCCGCCGCCGCTAGAGATAGAGTGAGAGCCTTAGCTAATTCCGTTCCCACAAAAGAAGATTATTTCTTTAGAAAAAAGAAAAACGGGGATGTTATTAAAATTGGCGGTAAATGTTACGGATGGATAAATAAATCAGTTACTGTTTCAATGTAAATTTTTAAGGAAGAATTTTTATGTTTGATAACTTGGCAAAAGACCAAGAGATATTTAAAGTACTAAATTCCGAAATTGCTCGGCAATCGGATTACCTCGAGTTAATTGCATCGGAGAACTTTGTAAGCGAAGCCGTGCTGGAAGCTGCCGGCTCCGTTTTAACAAATAAATATGCCGAAGGATATCCCGGAAAAAGATATTACGGTGGTTGCCAATATGTTGATATGGCAGAAGAAATTGCGAGAGAAAGACTAAAAAAAATATTCGGAGCCGAATATGTAAATGTTCAACCTCACAGTGGTTCGCAAGCAAATATGGCTGTGTTTATGTCGCTACTTAAACCCGGAGATAAATTTATGGGACTAAGTTTAGCACATGGCGGGCATTTAACACATGGTTCACATGTAAATTTTTCCGGAAAATTATATCGGGCAATAGAATACAAATTGGATGAGAAAACCGAACAACTTGATTACAATGTAATTGAAGATATTGCAAAAAAAGAAAAGCCCAAGTTGATTATTACCGGAAGCAGCGCATATTCCAGAGATTGGGATTATAAAGCATTTAGAGAAATAGCAGACAAAGTAAATGCATTTTTGATGTGTGATATGGCGCATCCTGCCGGACTTATTGCAAAAGGATTACTTAATAATCCCATTCCTTATTGCGATGTGGTAACATCAACTACACATAAAACATTACGAGGACCTCGCGGCGGTATAATTCTAATTGGTAAAGATTCCGAAAATCGATTGGGAATTAAAACACCAAAAGGTGATAGAACCAAAATGATGTCGGAAATATTTGATAGTACCGTAATGCCCGGAATTCAAGGCGGACCTTTAATGCACATAATTATGGCAAAAGCCGTTGCTTTCGGCGAAGTATTGAAAAATTCATTTACCGACTATGCCAAACAAGTTATTTCAAATGCAAATATTCTAGCGGAAAGTTTAATGGAATTAGGTTATCAAATAGTTTCCGGCGGTACCGAAAATCATTTGATGTTGGTAAATTTAACTAATAGAAATATATCCGGCAAAAAAGCGGAAAAAGCTTTGGAACTTGCCGGCGTTACCGTTAATAAAAACATGATTCCATTCGATACCAAAAGTCCCTTTGTTACAAGCGGTATAAGAATAGGAACACCTGCGGCTACTACAAGAGGTATGAAAGAAAACGAAATGAAAATAATAGCGAAAATTATTGATAGAGCAATTACAAATTACAATAACGAAAATAAATTGGCCGCTATAAAAAATGATGTAAAAGCTCTTTGTGAAAAATTTCCGCTTTATACTAATTTTAGAAAATAAAAGTTTATTAAAAGTTTGAAAAAAAACGATAAGTTACCGGGGGAAAAAAACGGTGCCGAAATGACTTTTCTGGAGCACCTCGAAGAATTCCGTTGGAGATTCATATATATACTTATCGGAGTATTTATAGGTACAACCGTTGCCTGGATTTTTATAGACTTTCTTATTAATAATATTTTGTTGTTACCTGCAAAAAATTCAGAACTGCATCTGCAAAACCTTCGACCGTTTGGACAATTATTTTTATTCTTTCAAGTAGCAGTTATAGCCGGTTTTATTATCAGTTTACCTAACGTCTTCTATCAAATTTGGAAGTTTATTGCACCTGCACTTAAAGAGAATGAAAAAAAATATATTGGCAGAATAGTTTTCTATTCAACTTTATGTTTTTTGCTCGGCATAGTATTTGCCTATTATGTGATGATACCCGTAACATTAAAATTTGCCGCACAATTCGGAACACAACAAATTGAAAATAACTTTGCAATAAACGAATATTTCTCAATTATTATAAGTATTATGCTTGCTTCAGGTGTAATATTCGAACTTCCAATGCTTTCATTTGTTTTATCTAAACTTGGTATATTAACACCAGCTTTTATGCAAAAGTACAGACGGCATTCAATAGTAATTATTATGATTATAGCTGCCGTGCTTACACCCGGAACCGACCCAATTGCCCAAATACTTTTAGCATTACCTTTGGTTTTATTATATGAAATAAGTATATTCGTATCAAAATTTTCACAGAAAAAAAGTGCTGAAAACTAATCTAACCCAAATAAGTAAACCGATTAAAAGCGAACTTATACGGTTTAACGAAGTTTTTAAGGATTCCTTAAAATCCAAAGTAGGTCTTGTAGATCTGGTAACTAAATACATTTTAAAACAAAAAGGGAAAAAAGTTCGGCCGCTTTTGGTTTTACTATCTGCCAAAGTTGCCGGTGGTATTAACGACAGATCTTACAGGGGAGCCATATTGGTAGAATTACTGCATACTGCAACGCTTGTTCACGATGATGTTGTTGACAGTGCCGAAAAAAGAAGAGGTATGCCTTCTATAAATGCAGTTTGGAAAAATAAAGTTGCTGTTTTAATGGGAGATTATTTATTATCGAGAGGTTTATTAATTGCCGTTGAAGGTAAAGATTTTGATTTTCTTAAAATTGTAACCGATACGGTTAAAAGAATGTCCGAAGGGGAACTTTTACAAATAAAAAAAACAAAAAAACTTGATATAGATGAAAAAACATATTTCAAAATAATTTCCGATAAAACCGCATCATTACTTTCCACATGTTGTGAAATAGGAGCTTTGAGTGCATCGGCAAATTCGGAATATCAAAATGCCATGCATAATTTCGGAGAATATCTAGGAATAGCTTTTCAGATTAGAGACGATATTTTAGATTATGTCGGCTCATCTAAAATTATCGGGAAACCTTTAGGCGGAGACATAAAAGAAAAAAAAATTACATTACCTTTAATTTACGCCTTGAATTCCGCTACGGAAAAAGAAGCATCAAATATAATAAAGCTAATCAAAAAAAATAAAAAACGTGAAAACATTAGCGAAATTTTAACCTTTGTAAAAAAATTTAATGGTATAGAATATGCTAATTCCGTTGCATTGGAATACTCTTACAAAGCTAAACAAATGTTAGAAATATTTCCGACTTCCGAAAGTAAACTTGCTTTGGAAGCTTTGGTAGATTTTGTAATAGAACGAAAAAATTAGTTAAAATTTAAAGATTATTTTGTCTTTGCAAATTAAAAATTTTCTTTTATGAAATAAAAAATATTTTTTTGCATTTAATAAGAGATTTTATATCTTAAATATTAAAAATTTTTGACTTCAGAATATTTGTTAGTATAAAATAATATTTCCTAAAAAGAATCGTTCAACAATTAGGTATTAAATGAAAAAATCTTTTCTTGATTACGTATTGAAAGTACGGTTACCATTAACCGTTTTTGTTATAGCACTTTCATATTTGATTACCTTTTATGTATCCAGAGCAGAAAGAGATGGTATCGGATACCAACCGACACAACCGATAAATTATTCCCATAAACTTCATGCCGGAATAATGAAAATTGATTGTCAATATTGTCATACAGGTGTTACAAAAGGAAGACATGCTTTGGTACCTTCGGCCAATATTTGTATGAATTGCCATACCGTTGCTAAAAAAGATAAACCGGAAATTATCAAGTTGACCAACTATTATAAACAGAACAAACCTATTCCGTGGAAAAGAATTCACAAAGTGCCAGAGTATGCTTATTTCAATCATTCCGTTCATGTTAATAACGGAATAAGATGTGAAACTTGTCATGGTAATATTGCCGATATGGAAAAAGTTGAACAAATGAGAGGTTGGACAATGACTGCTTGCCTTAATTGCCATAGAGAACCCGAAAAACAATTAACATATTTGAAAAATGTGAAAAAAGGACCCACTAATTGTGGAGCTTGTCATCGTTAAGTGAATGGAGTTCAAAATAAAATGAATATGATGAAGAAAAAAAGTTTTAATAGAAGAAAATTTTTTAATAAAATTTCAATGGGTACATTAGGAATTGTTATTCTTTCTTCGTTTCCGTTTAAGCTATTTTCAAAAACAAGAACAAAAAATTCAAAAAAAATTTATGTTAAAATTCATCCTGATTCCGTAAAAAGAAATAAAAAAGGTTTTTAGAATATGTCCGAATTTAATGGGAAAAATATCTGGAAAAGTTTAAGGGATTATCAAAACGATCCGGAATTGTTAAAAGAAAAATTAAATGAATTTAAGGAAGGCGTTAAAGACGAATTTAATACCGATAACTTAAACGCTTTTTCAAGAAGAAAATTTTTGGCAATACTAGCCGCTTCTACAGCTTATGCTACAACTGCTTGTACAAATTACAGAGATAAAGGAGAAATAGTTCCTTATGTAAACAGACCGGAAGGAATGCTACCGGGTAAACCGAACTACTATGCTTCTACATTTGCGGAGAACGGAGAAGCCTATGGAATACTTGTAAAAACGCGGGAAGGAAGACCTATTAAAATTGAAGGTAATGATGAGGACCCTATCGGCAATGGAAAGGTTTCATCCCGTGCTCAAGCAAGTATATTAAATTTATACGATCCCGAAAGATTGAAAGAACCTACTTTTAACGGAAAAAAAATTACTTGGTCGGAATTAGATTCTCAAATCATTAATAAATTTTCCCAGCTTTCAAATAACGGTAAAGAAATTGCTTTAATTACAAATCCATTAACTTCACCTACTACTAAAAAGTTAATTAATGAGTTTTCGCAAAAATTCAATTCGGTAAAAAAATATACTATTCAACTTTTTAATAACGAGAACAGAAGACTTGCTTGGGAAAAATCATTTAATTCAAATATTTTACCTTCCATTAAATGGAATAAAGCAAAGGTAATTGTTTCTTTAGAATCCGATTTTCTTGGAAAAGAAGGCAATAATATCGAAAATGTAATGCTTTATTCGCAAAGCAGAAATATTGTAAACGGAAAAAAAATTAGTCGTTTATACGTTTTGGAAGCCGGTATGACATTAACTGGAATGAATGCAGATTTCCGTTTAAGAGTAAAACCGCAAAACCAACACAATTTTATTTTAAGTTTGCTTAATGAATTACTAAATAAAGGAATAATTACCGAAACGAGATTTACCGAAACTTCATTGGCAGAGGTAAGAAAAAACAGTCTTTCAAAATTTGCCGAAAACAACGGCTTGGATAAGAAAAAGCTAAATATGCTTCTTCAAGATCTGATAAATAACAGGGGGCATTCAATAATTTATGCCGGAAATATTTTACCGATGGAAACACATTTGGCTGTGAATTTATTGAATGAAGTACTTGGCAATTCCAAATTATACGATTATTCTAAAGCATTTGTTAATATAGATAAGTTGAGTCCTCTTAATGAAATAAACGGTTTGATAAAAAATATGAATTCCGGGAATGTAGGTGCTGTTATACATTTCGATTCAAATCCTGTTTACGAATTAGCAGATAATTTGAGATATTCCGAAGCATTAAAAAACGTAGAAACAGTTATTACATTATCCGAGAGTAATAATGAAACAACCAAACAAAGTAATTTTGTACTCCCGCTAAACGATAATTTGGAATCTTGGGGCGATCATTTGGTTCGCAACGGTATCTTAAATTTACAACAACCCGTAATATCGGAATTATTTAATACAAGGCAAAAAGAAACAATACTTTTAAGTTGGTTAAACAATGGTAAAGTTAATAAAGATTCATATCATGAATATTTACGAAATAATATCAAAGAAAATGTATATTCGAAAGGAAGCTACGCAGCTGATTTCAACACGTTTTGGTTTTCATCTTTGCACGATGGTTTAACAAAATACGGATATAAAAATGCTATTCATCCTTCAATAAATAAAGTGGATTTTGTATTAACTAAAAAAAATACAAACGGATTTACAGTTTTATTACACGATAATTATTTCATCGGACACGGTCAATATGCAAACAACGGTTGGTTGCAAGAATTACCACATCCTGTTTCGAAAGTTACATGGGATAACTATGCGGCTATTGCACCCAAAACAGCCGAACGATTAAATATAAAAGATAATGATGTAATAGAAATATCAACCGGGGATAAAAAACTTTCCATTGCCGCACTTTTGCAACCCGGAATGGCGGAAGATACCATTGTTATTGAACTTGGTTACGGTAGAAAAAATTCCGGAACGATAGCAGAAGATGTTGGAGTAGATGCAAATGTTCTTTTGGACGGTAACAAAAAAAATCAATTTGTTTATGAAAATGCAAGTGTAAAGAAAACCGGAACTACATATAAATTGGTATCCACTCAAGAACATCATTCACTAAATGAAAAATTTGTTAAAGATATTCATTTGCAAAGAGGAATTATTCAAGAAGGAACTTTGGAAGAATATGAAAAAGATCCCGATTTTTTGAAAAAGGAAAAACACGAAGTTTATAGTATTACAAATAACTATGAATACAAAGATGTTAAATGGGCAATGTCAATCGATTTGAATAAATGCCTTGGATGTTCGGAATGTATAACTTCTTGTAATGTGGAAAATAACATACCTGTAGTGGGTAAAGATCAAGTGGAAGTTGGCAGAGAAATGCAATGGTTAAGAATCGATAGATACTATAGCGGAACACCTGAAGAACCCATTGTGAGCACTCAACCTATGTTGTGTAATCATTGTGATAACGCTCCATGCGAAAATGTTTGCCCTGTTAACGCTACAAATCACAGTCCCGACGGATTAAACCAAATGGTTTACAACAGATGTGTAGGAACCCGATATTGTGCAAACAACTGTCCATATAAAGTTAGACGTTTTAATTTCTTTGATTTCAGAGATCATTTTAAAGATGAATATTACCAAAATGATTTAACTTATTTGGTGAATAATCCCGAAGTAACGGTACGTTCAAGAGGTGTAATAGAAAAATGTACATTTTGTATTCAGCATATTATGGAAGCACGAGAAGATGCAATTAGAAAAGGAGAAAAATTTGACGGTAGCGGTGTTACTACAAGTTGCCAAACCGCATGTCCGGCAAATGCAATTGAATTCGGTAATTCAAATAATCCCGAAGCTGTTGTTAGCAAACATCGTGAACATAATTTAAGTTATTACGTTATGGAAGACTTAGGTATTATTCCAAATGTTACATATTTAGCAAAAATTAGAAATACTCATTCGGAGGATGTATAGTGAGTAATAACGAATATGCTCAAGAACTTTCTGTAGTTGAAGGAAAACCTTCTCTAAGATCGTTAGATGAAATAATATCAAAACCTTTAGATGCCAAACCGGATAAAAAGTATTACATAGCACTTGGTGTAACTTTAACAATGTTAACCATTGGTGCTGTAGCTTTAATGTATTCTTTTTATTATGGTATTGGACTTTGGGGAAATAATAATCCAGTAGGTTGGGCTTGGCCTATTGTCAACTTCGTATTTTGGATTGGTATTGGACATGCCGGAACACTTATTTCAGCAATTCTATTTTTATTCAGGCAAAAATGGAGAACAGGTATTGCAAGGTTTGCCGAAGGTATGACGATATTTGCCGTAATAACCGCAATGATATTTCCAATTATACATACCGGGCGACCTTGGGTGGCTATTGTTTATTTATTACCTTATCCCAGCCAACATTCTTTGTGGGTTAATTTCTTCTCACCGTTGCTCTGGGATGTTTTTGCAGTGTCAACTTACTTTACGGTCTCATTTATGTTTTGGTATGTAGGTCTAATACCGGATTTTGCAACTTTACGTGACAGAGCAAAAAGTAAAATTAAAAAAAGTATTTATTCCGTGGCAAGTTTGGGATGGAGACATTCAAACAGGCACTGGCGACATTATGAAATGGTTTATTTAATACTGGCCGGTTTAGCAACTCCGTTAGTACTTTCCGTTCATACGGTTGTTAGTTTCGACTTTGCTGTTGCTCAGTTACCCGGTTGGCATTCAACAATATTTCCTCCTTATTTTGTTGCCGGTGCGGTTTTTTCGGGTTTTGCAATGGTACAAAACGTATTAATATTTGTAAGAAAGATTTTTAATTACGAACATATAATTACGCTGGATACACTTGAGAAAATGAACAAAATTATTTTATTAACAGGTTCAATGGTGGGTTATGCTTATACAATGGAATTTTTTATTGCATGGTATAGCGGCGTTCCAACGGAATTATTTACTTTTGTTAATAGAGCCTTTGGCGATTATGCTTGGGCTTATTGGATTATGTTTTCTTGCAATGTTTTTTTCCCGCAATTGTTCTGGTTCAAAAAAATTAGAAGAACAATACCCATAATGTTTATTATTGCAGTTTTTGTAAATGTAGGTATGTGGTTCGAAAGATTTGTTATAACCGTTACATCGTTATCCAGAGATTATTTACCATCAAGTTGGGCATATTTCAAACCTACAATTGTTGACGGTGCTTTACTAATGGGAAGTTTCGGATTGTTTTTTACATTGGTTTTATTATTCACTAAATCGTTACCAGTAATATCAATTTCTGAAGTTAAAGGCGTAGTTGATGGTTCTCAACCGTCTCACGGAGAACACTAAGTATGAACGAAAAAATTCTTTATGCATATTCGGCATTGTTTAATACACCGGATAAAATCATTCACGCAGCAAAAACAATTGCCGAAAAAGGTTATAAAAAGTATGATGTAAATACACCTTATCCATTACATGGTATGGATCATGCTATGAAACTAACAAAATCGAAAATCGGTTGGGTTACTCTGGTTTTCGGTTTAAGCGGTACTTTAACGGCTGTAACAATGATGGGTTGGATGATGGCAATAGATTACCCTGTTGTAATTGGCGGCAAACCATATTTCGGATTACCTGCTTTCGGACCAATAATGTTTGAACTTTCGGTTTTATTTGCCGCTATTGCTACCGTTACGGCTCTTTTAACTTTATTTTTAAAATTACCAAATAATAGTCATCCTATTCATGATACGGAATATATGAAAAATGTTTCTTCAGATAAATACGGTATTTTTATTGAAGCCGAAGACCCTAATTTTAATCAAAACGAAATAGACGCTTTGTTTCATCAACTGGGTGCAGAAAAAATTATTCCTATATACTATGAAGAAGAAAAAATTAATTTCAAACCTAAAATGTTTGATAAGAAATTTTTAGGGTTTTTAGCATTTGCCGGAATTTTAACATCATTGTTAGTTTACGGTACTATGAATAAACTTTTATATATACCGCCGTTTTCTTGGATGTCCGAACAAAATAAATTTATTCCGCAACATACATCAAAATTATTTAAAAATAATTCCGATATGTTACCCCCAGTAAAAGGTACGGTGGCAAGAGGAAATTTACCATATAACTTTAAAAATCAACCTGAAAAAGCGGCCGAGTTTCTTGTTAATCCTTTATTACCTACCGAGGAAAACTTAAAACTTGGTAAAACAAAATTTAATATCTACTGCAGTCCTTGTCACGGTTATTTAGCTGATGGTAAAAGTAGATTAAGAGGAAACTTTCCCGAACCTCCTACTTTACATTCTAACAAAGTAAGAAACTGGAGTGATGGAAGAATTTATCATGTAATAATGGAAGGTCAGAATGTAATGCCTTCTTACTCTCGTCAATTATCCGAAAAAGAAAGATGGGCTGTTATCAACTATATTCGTGTTCTTCAAAGATCTTTTAATGCTAAGGAGTCTGATTTATTATGAGTTCAACTTTTAATAAGGCGGATTATGTTAAAAAAGATTTACCGCCGTTACTTACAAAACTTGCTTACGGTCTTACTGCAATAGGACTTATTTTGGTCGTTTTAGCTTATTTAACAGACCACACAAGAAGTGCTTACAATAATGTAGTTCTGCTGATGTTTTTAATTAGCATCGGATTAGGCTCTTTGTTTTTGGTTGCTATTGAATATTTGGGCGGTGCGGTTTGGAGCACACCATTTAGAAGAATTGCCGAATTTTTAGCTGCAATTTTATTGATAGTTCCTATTGTTTCTATTCCGATATTTTTTAATTTACATGAGTTGTACCATTGGATGCATCATGAGGCAGTTGTAAACGACCCGGTATTAAAAGGTAAGGAAGCTTATCTGAACCTTAAATTCTTTACCATTAGAGTTGTTGCATTTTTTTCGATATGGATTCTTTTTTATTATTTTATTACAAATAATTCAAAAAAACAAGATTCAACCGGAGATGTAAAATTAACAAAAGTTAATACCAAGCTTTCTGCAATATTTATTCCGGTTTTTGCCGTTACGTTAACTTTTTCAGCTATTGATTGGATGATGAGTTTGGAAGCACATTGGTTTTCCACAATGTTCGGTGTTTATTATTTTGCAGGGATATTTTTAGGTGGTATTGCTTTTATTACAGTTCTATTGGTTTATCTAAATGAAAAAGGGAATTTGGTAAAAGGTCTTGTACCCGATCATTATTACAGTTTTGGTGTTTTTATGTTTGGTTTTGTGAATTTTTGGGCTTACATTGCTTTTAGTCAATATATGCTCATCTGGTATGCAAATCTTCCAGAAGAAACAATTTGGTTTATACATAGATGGGAAGGCAGTTGGGTAGCCGTTTCTCTAATAATTATTTTCGTCCATTTTGTGATACCGTTTTTTGCATTGGTTTCGCAAGGTTCAAAAACAAATGCTCCCAAACTTAAATTTATGGCAATTTGGATTTTAATTGCTCATTATATAGATCTTTATTGGATAGTACTTCCTGTTTATAGCCCCAAAGGTGCGGTTTTCGGTTGGATAGAATTTGGATTTATGATTTTAGGTTTTGGTTTGGCACTTTTGGTTTTTGTTCTTAAAGCTAAAAATAATAATTTAATCCCCGTTGGTGATCCGAAACTTCAAAGAGGAATTGATTTTAGATTATAATCCGGAAATATTTTATGAAGAATAAAAAAATTGAAGCAGAATTAGAATTTAAAGAATTGATTAAATCGCCCGTTAGACTATTCGGTTTAATCTTTCCATATTTCTTTATCCTTTTTTTAATTGTCGGAATTTATTTTGTTAAACATTTGGATTATTTAACATTTAATCAAGTTCCACCTGTTCTTACAGATTCTCTGTATAACAGAACTTTGCCGGATGTAAAAATTAAAAAAGGCAGTCTGAAAGCTGCTGTTGATTTATCCACAATTTCAAATGCTTCCGGCGAAATTATTAAAAAGGGAAAAGAATTATTTGCAAAAAATTGTACGGCATGTCACGGACCAACAGGAAAAGGTGACGGCGCTGCTGCTGCTGCATTAAAACCACCTCCGAGAAATTTTCATAAATTACAAGGTTGGACTAACGGAAACCATTTTTCGGAAATTTATAAAACACTGCAAGATGGTGTGAAAGGTACCGGTATGTCTGCTTATGATTATATTCCCGCTGCAGATAGAATTGCAATTATTCAATATGTAAGAACTATGGCAAAGTATCCACCCGTTACTCAAAAAGAAATAACCGAGTTGGATAAAAAATATAACTTGTCTAAAGGTGAATATACGCCGAGTAACATTACAATTGAAATGGCCACTAAAAAAATATTGGAAGAAAATTCCATTCCAAAAGATAAAATCAATAATTATTTAACAAAATTAAATTCCACTCAAAACCAAGAAGTTACGGATTTGTTAAATAATTACGTTGCCGATAAAACAAAAATGTTAATGATATTTACCAGAGATTTTTCTACCGAAAAAGATGTAAATAAATTTATAAACAGAGTTATTAATTCACCTATGGAAAGCGGATTTAAAACCAGCGTTACATCTTTATCTGTTGAAAAGTTGAAAAAGATTTTTAATCTTTTAACAAAAATAGTTGGATAGATTATTATTTATAAAAATTTAGGAAAATATAAAATTGAATATTTTAAAAAATTTATATTCCATTAACTCAACTTCCGATTTATTAGTGTTAAAGTTCGGATTATTTATTTCATTGACTTTTGCATTTGTATTTTTAGCATTGTTGCTAGGATCCACAATTTTTTCATTAGTTCATTTCTCCAAAGCAAAAACTAATAATGATAATACCATTTTCGCTTTCTCTAAGTTTGTTTCCGGGTTGGTTACAAAAATGTGGTTTAGATTTTTATTAGGATTTTTACCAATGCTTGGTTCGGTATTTTTCTTTACTCAATTATATGCAGAAAAAATTCCCTCTGCACCAAGTGCCATGTTAATTGCCTTTATTTTATTTTTGCTTGGTTTGTGCTCAATTCTTATTTATAAGAATTTATACAAAACTGAAAACGTTAATGAAATTACAAATACGTTTTTACCTACGTTGGCTTGGTTAGGTATAGGATTAATATCGGTTTCTTCCTTTATACTTGTTGCTTATTTACAAGCATCCATATTAGGTAACAAGGAAGGATTTTTCGCAATATTGTTTTCGCCAAGTGCAATATTATATTTTTTCTTGTTTGTCAGTTTATCGTTCGGTTTAACTTCGGGTGTTATTATTGCCGTATTGAATAGAACAAATGAAGGTATCTATAAATCCTATGCCAGATATTTTTCAACATACAGCGGATTGATTTTTTCTTTTTTACATCCTTTGTTATTTGTATTAATTGTTTTGTCAACTCCCGTTAATAGTTTGTCCTTTTTATATTTCGGTATTTCCGCTTTGGTTCTTCTTTTAATGTTATTAACCGCAATTCAGTTTTATTATAGTTATAAAAATAGCAAAGCAAAAACAACATCAATTGTTTTTCTATTTGTGCTTTTGATTTCCTTTTTAGTTTATAGTACTAACATTTCGTCGGAAGTTGCTTCTAAAAAAGAAATGTTGCAAAAGCATAGAGTTGAGCTTTTTTCTTAATAATCATATTTATAATAATCACATTTTGTAAAATTACAAGCCGAAAATATTTTAGTGTGTAAAAATACACATTCTTCCAATCGAATATCTAAAATACATATTTCTAACAACTGTTATTTTATGAGAAATTTTGATGATTTTTCTTTTAACCCGAATTATGCAATAGAAAAGCAGAATATCTCTTAGCTATTGTAATAAAAGCAATTATTCTAATGCATAATTTGGGTTTAATGTGAAATCCGGCATTAAAAGTAAAAAAATGTTTATTAT
>Ga0256841_1001793_pt1 | contig 17833 bp, 15 predicted proteins | sample 356308metaG_FD_185971 | JGI IMG/M metagenome (GOLD analysis project Ga0256841, IMG submission 185971) | Hydrothermal vent microbial communities from Mid Atlantic Ridge, Atlantic Ocean - 356-308 | ecosystem: Environmental > Aquatic > Marine > Hydrothermal vents | place: Atlantic Ocean: Mid... | reverse complement strand
GCTTTTGGGGATGTAGCAAATGGCTCCGTCATAGGCGAAGGCCTGGTTACTTCCGTCCGAAACCCAATGTCCTCCCTCTGCGGGGCTGTAGTAGAGGCTCCCGTCCTTTGCTTGAGCAATGTCAGAAGCGCCAGGCTTAAAGCCCTTTGGCTGTTTGCCGGCTGCCTTCATGATGAGGGCTTGGGTGATGAAGAAATCGGCGGAGCCATTCGCACCGATCCGCACGAAATCGCCCGGTTTGACTTGGACGGTCTTGGTGCCTCCGGAGACGAATACAATCAACTTGGGGTTGGTGCTGGCACCGCTGTCTCGAATGGTCCAATAAACCAACCTTGGATCGGTTTTGGATTTGTCGGAGTTTTTGACAAAACACCCAGCGTGGTTCCAACGAGTGAAGTAGGACTTGGCTTGGTAATACTCTGCGAGAAGACCGTCCTTGTCGCTGTCGCCCATCATGGCGGACATGGCCGCAACAGGGAGATAGCTGAAGGCGGTGGCGCCGGTCTTAGAGGGGGTCACCGCTCCAATATCGAACTCACGGATCACCGACAGATATTTTCCTGCGGTGCTGTCCAGGGTTGTGGTATCAAAACGGCCGGTGTAAAGAATCGTGTTCTGGGCCGAAAGACCGGCACCCAGGCTGAGGATTGCCGCGGCAATCAAGGTTGAGCGATGCATATTTATCTCCAAATTGGGAAGGGATGGTCCTGCGATTTCTTTCCCAAATAAGGGAAAAGACCGCGTTCAGCCTGGGGAGCCTAGCAGAAAATTGCTCCGGAGTCACCGGACCCGGATCAGGAGTTCTTTGGGCATGTTTTGGGTGAGGTCTGCTGCGTCCCGAAGAAAACGCCTTCCATCTTGGTAGTAACCGGCTGTGGGTTTGAGCTGGGGATTTTGTTTGAGAAAAAATGCATTTATGCGCTCTATCATGAGTTCCCGGACATACTTGGCGATGCAGGAGGCAGCCGCCGTTGGGAAGGAGCATTGGTCGCCTTTCTCTATGAAAAGGAGATCGAAACCCTTGCCGAGGGAATAGCGGGATCTCCCGCCTGCTTCGCTGAGGACTTGAACCCTGGCCTTGGGGAAACTTCTTTTTAATAGCTGTGCATAGTGGGATCGCCCCCCGTGCCGGTCTAGGACGATCAAGGATTGATGGGCTTCACTCTGGCTTGCAGCTTTGAGGGCGGCGGTCAGAACGGTTTCGGTGGCGTAATAGAGGGTGAGGCTTTTGTTGTTGGTTTTATGGATGAGTTGGTTGAAGAGCCCCACCGGGAGGATCCGAAAGCTTGTGTGCATGAGGGATGCGCCATTGTTTTCAAGGTCCTTGGCCAAGCAAAACTCATAGTAGACAATCTCTCTGTCATCGGCCCAGCGGGGGAGGGGAACCTCATCCAGGTCTTGGTACCAGGGATAGCGCCCAAGCTCGAGGGTCTCAAAGCCGAGACTCTTTTGGAGGAGAGCTCCGACGGAGCAGGGGATCTCCCCGAAGGCCCGGCCCAAAAAGGTGAGGGCCGTGCGCTCCAGCTCCGCTTTGCCCCTGGGGCCGGAATGCACCTTCTTGCTGTCGTTGACCCGGATCCTTCGGTCGGAGCCTCTTCGGAAAGCTCCCCTTTTGTTGGGTTTCTTACAGGTTGATTTGCGCAAAAGGTTCCATGGATCCTGGCCAGCGGGACCCTTGAGGACGACTGAACCGACGACCAAGGGACCCAGAAGGGGCCCCAGGCCGGCTTCGTCAATGCCGCCGAGGTTGTGGAGCATATTGTGCATTCTGTTCCAGTTGGGAGAGAGGGGCTGCCGAAAAGGGGAAGAAGCAGGACCCACTCTAAGGAGGCGCCTTTGGATATTCTATTGCTGGAAAAGGATCCCCTCGTTCGGGACCAGTGCCTGATTGGCTATCAAAGCTTTCCGGACATTTCCGTGGAGCTGAGTCAGGGCTTCCAGGGGCTGAACCTGGCGCGGCAGCGCAACTATGACTTCATCGTCATCGGATGCAATCCCAAGGACCAGGAGGGCATGGAGTTACTCGAGGCTCTGAGGGAATTCGATAAGCAAACGCCGGTGATCCTGGTGACGACCCCCAAACTGGGGAAGAAGTTGCAACCTCAAAGGTCCCGCCTTGGGCTTCTTTCGATCCTCCATGTTCCCATTGACCCCAAAGATTTTTTTCGGGTTCTCTCTCGAATGCGCCGAAAGTTGGCTTCGGCCTGAGTCTTCGAAGGAGGGGCGGCCCTTGATTGGGAGGGGGTGGGTGGCTAGAACCCCCCGGGTGTCCGAAACCACAAAAAAACAGTATCGCGGTCGCAGGGGAGGCGGCGAAGCCAAGGTGCGCGTCTACCTCGAGGGGAGATACCGCAAGCTTTCGCGGGGCCTTCCTCAAACCATCTTCTATTGCCCCAAGTGCAAGGGGCGGCGGCGGGGCTGCTCGTTCTGCGATGGCTATGGAAAGCTGACCAAGGACTCGGTGCAGGAGCTGATCGCCCGCAAGGTGCTCCCACGCTACAGGGCGAAGATGGGCAAGTTCCACGGGGCTGGACGGGAGGATGTGGACGTGCGCATGTTGGGCGGGGGGCGGCCCTTTGTGTTTGAGGTGGTGCAGCCGCGGAATTTTGATGTGGATCTGGGGGAATTGGTTGATGCCATCAATCTTTATGGCCGGGGTCGGATGGAGATCACGGGGCTGAGGCCGGTGCGGCGCAAAAGAGTCGCGGAACTTAAGGAGACGCGCTCGGACAAGATCTATCGAGCACTGGTCCTGCTGGACAGGGTTCTCCCCGAGGAGCGCATTCAGGCTTTGCTGGGGAAGGATGTTGTGGTGACTCAGAGGACACCCAAAAGGGTGGCGCATCGGCGGGCGGACCTGGATCGAACCCGGAAGGTTGAGGTGCTGTCTGTGCGTGCATTCCGGGGGCCGGGGGATCGGCCGAGCCTGGATCTTTTGGTGCGCTGCGAGCATGGGACCTATGTCAAGGAATGGATTTCTGGGGAGGAAGGACGTAGCCGCCCCGGATTGGGAGAGCTGCTTGAGGCCGAGACGGAGTGTTTGGTCTTGGATGTCTGGGAGATTTGCGGGCCTTTTCCCTCTGCGGAGGCCAAGGGGCCGGAGCCTTTCTTCGAGAAAAAGATGCGTTGGGAAGATCTGCTGGAGGGTGAAGATCCCTGGGATCTCGAGCGTCTGGCGGAGGCCTCACCCCGGGGGGCGACGCAAAGGGTGGAGGATGAAGGCCAGCCCCAAGAGGAGCAAGGCTCCGATTAGAGGAACGTAGGCGTCGTTTTTCAGGGGGACGACGATCCGGCCCAGGTTTCGGGTGAAGGGGAGGCGGATGGGGCGTTCGGGTCGGCCGAGGCTTTGCCCTTTTGGGTCTAGACCTTCGACGAGGACAAAGGGTCGGGGATCGAGGGAAAGGTCCAGGGGGGGATAGAGGGCCTGGAGGGCGTTGAGGCGAGGCAGCTCGAGGAGAGGGGAGAGGAGGGCAAGCTCGAGGGGGGCGCGGGCGCGGGGCGCGGGGACTTCGACGCTGGCTCGCCCGCCGGCGGTCAGGAAGATGAGGCGCAGGCGGGCGATCTTGGGACCCTTCCATTGGATCTGTGCTTGGGCCCTCCCCTCATGGATGGCTGCCAAGGCCTTAGCATCCAGGCTCTTAGGGCCGGTGTAGGCGGCTTCCAGCCCGGGGCGGCTCAAAGGAATGGGTGTCCCCTTTTGGCCGAAGAGGTCGCGGTCGGGGAGGAGGCTGCGGTTGCCGGGATAAAAGGGAGGGTGTCCCAGACGGTCGAAGCCGACGGCGAAGAGGGGGCGGCCGTGGGCGTTGAGGGGAGCCGGCAAGAGGAGGGGGTCGGGTCCGGAATCGGTGGCTAGGGCTTCGAGGACTTGAGCACGGATGGAGCGGACCTTTGCGTTGACCTCGGTCAGTTCCTGTTTCCTTAAGAGGGCGGTGGGAGCCTGGGCTCCAAGTAAAAGAAACGAGGAGAGGGCTGTCCCCAAAGCGCTGACTCCTGCCAGGGGTGCGAAGCTCAGGTAGGCGTAGCGATCGGTGGCGGGGCCGCGGTCTTGACCGGAAGCGCCTGCTGCGGGGAGGGAGAGGAGGAAGGATGCGAGGAGGAGAAGGACGAGTTTGCGGGAAAGGCTGCGATCGCTGTTTTTTGGAAGCCGGAACCAGGTCCACAAAAAGAGGATGAGGGCAAGGGCGGCGAGAATCCCGGTCCAGGTTTCGAAAACCGGGGGGAGGAGAAAGCCTGGGAGGTGAAGAAGGAAGCCTCCCGAGAGATGGCCTTCGGCATAGCCTCCGATGGCTTCACCCAGAAATACCAGCCGCCAAGCGAGGGCGGCGACGAGGAGGAACCCGAAGGGGAGCATGCGCTGGAGGCTCGAGCGAAGACTCTTCCGGTTTGCGAGGGCCAGGAGGAAGACCAGGCCGGGGAGGACAAAGCTGCTCTCCTTGGTCCAGAAAGCGAGAAGGCAGGAAAGAAGAGTCAGGGGGCGGGTTCTCTGTCCTCGTTCGATGGATCTCTGCTCGAGAAGGATCGTGAGGAGAATCAAAAAGGCGGAATGGGTGTCCACCCGGCCGACCATCCAGGAGACGGCTTCGCTGTGAAGGGGGTGGAAGGCCCAAAAGGCGACGGCGGCGAAGGCGCTCAGGGGGGGGAGAGCGCGACGGGCTAGGGCCAATAAAAGGAGGGCGTTGACCCCGTGGGCCAGAGCGTTCATCAAAAGGGGGAAGAAGGGCTGGTTTCCACCCAGCAGGGAATCGAAGAAGATCGAAAGGGTGATGAGGGGGCGGTGGAACAGGGCGACCCTCGAGATCCCATACTGGGGTCCGACAAAGTCGGAAAGAACCTGGTGCCAATCCTGGACGTAGGCAATGGCGACGTAATCGTCACTTCGAAACTCTCCGCCACCAGGCCAATACCAGGCGAGGATGGCTGCGAGGAGGGCAAGGGAGGCGAGGGCGTAAAAGAGGCTGTCCCGTGGAGGCGACTTGGGGGCGGGGATCGCTTTGGGATCAGAGGCTGACACCCAGGATGGTTCCTTCGAAGACGATGCGGTTGCCGATCAGGGCTTGGGTGGGGAACTGTGAGACGCGGGTCCCCAAACGGCCCAACTTGGCGAGGAAGATCACACGTTCGGGCGGTTTCACCTGGCCCCGGAAGCGGACCTTGTCCAAACCGCCAAAGCCGATCAATTTGTTCCTGTGTTCGACGGGGATCAGTTCCTTCCAGAGCAGGGTGGCTACCTGGGCGGCGGCTTCGGTCAGGAGGACTCCGGGAACGAGGGGGTGTCCCGGGAAATGTCCCTTGGCCCACCAGTCCTCGGGGTTGAAGTCGGTGTAGGCGGCGATCAGGCCCTTCTCAAGGTCGAGATGGAAGACGCGCCCCACAAGCTGGAACTCGTAACGCTGCGGGAGATAGAGTCCAACGGTTTCCGGCGAGAGGGCTTCGTTTTCGATGTCCAACGAAGCGAGATCGAGGAAGGGTTCCTTTGCCATGAAGGGATTAGACACGATTCGTCTGTGAGACCCAAGAAGGAGCCGAAAAAAGCCGATAAACCCTTTGGGAGGATGGCGCCATGGCCTTCAAAGGGGATCTCAAGAACATCGGCTTGTTCGATGTCTTTCAGAATCTGTTGCACAACCGTCTTTGTGGCACGCTCCATGTCGAGGCCAGGGAAGGGGAGCGTTGGGTGGCCTTCGAAGAGGGTCATATTCGAATGCTGTCCCTTGGAAGGGGCAAGGGTCTGCCCATGCGGGGTTTTTTGGTCCAGCGCAATTACGTGGACCGCAAGGCCCTCGAAAAGCTCCTCGCCAAGAGGGGGAAAAGCCGCCGTCTGCTTCACGATCTTCTTGCCCGAGCGGGACTGCTCAGCGTTGAGGATTTTCAAGCCTGTGTGGAAGAGCGCATTGGGGAGGAACTCTTCGAGCTTCTCTCGTGGAAAAACGCGCAGTTTGAATTTCTCGAAGGTCCTCCTCCCAATGGAATCTTCGACATGAGCCAAAAGTCTCTCCCCATTGCCCTGGATCCTTCGGGGCTGTTGATGGAAGGGGCGCGCCGCCAGGACGAATGGGAGCGGATTCGAACGGTGATTACCGGGGATCACGATCTTTTTGTGGCCCTGGGTGAAGAGGCTCCGATGGATTCGGATGGGGCCATGGTGTGGAACGCTTTGGATGGGCGCAGCGATCTTGCCCAGCTCTACGAAGAGATTCCCCTTGGCCATTTTGAACTTGCGGAAACCATTGCTCGCTTGGTGCAGGAGGGCTATGCGAGGCCGGTGGTCCCCAGTGAACTCCCCGATCTCGCAAGGCAAGCCTTGGATGAAGGGGATGCCCAAAGGGCCCGGAGTCTTTTGGAAAAATCTCTCGAACTGCAACGCAACAACAAGGAGCTGCGGGAGATTCTGGCTGAAGTTTTGGAAACTCTTGGGGATGCGAAGGAAGCCGCGGCCAACTGGGCATGGTTGGCTTCCCAGGCAAGCCAAGAGGAGGATGACCAACGGGCCCTTGAACTCTTCCTCCGGGCAGCGGATTTGGATCCCGTGGATATTGGAATCTGGGAGCGAATCTTTGATCTCCAGGAGTCCTTGGGGGACAGCCATGATTTTGAGGTGGCTGCGCTGGATTTGGCGCGGCAGTTTGAGCTCTTGGGACTGGGCGAGCGTTCGATGGAGACCTTGGAACGGGCTTTGGACCGACCGGATCTTTCGCTCCAAGAAAGTCTGTTGCTTCGGCTTGCGGATCTTTCGCGTTCCTGTGGGCGTGGGGAAGAGGGTCTTGGACGTTGTCTTTTGGCAGCGGAGTCGATGGACCGGGAAGGCTGTAAAGATGCCGCTTTACATCTCTTAGAAGGCTTGGCCCAACTTTTCCCTGGGCGGAAGGAAGTTGAGGGAGCGCTCGAGGATCTTAGGAGCCACAAACGGGAAAAGCGGATGGCCCTGCGCAGGCGTTTGCTGCGGGTAAGCCTGATGGCGATAGGGGGGGCTGTCCTCAGCTTGGTTTTGACCAGTGAGTTGGTCTTCCGGGCGAGGCTTGGGCGAAGCTTGGAAATGTTGGGTCCCAACCTTGGGAAGGGTCGGGCCTTGGAGGCTCTTGGGGATTTGGATGCGCTCCGCGCCAGGGCGGGATTTTCCCTGTCCGGCTGGAAGTTGGAGCGGCTGAGAAAGGGTGTCCTCAAAGCGGGAGTGGCCGAGGCGGAGGCCTTGGAGGGCGTGGGATTGCATAAGGCCGCCGTGGCTAAGGCCAAGGTCCTTCTCGGCGCTCTCCCGGTAAAAGATCCCCTTCGTGTTCGGCTGGCTCGGATTGTCAGTCCCAGGTAGGAGTCACCCTTGCGATTGGAGCTTCCCAACGGGCTGAAGAGGGGGAAGTGGCGAAGCCGAAGTTTTGGTACTCTCATCTTTCTTGGAACCGGGAGGACTCGTTGTCCTTCCGGTTTCTTTTTTCTCCCCTCGAGCTTCTCTTCTTTGCGGTATTCTTGGCCTCCATGCAAGTGAGGCTTTGGCTCCGACAAAGACAAAAAGCTCTCCTGATCGAAGCAGCTTTAATGCGTGGGGTGCTGCTGGGGGGAGGCTGGATGGGGCTCTTCCTTCTTCGGGGGCTTCCTCGAGGGACGACCCGGATCGAAGCTTTGGGGCTTTTTCTTGGTCTTTGGCTGGGCAGTCTGGGCCTTCTCCTCCTCCTTTTTCCTCCTCGCCTCGATCTTCTTGAGGAGGACCAAGAGCTTGATTTGGGAATGGGGCTCATGACGCTCCTTGGGGCAGAGGGCAGAGAGCCCTCGCTGATGACTCCCCTTCTGGAATCATGGATTGCTGCCCGCATTCCATCCGCCCGCGGCACGGGAATGCGCAAGGAGCGCAAGCAAGTCCGAAGGTGGATTTCCATTCTTCTCATACTCCTGAGTCTTCTTTTTTGGCTGCTCATTCTCCCCGGGGGGAGGGGAGGGACGGTCCCCGATGCTCGGGAGGGGAGGGGACACAAAAGGCTGGATTCAGGCGTGCATCCAAGTCCGAAGGTTTTGCCTCCGAGCCATAGGAGGTCAGCCCGGAGACCTAAAACAAGGGACAAGAAAAAACGGGGTGGAAGTGGCGGCACTCCGCCGAGACCTAAGCAAAAAAAGATTGGAGTGGTGGATCGGGTGGTGCTGCCTGCGTTCCGGGAGGGCCGGGGGACGAGTGGGCGTAAGGCTCCTCGCTTTGCCCGTGCGCCCAAGGAGGTGCGGGGGGGGGAGAAGCCAATGGAGCGGGTGCAACAAAAGAAGGAACGCGAAGAAAAACAACAAAGGACTGCGTGGAGGGAACGCTTGAAGCGCTCTCTGGAACGGGGGAAGCTTAGGCCTTTCGAGGCGGACTGGCTTCGGTCCTGGGGAAGGATTCTTGAAAGAAAGCGAGGGACCAAGCCGGATGCCAAGAAGTGAAGGGGCCGACCTGAGCGCGGGGAAGGATCGCTTCGACCAGCTTTTGCCCGCTTTTTTGGACCTTCCCTTTGCTCTGCCCAGGGCACGGGAGCTTGGGAGGGTGGGGCGGAGGATTCGAGTGGAGTTTGGATCCTTTCGCGAATACCAAGCTTACAGTCCGGGAGATGATTTGCGGGCCCTGGATTGGAAGGTTTTGGCCCGCACCGGGGAGCGGGTGCTCCGGCGCTTTGACGACTGGGAACATCGCTCGCTTGTGCTGGGCCTGGACCTGAGCGCTTCGCTGGCCTCGCGCTGGGAGGGGCTGTCCTGTTTGTTGCGCCTCTATGTCTTTTTGGGTCTGCACGCCTTCGATTCTGTGGAGCTGCTGGTGGCGCAGGGAGGGAAGTTGCGGCACAGGCTTTATGAAGGGGTCGGATCTTGGGGACGGTTTCGGGCTGAATTCACGGGGATGCATCCCGAAGGAAAGAGTGGGCTTCCCTTGTTGGCGCGGGGCCTTGGCCGGATTTCGAAGCGCAGGCCGGGGATCCTCCTCTCGGACTGGATGCCTGAAGAGGAAGCCCTGCTCGCTTTTTCAATGCTGGCAGGGTCAGCCTTTGTCCTCCTTTTTCCCCGGATTCCGCTCGAAGATTTCTCCATCCCCATCTCCTCCCTGGCTCTTGAAACAAAAGATGGCGCCCGACTCCAGGACCCTGAGACCGGAGTCCAACTCGATGTCGAAAACCTCGTTCACGCCCTTCCTGCCTTCCGCAAAATTCAACAAGAATGGGAAGCCTCCCGTCGCCACCAAGCCCGCAGCCAAGGCCTCCCCTTCCTCAGCGCCACCCTCCCCGACCCGGAAGGGGACACCCATTCTTGGCTTCCCTTCCTCCATCTGAGCGAGCGTATCTGATGGGACAGCTTGCCTTTACGCAGCCATGGCTCCTGCTCTTCCTTCTGTTGCTTCCCCTTTTGTTTTGGAAGCCCCGGCGCAGTTTTCGGCCTCTGGAGACGGATCGACTCGCTCTCTGGCAGAAGGCCTTAGAGAGAATGGGCGGGGGACGGGGCCGGTCCCATTTTTTTCCCCGTCTCCTGAACAGCCTCATTTTTGTGACCCTCGTTGTCGCGGCCGCAGGTCCCAAGCGCCCCGAGCGCCCAGGGGTCAAAAAACTTTGGCAGGTTCTGGATGCTTCTCCCTCTATGGCCGTGCGCACGGGTCCCGGGGAGAGCCGTTGGTCCAGCGCCCGCGCAAGGTCCCAAGCCCTTCGCCGGAGGGGCGGACAACCCACGGTCCCCAGCCGCTCCTTCCGCCTCCAAGGATCCTTGATCCTGCCGATGGGGGACACCCATTCTTCGGAGCCGGGCCTTCTGCCTGCCAGGCCCCTGGCCTTGCTCCCCTTTGCGGCCCAAGCCGGTGCAGAGACAGCAGTTGTGTTCTGGGGGGATGGGGCGGGGCCGAGTCCTTGGCCTAAGGAGGAGGGATCGCGGCTCTTTTTTGGAGGGGCAGCTGTGGGGCGGGTGGAAAACCAAGGTTTTCGCTCGGCACGTGTTGAGGACCCTTGGCCGGACAAAGATGTTCTGCTGTTCTTCTCCCTCGTCAAGGAGGATTCCAGCCCAACACTCCGGATGCGCCGGGGGGTAGGCCCTTGGGAAGTCCTGCCCTTGTCCCTCCCAAAAAAAAGTGGGATCTACCCTCTTCGCATTCCTCGTGGGAGCGGAGGGCCCCTGGAAATCGCCCTTTCGGGTGAAGATCCCTTCCAACGGGACCAACATCTCGTCCTCATGCTTCGTCCACCCCCGGATCTCCGGGTGACGGCAGTTCCTCCCGACAAGGCTCAGCTCCTCGCTCGCTTTCTCCGTGAACGCTGCGGGCTTTCCTCCGCCCCTCCCTCCCCCTCTACGGTTCAAGTCCAGATCCGCAGCGGGGGCAACCTTCTGGCAGCTCCCCCCAGCGGGCAGGTCGACCCGGCCAGCCGGGTGCAAAAAAAGGGTGTCCTTCTTTGTCTGGGGACTCAAGTGGCGGAAGGGCAGAGACTTGTGGCGGTGAGGGGGGCGATCGAATGGAATCGCAATGACCCCCTGCTCAAGGGGCTGGATCTTTCGGGTTTTGTCCCCAAGCAGGTTTTGCGGGGGGATCTGCCCGCCGGTTTTCGGGTGCTGGCCCGTTTGGGTAAGGATCCTCTGCTGGTTGTGCACGAGCGGCGGAGGCTCTTGGCCTTTCTGGGAACCCTCCCTCACGAGGGGCTTTTTCGCCAACCCTTTTTTCCCATTCTCTGCCTTCGGTTCTTAGGGCAGGTCCTGGGCCAGGGGAAAACCAGGACCCGCATGCGCCCCCTGCCTCCCAAGGTCGAATATGCCCAACCGGGGCTCCTCGATGCTCATGCAGTCCCCGCCCCTCGGCGGATAGACCGCATCTCCTTTTTCGTCCCCGCAAGGCCTTATGCCCCTTTCCTTGCTATGCTTGCTTTGGGGCTGATCGCCCTTGCCTTTTTCCGCGTCCTCTTCAGCCTTCGGACAAAGACCTAAATGCCCACAAAGGACCTCCACGGCCGACCTCTCAAAAGCCTTCGCATCTCGGTGACGGATCGTTGCAATCTCCGCTGCCGCTATTGCATGCCCGAAGCCCATTACACATGGCTGCCCCGTGCAGAGATCTTGAATTTTGAGGAAGTGACCCAGCTTGCCCGCGTCTTTGCGGGCCTGGGGGTGGACAAGATCCGCCTCACCGGGGGGGAACCCCTCTTGCGTCGAGGAATCCCCGATCTTGTTCAAATGCTTAAGGAGATTCCCGGCATTGTGGAAATTGCACTGACGACCAACGGGATCCTTCTCGAAGAAATGGCTCCACACTTGCGGGCCGCGGGTCTCGACCGATTGACCATCAGCCTTGATACCTTGGACCCCTTGCGTTTTCAAAGGCTCACCCAGCAGGACAAGCTCACCCAAACCCTGAGCGGGATCGACGCAGTACTTTCTGCAGGGTTTCCGCCTCCAAAGCTCGACACCGTCCTCATCCGCGGGACCAACGAGGATGAGATCGAATCCCTTCTTGCCTTCGCCTTCGAAAGAGGCCTTGAGCTGCGCTTCATCGAATACATGGATGTAGGAGGAGCCACGCAATGGTCTTGGTCCAAGGTCGTTCCCCGGACCGAAATCTTGGAGCGCGTGGCAAAGCGTTTTGGCCCTGTTTCCCCTCTGCAAAAAACCGACAATGCTCCTGCTGACCGTTTCACCTGCGCAGATGGAAAAAGTTTTGGCATTATCGCCTCTACGACCAGGCCCTTTTGCGGGGGATGTGATCGAAGTCGTTTGACCGCGGATGGAAAATGGTTTCTCTGCCTCTATGCACCCGAAGGCCTGGACCTTCGCCGTCCCCTCCGGGGGGGTGAAACTCCGGATCAACTCCGCGCCCGCATCCAGGCCTCATGGTCCGAACGCGCGGACCGAGGGGCCGAAGATCGTCAAAAGGCTCGCACCCGCGGCCCCCTCGCAGGTCCCGCCGATCTCCGCGACAACCCCCACTTGGAGATGCATACCCGGGGAGGATAGTCTTCGGGTCCCCGGTTTTAACCCCTTTCCTTCTTTAGGTTTGGGGGGGAGGGCAAGGGCCAAACTCCAAAAGGACACCCTTCTTCGGCCAGGCCCCTCGGAGCCGGTCCCGGGATCGAGCCACCGCCGCATGCAGGGGGACAGCCTTGGCAAGTTCACAAGCGATTCCGGCCGAAAGAGCGCAGCCGGTTCCGTGGGGGGAAGGGCCTTTGAAACGGGAACCCACAAACCGGTGCATGGTCCTGCCGTCCCAGAGCAGATCTACCAGGTCCGGGCCGCAAAGGTGCCCACCTTTTACGAGAGCGGCCTTTGCCCCCAACTCGACCAGCTTCTTGGCGGCGTGTTCCATCTGTTCCACAGTGCTAACCTCCTCACCTGCCAGGGCCGCCGCCTCCTCAAGGTTGGGAGTGACCAAGGTGCAAAGAGGCAGCCAAAGCTCCCGAAGAACATCCGCTAAACCATTGCTTCCGAGACCCTTACCGCGGCTTGCGCCCAGGACGGGATCCAGAACAATGGGTGTCCCCTTTGGGAGGAGGGGGGGGAGGAGGGTGGCGGTGTGGGGGCTGCCGAGGGCGCCGATTTTGACGGCTCGGGGGGGGAGGTCGGCGAGGAGGGTGAGGAGAGCTTCCTGGAGGAAGGTGTCGGGAACAGGATGGACGGAGCGGAGACCCTTTTGAGATTGGACGGTAAGAAGGGTCTCGATGGCCATGCCATGGCAGCCGAAGGCTTCGAAAACTTTGAGATCCATCTGGAGGCCGGCGCCGCCGGAGGGGTCAGAGCCGGCAAGGCTGAGGACGGGGGGTCTCACAGCAGATCCTCATAAAGGCGGTAGGAGGTCTCCTCCATGCCCATGCGCCGGTAGACCTCCATGGCGCGTTTGTTTTCGCATTCGACATAGAGCCTCAGGCCGACCACATTCGGAGTCTTCGCGGCCAGGGTTCGAACTTCGGAATGGAGGGCACGGTAGAGTCCTTGGCGGCGGGCGGATGCAGAGACAAAAACCGATTGGATCCACCAGAACCAGCCTGCTCTCCAATCGCTCCACTCACGGGTCACGAGCAAGGATCCGGCCACCCGCCCCTTCAGTTCTGCGACGAGATAAAAACCTCGGTCCTTATCCTCCAAGACAGCCTGCACCCCTTGGGTGACCCGCTCGCGGGAAAGAGCCTTGGCTTCGGTCAGCTTTGCCATTTCGATTTGAAAAGAAACAATGGTTTCTAGGTCTTCGGCCCGGGCGCTTCGGATACGAATGCTCATGCCCGTGTTTTTACAGGGCAGCGCAGCCCCTGCGCAGAAGTTTCCCAAGCTTCAAAGGATTTGAACTTCGATGGCAGCACTTGCGCTGAAGAGTCCTCCCTTGCAGGTCGGAGGATTGAACCACAAAGACTGCGCGAAGAATCGAATCCCCACTTTGGGTGCTTTCCATGGAAGAACAATCCGCAGCGCCCCCTGTGCGTCACTGAAGCCAGAGATGAAAAAGGGGACAGGAGCGCCAAGAAAAAATTTGGTTCCCAATAGGTCCAAACCCGTCTTGTTTGCTTTGAAGCCGAGGAAGACCCATCCCGGAAGATTGGGGGGCAAGCCCTCGAGCCCCAGGCTGAAATCTGAAATGGTAGAAAGGGGCCTCTGAGGGAGAAGGAAGGAAGGGTTTCCCTTGCACCAAGGGCTGGATTTCCCAAAACAGTGGACACCTTGAGGCAAGTATCCCTGATCGACCTTTGCTCGGAAAGCCTCGATGGCGGGGTAGACATCTCGAAGGCTCCGAGTGAGGGCAAGGACACCACAGATCCCTCTTTCAAAATCCATCCAGGGGCAAAAGCCGAAGGCGCCATAATGATTGGCTTGGAGGGTCTTTCCCTTCGAGGACTGCCGGTCCAGCCAAAGCCCGATGCCATAAGGTCCCAAACCTTTGAAGGGAAGTTTTAGGATCTTCATCCCCTTGTTTTGAACCCTGCGCATTTCTTGGACATTCTTGACGCCGAGAATCCGTTTGCTGCCGAAGAGACCTTCTGCGAGAAGCATTTGGAGGAGATGACCATAATCCTCCGCGTTGCTGCGTCCAGCAATGGCAACAATAGGGTTGGCAGTCTTTCCAAAGGCTTGGTAGTCGGTCCGGCTCATGCCCAAGGGGCTGAGGAGATACTGCCTGACAAGGGTATTCCAAGGTTTTTTGGTGACCACTTCGGCGATTCGGGCTGCAACCTGGTAGGAAACACTACCGTAAAGAAAGGCTGTCCCCGGAACATAGAGGGCCTTTAACTTTGCAATCTCTCGGACACTCCGATCCAAAGTTGTGGTTTGGACATAAAGAGACCAATGCGAGTTGGGGAGTCCTGAGCTGTGAGTGAGAAGCTGTCGGATCGTGGCCTTACCGACCTTGGTTTTGAAATAGGGGAGGTATTTGTCGACAGGGTCATCCAATCTCAGCAGGCCCTGGTGAACAAGGACCATGAGGGTTGAGGCCGTGATCATTTTGCTTGCGCTGAAGATTGGGTAGACCGTTCCTGTCTGATGGGAGCCGAAGTTTTTGAGCAGGAGGGTTTTTTGGGTGTTTCCCATCCAGAGGGAAGCTTTGGGGATGTTGTAGCGGTTAAGCAGATCCTTTTGCAGAGTGCTTATAGCTTGCCCGGAATCAAAAGGAGGACAGTTTGGATTTTGGGCCATGAGTCTTCCAGAAGGAAGGGAAGCAGCGAAGAGAAGAGAGTAAAAAAAGAAGGGAAATCGACGCATTGAAACCTGAGAGAAGCTGGTGAAAGATGGTTGGAAAATCATAATCGATGGGGGCTTTATGTTGGCCCTGTTTTCTGATTCCCCAACTCTCAACAAGGAATGCTTCGGGAGATCCAATGGCACGAAGAATTGATTGGTACTACCGCCGAGGCGGGTGAGTGAGCTGCAAGCGAGCCGACGCTGCCATCGAGCGCTTCGGTGCGACGGTCCGTGAGACCGTGAATGCAAACAAGGATAAGATTGAGGCCAAACAGGGCTTAGCTCTTCTCCAAGAAGGATCCAAGATCCTGGTCGCTAAGGGGAAGAAGGTCCTCGAATTCAAACTGAAATCCGGAAAATTCCAGGGCGAGCTGGCTGAGGAGGACTTGAAAAAGGCCGCCATCGGACCCTCCGGTCGGCTCCGGGCTCCCGCCCTCAGGTTGGGGAAAACCTGGGTCGTGGGCTTCAACCCGGATCTCTATGAAAAGATCCTGGGATCTTGAACCCTCCGCTTCCTCAGAGCCTTTCCTTGGCTGCTTGGAGTGTCTCCAAGCGTTTACAAAAAGCGAAGCGAAGAAGTCTTTGTCCTTCGCTTTTCCGACCCTCGAGGTAGAAGCTCTCCACCGGCAGGGCAGCCACCTGCCGCTCCCGGATGAGGTCCATTGCGAACTCCGTCGCCGGTTTTTCCGTCAAAGCACTGACATCAGCCAAGACAAAGTAAGACCCCCGGGGGACCGAAACCCCAAATCCTTTCTCTTCTAGCATGTCGACGAGAAAATCTCTGCGAGCGAGATACTCCCGGCGCAGCTCCTTGACATAGGACGGGCCAAAATGCTCGATCGCTTTGGCCATTGCCGCTTGAAAGGGAGTGGTCACGGCAAAGGTTAAAAATTGATGGGCTGCCTGGGTTGCCTTCACTAAATCCTCCGGGCCTACAACCCATCCGATCTTCCAGCCGGTCAGGGAAAAGGTCTTCCCTGTGCTGGACACAGTAAGGGTCCGCTCGCGCATCCCGGGGAGGCTGGCAATGGGGATGTGGGAGACGCCGTCATAGGTGAGAAATTCATACACCTCGTCCGAAAGAACTAGGACATTGTTCTGGATGCAAAGCTTCGCGATTCCCTGCAATTCTTCTTGGCTGAAAACCTTGCCGCTGGGGTTGTGTGGATTGTTCAAAAGGAGGAGCCTCGTTTTCGGCCCGATCAAGTCTTCCAGTCGATTCAGATCCAGCGCGAAGTCGGGTGCTTCGAGGACCAGGCTTTTGACGCTGGCACCCGCCATGGCTGCGAGAGCCGGATAGGAATCATAGAAAGGCTCCATCAAAAGGACTTCGTCCCCAGGATTGAGAAGACCCAGGACACTGGCAGCAAGACCCTCCGTCGCTCCGGTGCTCACGCAAACTTCAGTCATGGGATCGTAGGACATCCCATAGGCCCTTGAAAAATGTCGCGCCACCGATTCGACCAAATCCGGGAGCCCCATAGAACGCGCATATTGATTGCAGCCCGCATCCATCGCTTCCCTTGCAAAATCGAAAATCTCCCTGGGCCCATCGAAGTCGGGGAAGCCCTGCGCGAGGTTGATGGCCTGGTGCTCGTTGGCGAGCCGGGTCATGGTGCTGAAGATCGAAGTGCCGAAGGGTCGAAGACGGTCTGAAATCATGCCCCTATCATTTGGATCCTTTCTAAGGAATCCAAGCATTCTTCCGCTATTCTCTTGGGGAATGAAACGAGACCGCATACGGAACGCCTTTGCCCTCCTCCTGGGCCTCCTCCTGGTGCTGGGGGCGGTCCTTGCCCTTGGGGAGGGGAGAGAAGGCCGCGCGGACTTCGCCTTTGTCAACGCCACGGAGCCGCAAAGCCTGGATCCGGCGGTGGTGACGGGGGTCCCCGAGGGCAAAATCCTGCGTAACCTCTTCGAGGGACTTACCGTCCCAGATCCCAAGGATCTGAGCCCCCTCCCGGGAATGGCCGAGTCCTGGGAGATTTCCGAGGACGGTAAAACCTATGTCTTCCACATCCGCAAGGATGCCAAGTGGAGCAATGGGGACCCCTTGGGCGCTGAAGATTTTCGCTGGAGCTGGCAACGCTTCCTCGATCCCAAGACCGGAGCCCAATATGCGGAGCTTTTCCGCTTCGTGGTCGGAGCCGAGGATTTTTACAAAGGAAAGTCCAAAGACTTCAAAAAGGTGGGGATCGAAGTGCGCGATCCGAAAACCCTCGTGGTCCGGCTCAAAAACCCCACGCCCTTTTTCCTGGACCTCACTGGTTTTTATCCTCTCTATCCCGTTCATCGAAAAAGCGTTGAAGGCGATCCGCTTTGGAACCGGCCCGGACACTTGGTTTCCAACGGCCCTTTTCTTCTCAAAGACCGCCAGATCCGCGACCGCATCCTCTTGGCGAAGAACCCTCTCTACTGGGACCGGGATCATGTGCATTTGAATACGGTCGAAATCCTTCCAGTCGAGAGCAAGACCACGGCCCTCAACCTCTATCTCCACGGCATGGTCGACTACCTTTATGATTTTCCTCCCTCGATTCTTCCGGAACTTCGAAAACGTAAAGATTTTCACACGGGTCCCTACCTGGGTGTCTACTTCTACCGCATCAACCTGAAGAATAAGGACCCCCTCAAGCGCAAGTTCCTCGGGGACCTTCGGGTTCGCCGCGCCCTTTCCATGGCAATGAATCGTGAGGCCATCGTGCAAAAGGTGACCCGGAACAACGAACAGCCCGCCCTGCACTTTGTCCCACCCGGGATCCGGAGTTACAAGAGTCCCCGCCTCTCCGGCTACAACCTGAAAAAGGCCAAGGCCCTCATCCAAGAAGCCCTCAAGGACCTGGGGATGAAAAAACCTCCGATGATCCGCATTCTTTACAACACCAACGAACTGCACAAAGACATTGCCGAAGTGCTGCAATCCCAGTGGGGCAGGGACCTGGGGCTCGAAGTCCGGCTCGAAAACCAAGAATGGGGGACCTACCTCAATTCCGTGAGGCTCTTCGACTATGACATTGCCCGGGCCGCTTGGATCGGTGACTATGTGGATCCCAATACCTTCCTCGATATGTGGATGACGGGTGGAGGCAATAACCGGACAGGCTATGCCAATCCCCGTTATGACGCCTTGATCCGAAGGGCCAACAAGGAAAGAGACAGGAAAAAACGGGATAAGCTTTTTTTCGAGGTGGAGTCCATCCTC
>Ga0256841_1001792_pt1 | contig 17834 bp, 16 predicted proteins | sample 356308metaG_FD_185971 | JGI IMG/M metagenome (GOLD analysis project Ga0256841, IMG submission 185971) | Hydrothermal vent microbial communities from Mid Atlantic Ridge, Atlantic Ocean - 356-308 | ecosystem: Environmental > Aquatic > Marine > Hydrothermal vents | place: Atlantic Ocean: Mid... | reverse complement strand
TGGCTCCGGCGGTAGGGATCGAACCTACGACCAATTGATTAACAGTCAACTGCTCTACCGCTGAGCTACGCCGGAACACGTTGGGGCATATAACAACAGCACCGGGGCGCGTCCAGAGGGATTTGCGACAAATCGAGGGAAAATGCTGCCGGGGCCGTTTTGCTGGTCAAACCTTGTGCCCGGCAAGGGCAAAATGCGCTTTGGAAGACAGCGGGTCCAGACTGACAACTTCTGATTTTTCAATCAGGTCAATCAGATGTGCAAAGACGTTGCGCTCGGCTGCACCATGCAATCCACTGGGGATATCGGAATAGATGCACGAAACGATCTCAGGTATTGTCAAAGCGGAATTATTCAGGACTGACAAAATTTGATTTGTGCGCATTTCACGGTGTCTTATCAAATCATCCAGCCGGGCGGCCGGGGCTGTGACGGCCGCCCCGTGACCGGGAAAATAGGTCCTGTCCTCTCGCGTCTGCAGGCGTCGGCAGGAGGTCATGAAATCGCGCAGATCCCCGTCGGGTGGCGAGACCAGCGAACTGGCCCATCCCATGACATGGTCGCCGGTAAAAAGAACATCGCGCCAGGCAAAACACATATGGTTTCCAAAGTGCCCCGGCGTCCACAGGGCGGTGATCTGCCAGTCTTTTCCTTCAATCACTTCCATATCCTGCAGTGTCTGATCCGGCGTGAACTTCGCATCCACCCCTTCGCCCCCACCCAGTGTTTCTGAAATTTCCAGGCGCTTCATGATTTCGCTGCGCCCGGAATAGCTGTCACCAAAGGCCAGGACGGGGGCTCCGGTTGCTTTGGCCAACGGGCGGGCGAGTTGCGAATGGTCAACATGGCTGTGGGTGACAAGAATTGCCTCGACCGGCACCCCGTCCGCCGCATCAAGAATGGCCTGCAAGTGGTCGGAATTGTTTGGTCCCGGGTCAATCACGGCAAGGGCTTTCTGACCCAGAAGATAGGTGTTGGTGCCGCGATAGGTCATCGGTGACGGGTTGGGGGCCAATATCCGGCGCAAGCCGGGTTTCAAGGCTTGTGATACGCCGACGGGGGGATCAAATTCGAAAGATTTCATAATCCTGCTTTCTCTCGGGCCTCACTGCCTCTAGTCTTTTGCCATGAATTTCGGTTGGACGAAACAATATATGCCCCGCAGCCTGTATGGGCGCGCTGCGTTGATTCTGCTGGTGCCGATTGTGACGATTCAGTTGGTGGTTTCCATCGTGTTCATTCAGCGGCTTTATGAGGACGTGACGCGCCAGATGACGATGAATGTCTTGCTGGAGCTGCGTTATTTGCTGTCCGAGGTGGAAGCCGCACCAGACCGGCAACAGGCAACGCGGGCAATTGCGCCATTGCTGGACCCCTTGAACCTGAAGGTTCTGTTGCCAGCACAGGAACCCGTGCCCGAGCGGCGGCTTTTTTACGATTTGTCGGGACGTATTGTCATTTCAACGCTGAAGAAGGGTTTGCAGGGTGTTCGATCGGTTGATCTGGTTGGCTCCAGGCGCGAAGTGCATGTGCTGGTTGCAACCCGGCATGGCGAAATGGAAGTGATTTTTCCGCGTTGGCGCGTGTCGGCCTCGAATCCGCACCAACTTCTGGTGCTGATGGTTTTTACCAGTATTCTGATGACGATCATCGCGTTCCTTTTCCTGCGCAACCAGTTGCGGCCGATCAAACGCCTGGCTGCCGCGTCCGAAGCCTTTGGAAAAGGCCAGGTGGTTCGCTATCATCCGTCCGGCGCAACCGAGGTACGGGCGGCGGGTGCATCGTTCCTGTCGATGCGCGCGCGCATCGAACGCCAGATTGAGCAAAGAACGATGATTCTCTCGGGGGTAAGCCATGATCTGCGCACCCCCTTGACCCGGCTCCGGCTTGGTTTGTCGATGCTGGAAGACTGCCCGGAAACCGAAGAACTGAATCGCGATGTCGAGGAAATGGAACGGCTGATTGATGGCTTCCTGGATTTTGCCCGTGGACAGGCAGAAGATGACCTGTGTGAAATGGATCCCGTCGCTCTGGCTCAGGAGGTCGTGGCAAACGCAAACCGGGGGCATGGCGGCAATGTTGCGCTTCACAGCGTGGAAGGCGGTGCCAGTGACGGTATGACCCTGGTAAAACTACGGCCAACGGCGATAAAGCGGGCTCTGGAAAACCTGATTGGCAACGCGCTGCGCTATGGAAAGAAGGCAGAACTGAGTGTGCTCATACAGGACCGGACCGTGCGCTTTACTGTCGAAGATGATGGCCCCGGAATTGCGCCGGACGACCGCGAGGAGGCCCTGAAACCCTTTGCCAGGCTTGAGCCGGCACGCAACCAGAACAAGGGGTCGGGCGTTGGGCTCGGACTTGCCATTGCTGCGGATATCGCGCGTACGCATGGTGGAAGCCTGCGTCTGGGCGAAAGCAGGCGTCTGGGTGGGTTAAAAGTGGATCTCGTCCTGGCCCGTTAATCTTTTGCGAGACCCAATACCTGCGCCAATGGCGGGTATGCGCAGATAATCAAGGCGTGATTGCACAGTTTGTCTGCTGACCGAAATGGCATTCATGGCACATGTGCCATTTCGCGAAATAGACACTCGAACTCTGACCTGTTTCAACTTAATGTGCGGCATTGCTTCCCTTGTGGGTAAACGTGAAAGCTGGTTCTAAGGGCAGGTGTTTTTCTTCGGAGGCCTTGATGCGTTCGGTTGATATAATGATTGGGACAATCCGTGTCGCCGCGTTCATTTTTCTGAGCGCCTCAGCCGCTTTGGCAGAGGAAATTACCGTTGCGGTGGCCTCGAATTTCCTGCCCACGCTGCAAAAAATTTCGAACGCGTTCGAAGCAGAAACCGGAAACAGATTGCGCCTGGTCAACGGGTCCAGCGGAATGCTCTATGCCCAGATCGTCAACGGGGCGCCTTATGACGTGTTTCTCTCCGCGGATCAGGACAGGATCGAGCGCTTGCAAAAGGCCGGGTTGCTCAGGGCGGAAGGGCGTAAGACCTATGCCGTCGGCCGCCTGGTCATTTATGCGCCCGGCGCCGGTATGATAAAGGATGATTTGCGGGAAACCCTGTCGCAATCGACCGTTCGCCGTTTTGCCCTGGCCAACCCTGATCTCGCCCCTTATGGCCGTGCAGCCTGGCAAGTGCTGGAAGCGCTGCACCTGACGGCCCTGGCTGCAAGAAAGGCCGTGTTTGGCAGCAACGTTGCCCAAACGTTTTCCTTTCTGCATTCGCGCGGGGCAGAGGTGGGGTTTGTTGCATTGTCGCAGGTCAAGGGAATGGGCGGCGAATGGCAGGAATTGCCGGCAATGCTATATGATCCGATCCTGCAGGATGCAGGGTTGCTGGCCCGTGACCACAGCAATGCGGCGGCCAGGGCGTTTTTTGATTATCTGTCAAGCCCGCAGGTTCTGACCCTGATCAGCCAGGCCGGCTACGGGATACCCGAAGGATGATGGTCTGGGATGCTGTATGGTTGTCCGTGAGGCTGGCAACGCTGACGGTCCTTGTGCTTGTGGTTGTTGCCACGCCGCTTGCATGGTGGCTGGCAACCAGCCGAAATCGCCTCCGTCCGCTGGTTGAGGCCCTGACGGCCTTGCCCCTGGTGCTGCCGCCGACGGTGCTCGGCTTTTTTCTGTTGGTTCTCATGGGACCAGAGACCGTCATCGGCGGGTTCTGGCTGCGGCTGACCGGGGATACGCTGGTCTTTTCATTTTCCGGGCTGTTGGTGGCCTCGGTCATCTACTCTCTGCCCTTTGCCGTCCAGCCGCTACAGGGGGCGTTTCAGAATGTCGGGCGCGGTGTGACCGAAGCCGCAGCCACCCTTGGGGCCAGCCGGCTGGATGTATTTTACAGCGTTGTTCTGCCCTTGTCGCGGCGCGGCTATCTGATTGCAGCGGTCATGAGCTTTGCCCACACGATCGGTGAATTCGGGGTTGTGCTGATGGTGGGTGGAAATATCCCCGGCCGCACAAGGGTGATTTCGATCGAGATATTCAACGCGGTGGAAACGCTGGATTATAGGACCGCCTATCAACTGTCTGCCGGATTGATGGTGTTTTCGTTTCTGGTCCTCGTAGCGGTCTATATTCTGAACCGACAAGGCAGGCTGGAATGAAAGGAAACAACAAACTCGGCTTTGCCATATCGCTGAAACGCGGCGATTTTCTGCTGTCGGCCAAGGCAGAAATCCCGATGCAGGGGATAACCGCGCTCAAAGGGCCCAGCGGCAGTGGCAAGACCTCACTGTTGCGGGTGATTGCCGGTCTGGAACCCACGACTCGGGGCGAAATGAGCGCAAGAGGCAAGACCTGGCTGTCCGACAGGTTGTTTCTGCCGCCGCAGAAACGGCGCATAGGCTATGTGTTTCAGAATGCGCGGTTGTTTACCCATATGACCGTTGCCCAGAATCTTGCCTATGGCTGGCAAAGGCAGGGCGTGTCGGCGGATGTGTTGACGCGCGTGCATCAGGCGCTGCACCTTGAACCGATCCTGAACCGGCCTGTGGAGGGGCTGTCTGGCGGAGAGCGCCAAAGGGTGGCGATCGGGCGTGCCTTGGCGTCCGACCCGCAGTTGATGTTGCTGGATGAGCCGCTCTCGGGATTGGACAGTGATCAACGCGCAGAGACCCTGACCTATATTGCCCAGGCATTGGCCGCGGCAGAAGTGCCGGCGATTTATGTCAGCCATTTCCAGCGCGAGATTGACAGGATTGCCGACCGCCTGTTGTGCATCGATGCCGGGCAAACGCGACCGCTGCGCGATCTGCCCGCACCGCTGAAAGCATTGGTGGTTGCGCGCATGCCCGATGGGCAGGCAAGACTGTCGCTTGGCGGTACAACCTTTGCCATGCCGTGCCACGGTGCCCCTGGACAAGAGGTCTGGCTGCGGGTCAGTGCAGATGACGTGATGCTGTCAAGAAACGACCCCGGCCAAAGCAGCGCCCTGCTTTCCTTGCCCGCGAAACTGATTGAAATGCGGAATACGGCTGAAGATTCCTGTCTGGGGAAGGCCGGCGGCTGCATTGGCTATCTGACAGGCAAGGCATGGGAATTGGAATTGCCGCTCTCGCCGGATCAGGTTGCGCAAATGAATCTGACTTGCGGCAGTTCTGTTTGGGTCAGTTTTGCCCGCGAGGCATTTCTGCCGGTTGTCAGCAAGGGATAGGCCGAATCCCCGGGCCGGGGCGATTCGCATATTGCCAGCCAACGGCATGAAAATATCAACAATCAACAAAGAAACAAACCTATAGGTTCGAATTGAGAAACAATCCGAGGGACAGCTAGTTCGTGCAGGGTTTTTGCCGTACAGCGTCTGAAAACAGCGCAAACCTGAAAAACGCACAGGTCAACAATCAAATGGGCAATTGGTTAATGGACTTGTCCTTTTAGACAGTGTCGTACATTCGAAACCGGGCTTTTGCTGAAAAAACCATGAATATTTCCCGGCTATTGGAAACAATGAGCCGCAGACGCCAGGCGTTTTTCCGGGCATCTGGCGCAAACGCCCCCCGTCGCCAAGCATGTTTTGGACATCAATTGGCCATGTTTTTGCCATTTTTGCTTTGGCGCGGGCACACAAACCTCTAAAAAGGAAGGGTCCAGTGAGGGGTGATATTTGTCAGACCAAAAGGACGGCTGCCTTCGTGGTCATGAGTTTGCTCATGGAAGGGGGAGGGCGGTCGTCCGGCTTGCGTAACGGTTAAGACACATCGCTGGCCGGGAGTTGCTGGAGCGGGTTTTCCCGTTTTCTCCCGGTCGCGATAGGCATATTTTCACGTCTGACCACCCCTCACGGGCACGAATCCTGTGTTCTGCCAGTATTCTGTGCGGCCCACAGGAAAGAGAGCGGAAGTTCTCGGGCTGGGGAGCAAGGGATGAACAGGGTCATACCAAAGGAAATCGGCGGAAAAACCCCGCAAGACAACCTGCAAGACAAGGGGCAGGAAATGCCTGCTTCTCCCGAGGTTGTCCGCAGTGGCAACAACCCTGACAGGGGTGTTGTGAACTTTCGCAATCATCAGGGGGACGTGTGTGAATCGCTTGATTTCACCGTGAGCAAGCGGGTCGGGCCGTGCCTGATGTCTGGCCGGGTGATTGCCACGCCCAAGGGTGAGCGGCCGCTAGCAGATCTGAAAATTGGCGATCCCGTCATAACGCGCGACAACGGAATCCAGGAAATACAATGGATTGGGTCCCATAAATTCAGTCGCAAGGATCTGGCCGCAAGGCCCCATCTCTGGCCCATTCTGGTGCAGCGCGGGGCTTTGGGCAATGGTCTCCCCGAGCGTGCCATGCTGGTCGCTCCGAACCAGCGTCTCTTGGTTGATGCCGGCCAGACAGCGCTGTTTTTTGAAGAACGAAATGCCTTGGTCCCGGCCAAGCATCTGATCAACAACCACAGCATTCGCAGAATTGACCTGATGGGCATGGCCTATGTTCATTTCATGTTCGAACAACACCAGCTTGTGCTGTCAAACGGTGTCTGGGTTGAAAGTTTCCAGCCGGCCGACCGGTCGCTGAATGCCGAAGGAAATGCGCAGAGAAACGAGGTGCTGGAGCTTTTTCCGGCATTGCAAACGGCCGTTTCCCAGCCGCGTTCGAAAAAACAAAAGCCGCGCCAGGCGTTTCAGGATGTCAGCCTGCCCGCCGAATAGGCCGGCCGTTAACCGTCCGCGCGGGCATAATTATCTTCATAGCGGGTGATGTCATCTTCACCCAGATAGCTGCCGGTCTGGATTTCGATCAGAACCATGGGGGCGTTGCCCGGATTTTCCAGACGATGGACTGCGCCACGCGGCACATAAACCGATTGGTTTTCCTGAACGGTCGTCACTTTTCCATCCACAGTGACTTTTGCGGTCCCCTCAACGACAACCCAGTGTTCCGCACGGTGCTGATGGCTTTGCAGGCTGAGTGCGGCGCCCGGATGAACGACAATCCGCTTGACCTGAAATCGTTCGCCTGTGGCGAGGCTTTCAAACCATCCCCAAGGGCGGTGATCTCTGGAAAAGGACACGGCCTGCCTTGCGCGCCTCTTCTTCAGTTCACTCACCGCAGTCTTTACGTTCTGTGCCTGAGAGGTATCGGTCACAAGAACCGCATCGCGCATGGCAACGGCGACGATGTTGCGCAAGCCGATACCAACAATTTCAACGGCATCGTCCTCGCTGCGCAGCAAGGTATTGTCGCAATCCAGCGCCATCGCCGGCCCGGAAACGGCCACCCCCCTGTCATCTTTTGCGGATTCTCGCCATACAGACTGCCAGTCACCCAGATCTGACCACCCCCCGGAAAAGGGCACGACAACGATGTTTTCCGCGTGTTCCATCACCGCGAAATCAATTGATACCGGATCAATCTCACACCAGGATTTATGTGCAAGCCGCTGAAAACGCAAATCGGTTCTGCTTTGTTCAACGGCGGCCTGCACTGGCGCGATCAGTTGCGCGGCATGTTTCCGGTAAGCCGCAAGAATCGTTTTCGGCGTGAACAGGAAGATCCCCGCATTCCACAGGTAATTCCCGGTCCGAAGCATTTTTCTGGCGCGCGCCGGGGCTGGTTTTTCAACGAACCGGACAAGATCAACCGTTCGCTCAGAGGTGACATCCGGGGCTTCCCCAAGTTCCAGATAACCATATCCGGATTCGGCACGGGTGGGGGTTATGCCAAATGTAACCAGCTTTCCGTTTGCGGCGGCGGTTGCGCCGATACGGACCGCGGCGCGAAAGGCCGCAGCGTCCGGGATGACATGGTCGGTCGGGGCCACGAGCATGAGCATTTCAGGGTCTGTGTTTTCAAGCCATAGCGCCGCTGCCAGAACGGCCGGGGCTGTATTCCTGCCTTCCGGTTCGATCAGGATTGCACTGGGATCGGTGCCGGTTTTGGCCAACTGCTCCGCCACGACAAACCGGAAATCAGCATTTGTTACAATCAGGGGGGCGGCGAACCCCTGGTCTTTCATGCGCATCACCGAGGCCTGAAACAGGCTGGTTTCGCCAGTCAGGCTGGAAAATTGTTTTGGTGCGCTTTTGCGTGATAACGGCCATAACCTTGTGCCTGATCCGCCGCAGAGAAGAACCGGGGTGATCGTCAGCCCATCCGTTTTGCTGTCGTCGGCCCTGGCCGGGACCTGCATGCAGCCCTCTTTGGGTTTTGCGCGCAAACACGGATCATGTCCTGAACGGGCTGTCGGGTCTTTCAATATATCGCGGGTCAAGCCCATTTGCGCCACCTGTCATACAATTTGCAGGGTCGGGACCCCAAGGTCGCCTCCCGTTAAAAGATGGTTAGAAATGTGTTAACAACTCGTAAAATCTGGTCAGATTTCATGCATCAGCCAGCCGTTTGGTTTCGGCAGGCAGAGGCTCGAAAATGATTTTGCTGTGGAAATTGACAATTCTGGCCCGAAAGTTTTGGCCGCAAAGCCGTCTCAGCCTTTCCCGGATATCCAGTTTTCCCAGTCTTTCGGCGTATCCAGATCCTGTAGTGCATGTCGGCCGGGCAGGGGGACGAGGACAACCCGCTCTGCATGCTGCTGCAAAATGGCCCGCGCACCGCTGTCACCGCTGAATTCGTTGGCCTCAAGGGCCCAGCGTGGCAGCAAGACCGGATTTCCCGCCACACCGTCAGCACTTGCCGCCCTGTGTATGCGGCTTTCCGGATCAGCAAGAAACGCTTTTATCAGGCGGTTGATATCATCGCCCGTCACATCGGGCATATCGCCCAGCGCAACCACCACGGCAGGTGCGGTTTGTGGAATGGCGGCAAGCCCGGCACGCAGGCTTGCCGCCATTCCCTCGCCGGGGTTCGGCACGGCAATCCGGGTCAGATCAAGATCTTTTATGGCCTCCCGCCGTGCCATGTCATTTTGCGGGAGGGTCACAAATAGAGGCGCACCCGAAGCCAGCGCATGCGTTGCCACCCGGTGCAGCAGCGGTCGTCCATGGACCGGCAAAAGCAGTTTGTCACGCCCCATCCGCCGTCCGGCGCCGGCCGCCAGCAAAATGATCGGAATGGTTTTCATGCAGTGACACCACCACGAATGCGGCATTCAGGCAAGGCAAAGCACCAGCTACTTCTCCGGGATCAGCCCGCGCGGGCTGAACCGCAGCACCAGCAGCAAGATGACCCCCATGGTCAGCAACCGCATATGCGCCACACTATCCAGCAGGTGTTGTTTGAGCGCAGACCCGTCGGCCAGTGGCGCAGTGATGATGTCCATCATAAAGGCACCGATCGGCTCGACCTGAACCCACAGAAACCAGATCAGGAACCCGCCCAGAACCGCCCCCCAGTTGTTTCCGGAGCCACCAACGATCACCATGACCCAGATCAGAAAGGTATAGCGAAGCGGTTGATAGGTGCCCGGGGTCAACTGCCCGTCAAGCGTGGTCATCATGGCGCCGGCAATGCCACAGATGGCAGATCCGAGGATGAAAATCTGCAGATGGCGGCGGGTCACATCCTTGCCCATGGCCTCGGCGGCAATCTCGTTATCCCGGATTGCCCGCATCATGCGTCCCCAGGGAGATTTCAGTGCCATTTGCGCCAGCCAGAGCAGGATCAGCAACACGATTGCAAATAAGACACCATAGCCCAGTTTGACGTAAAGGGTTGATGCGGTCACCGGGTCAAGGCCCAATGATGTTGCCGTTTCCACAAAACCCGGATCTTTCTGCAAGTCTATTTCATAGGGCAGGGGGCGTGGAATGCCGACCACATTCTTGACGCCACGATCCAGCCAGTCCTCGTTTTTCATCACCGCGATGATGATTTCGGCGATACCCAGCGTCGCAATTGCCAGATAATCCGAGCGCAGTCCCAGTGCGGTCTTGCCAATCACCCAGGCGACACCAGCAGCCAGAATGCCACCAACCGGCCATGACAACAGGATCGGCAGGCTCAGTCCGCCCAGATAGCCGGTCCCGGCCGGGTTCACCTTTTCAATGGCTTCCGCAGCCGGATCAAACAGATAGCGATACAGAAAAAACCCGCCTGTCAGCAACCCGACCAGCAAGAGCGTGCGTGTGCGGCCCGGTTTTATCCGCTTGTACAACAATACGGCGGCGATGATCGTGGCGGCCCCGGTGGCCAAGGCCAGAATCATCCGCCCGCCACCCGCACTCCAAGCCTCGAGCGTCGGGGGCATTGATACCAGGACAGTGGCCAGCCCGCCCAAAGCGACAAACCCCATGATCCCGATATTGAACAGCCCCGCATAACCCCATTGCAGGTTGACCCCCAGCGACATGATCGCGCTGATCAGCCCCATGTTCAGGATCAGAATGGCCGTGTTCCAGCTCTGATAAAACCCTGTTCCCAGGATCAGGGCCCCAACGAGCGCAAAAAGCGCAATGTTTTTCCAGTTCACGCTCATAGTGCCTTTCCTTTGAACAACCCGGTTGGCCGGAACAACAGAACGACGATCAAAAGCCCGAAACTCACGGCAAATTTGTAATCTGTGGATAAAAGCTGAACCAGACCGGTTGGCTCCAGACTGTCAGGCAGCAGATAGACCAGGACTTTCTTCCAGGCATAGGTGATGGTCACCTCAGAGAAAGCTACGACAAAACCGCCGGCAATGGCACCCAACGGGTTGCCCAGCCCGCCGACAACGGCACTGGCAAAGATCGGCAGCAAGAGCTGGAAATAGGTGAAGGGTTTGAAGCTCTTGTCCAATCCGTAGAGGACACCCGCAACGGTTGCCAGCGCGGCCACGATCAGCCAGGTATAGGTGACAACACGTTCGGGGTTTATGCCCGAAAGCAGCGCCAGGTCCTCGTTGTCCGAATAGGCGCGCATGCTCTTGCCGGTGCGGGTACGCATCAAAAACCAGAACAACAGCGCCACGACAATCACCGCGGTCAGCACCGTTATTCCCTGACTTGTCCGGATGGCCAGGCCCTCACGCAGCCCGGTCATGTCCTTGAATTCACGCGCCTTGATGATAAAGCGGGCACCGTCGGCAAAACGCTGTTCATTCGGGCCGATGATAAAACGCACCAGCCCGTTCATGATGAACATGACCCCCATGGAAACAATGACCAGAATGACCGGAGCCGCCCGTTTGGCGCGATAAAACCGATAGACTATCCGGTCTGTGCCCAGCAGCAGCAGCGCAGTACCGGCAATACCAAAGGGAAGCGCAAGCAGGGCCGTTGGCAGCGGCCCCAGGTGAATACCCATGCTTTGAAACCACCAGGTGAACAGGATGGTGACCATGGCGCCAAAAGCCATGGTATCCCCATGGGCAAAGTTGGAAAAGCGCAGGATGCCGTAAATCAGCGTCACCCCCAGCGCCCCCAGCGCCAGTTGGCTGCCATAGGCAATGCCTGGGATCAAGACGTAGTTGGCAATGGCCACAAGGGCATTCAGAACATCCATTATCTGGCACCTTTGCAAAAACCGCGCCAAATGTAAGAGGTCAAGGTGAACATGTTTGTTTTCCTGAAGCTATAGTAAGTGGACTCATATTCAGGGCCACTGGAGGAGATAACGAGCTGAGAATGGCTTACTGTTGGGCTCATCCTGCTAAATTGAAATATTGTCGAACCAGTATCTGGGTCAATATCGGAAAATGTATATGCAAATGCCGCTTGCCCCTCTTTAACCATTTCATCGGTATCAATGATGCTGGAGATGAGGTCATTCGGCATTCTGTTCTTGGGTGGCGCGGCGTTTACGGGGATGAGAAATACAGGAGGTCCAACCTTCGAAACGACTCGAATTTTCATTGGTTTGTCCAGTTGCTCGCATTTGTTTTTCTGGCATATTTCCCCATAGATACAAAATAAATCCGGTGCTGCGGCAGCACTGTTCAAACAACAACAGATAAAAACAGGCAGCAAGAGTATCCGCATATTCATCCTCCCAAGAAGCTTTTGCGCACTTCGGGGTCGTTCAGCAGGGCTTTGCCTGTGTCGGTAAAGGCGTTGCGCCCCTGTACCAGCACGTATCCCTTGTCGGCGATGGCCAGCGCCTGCCGGGCGTTCTGCTCGACCATCAGGATGGAAATTCCGGTGCGGGCCACCTCGATGATACGGTCAAACAATTCGTCCATTACAATGGGGCTGACACCTGCGGTCGGCTCATCCAGCATCAGCAACTGTGGTTCGGTCATCAACGCCCGCCCGACGGCCACCTGCTGACGTTGCCCGCCGGAAAGTTCACCCGCCATCTGATTGCGCTTGTCCTTCAGGATCGGGAACAGGCTGTAGACCTGCTGCATGGTCTTGCCAATGTCGTCGCGGCGCAGAAAGGCCCCCATCTCCAGGTTTTCCTCGACGGTCAGAGAGGTGAATATATTCTGGTTTTGCGGTACAAAGGCCATGCCCTTGGCAACCCGCGCCTGCGGGCTGAGTGATGAAATATCCTCCCCCTGAAGCCGGACGGCACCGCCGTGCAGATCCAGCATGCCGAACACCGCCTTCATCGCCGTGGATTTGCCGGCCCCGTTCGGGCCGACGATGACGGCGATTTCCCCCCGGTTCACGGCTATGGTGCAGTCATGCAGAATATCCGGCCCCTTGCCGTAGCCGCCGGTCATGCTGTCACCAATCAGAAAAGGTTCAGTCATTGCGCCCGCTCATCCTTGTTCCCCAAATATCCCCGCCGGTGGCAAAATTTCTCTCATGCCCCGGTCTCTTCGATCACCTTGTTTTTCAGCCCCGTCCCCAGATAGGCTTCGATCACCAGCTCATTGGCCTTGATCTCATCCAACGTGCCTTCGGCCAGCACCTTGCCCTCGGCCATGCAAATCACCGGATCGCACAGGCGCCCAATGAAATCCATGTCATGCTCGATCACCACAAAGGTATAGCCGCGCTCTTTGTTCAGACGCAAAATCGCGTCAGCTATGGTATTGAGCAGCGTGCGGTTTACCCCGGCACCCACCTCATCCAGAAACACGATCTTGGCGTCCACCATCATGGTGCGGCCAAGTTCCAGCAGTTTTTTCTGCCCGCCGGACAGATTGCCGGCCTTTTCGTCTTTCAAGTGGTCTATGGTCAGAAATTCAAGAACCTGATCCGCCTTTTTCAACAGTTCGGCTTCTTCCTGAGCGATGCGTGCACGTCCGAACCAGGTATTCCAGAGGGTTTCCCCTGATTGGTTGCCGGGTACCATCATCAGGTTTTCGCGCACAGACATCGAACTGAATTCATGGGCGATCTGAAATGTGCGCAATACACCTTTGTGAAACAGATCATGCGGCGGCAGGCCGGTGATATCCTCACCTTTCATGAATACACGCCCCGCAGTCGGTCTGAGTACCCCGGCAATGACATTGAACAAGGTGGTCTTGCCGGCGCCATTTGGGCCGATCAGGCCGGTAATGGAGCCTTCACTGATTTTCATGCTGGCGCCATCAACAGCGTGAAAGCCACCGAAATGCTTGTGGAGTCCCTCTATGGTGATCATGCTCCACTGTCCCCTTTATTCCCCTTGCCGCCAGCAGCGACGTAAGCCTTTGTAGCGAAAAACAGCCCGGAATTTACGCCGGGCTGTTTCAATGTCACACCTGATGGATCAGCGGTATTTCACTGTGGTGATTTTACCATCCTTGATGACCATCTCGCGATAGTTGCCGGCAGATTCACCGGGGCCGATCAGTTCAACCGCGGATGCGCCAACATAATCGATGTCTCCACCGTTTTTCAGGATGTCGAGCGCCTTGCCCAGTTCGCCGGGGAAGATCTGTTCACCGGGGGCATTTGCAACGTCCATCACCTTGTCCTTGTAGGCGGCAGGGTCAGACGATCCGGCAGCCTGCATGGCGAGCATGATGAGGGCTGCCGCGTCATAGCTTTCCGGCGAAAAGGGCGAGGAGGAATCAAACGCATCGCCAACGAGTTCCGCATATTTTGCGGCACCGGGGCTGTCGGTTCCCGGGTTATCGCCCATAGAGCCGTCGATTTCCGAACCAAAGGTTTCTTCCAGCTTGGCGCTGACCATCCCGTCCGGGAAATAGAAAGTGTCGAACGCGCCAGAATCCAGCGCGGCGCGTACAATTCCCGAGCCCCCCTGATCCACGTAACCGGCAACCACCAGCATATCGCCACCGGCAGAGGCCAGTGCGCCGACCTCGGCCGAATAATCGGCCTTGCCGTCTTCGTGTGCGGCAGAAATCGTCACGGTTCCACCAGCCTTTTCATATGCACTCTGGAATGAATCAGCCAGCCCTTTGCCGTAGTCGTTGTTGGTGTAAGTCAGGGCAACGGTCTTGATCCCGTGATCCATGATGATGTCGGCCATGACCTGCCCCTGACGGGCGTCCGAGGGGGCCGTGCGGAAGAACAGGCCGTTGTCTTCGGCTGTCGACAGCGCCGGAGAGGTAGCTGAGGGTGAAATCATCACCAGACCGTTCGGCACCGCAACATTTGAAAGGATTGCCCCGGTAACACCCGAACAGTCAGCCCCCATCATCCCCTTGATGCCATCCGATGTCACCAGCCGTTCGGCTGCGGCAGTTGCTGCGCCTGCATCGATACAGGTCGAATCCGCCCGCACCGATGTTACCGTGGCCCCGTCCAGCAGCTTGCCACTGTCGGAGACTTCTTTCATCGCCAGTTCGGCCCCGGCGCCCATCTGCGGTGTCAGTGATTCAATCGGGCCGGTGAACCCCAGTTCGACACCGATCTTGATTTCTTCGGCCGCAACGGCCGTGGCCGTCATCAGGGCCACGGCCGTTGTGGCCATCAGCAGCTTTTTCATGAGTATTCTCCCTAGTTAGCATTCTTGTTCCACGCACCAATCTATTCGGCCTTGATACAAAAGAAAAGCGTTTAGCAAAGGAATGGAGAAGGGATAGGCCGTTTGTTGACGAAAAGGCTGCCGGACAGGCGAAAACCCTTTTGGCAAGGGGATGCCTTCGGTTGCTCTGTACTTTATTGGAAACGTATTTAATCAAAGGATCACAAGATGTGACTGTTTGCTTTTCTCATTTTCATGCTGTTGCCGGGCTTCGCGCAAGCGCAAATGCGCGATAACGTATTCAGGGATTACGCCAGTTTCAGCCAGTTCGTGGATCAGAAAATAATGGCGCGGGATTTCACCTCTCTTATTCTGGCGCTTGGGGGCGCGATGAATACACTCAGGAACAACTGGCGTCTTTGAACAGGCGGTTGCTGGACGTTTTTCCGAAAGATTTTGAACACACGACGGTGTTCAAGCGGGTCGACCTGGGCGGAAATATCAAACAGGAAGCCCGGGCATTCTGGGTCGGGGAAAACTATGTGTTCTTTTACGCGATCCTGCATCAGCGGGAAGACGGGCTTGTGGTTATCAATTTCAACCTGAATTCCAATGTTGAAAAGATCATGTCCAAGTTCTGACCGCACCTGACATATGCTCAGGAAGAGCGTGCGCCGCGTTCCCGGTAAGGGGTTGTGGCGTAATGCGCCCGATAGCATTTTGAAAAATGCGATGGTGAGGTGAAACCGCAGGCCAATGCAACATTGATCACGCTCATGTCCGTCTGCATCAACAGATTGCGGGCTTTCTGGAGGCGAAGCTCCATGTAATAGCGCTTCGGGCTCCGGTTCAGGTAGCGGCGAAACAGCCGCTCCAGTTGTCGTGTGCTCATCCCCACGTCGCGGGCCAGTGTTGCCGGGCTGATCGGGTCTTCTATGTTTTCCTCCATCATCCGGATCACAGCCGACAGTTTCGGATGACGCACGCCGATGCGCGTCGGCACGGAAAGACGCTGGGTATCCTGATCTGTTCGCAGCGAAGAATAGATCAACTGGTCCGCAACGTCATTGGCCAGTTCTTCGCCGTGCTGCTCGGCAATCAGTTTCAGCATGAGATCAATGGAGGAGGCGCCGCCCGCCGTTGTATAACGGTTCCCGTCCATGACAAAAACCGATTTTGTCAGTTCGATGTTGTCAAATTCTTCGGTGAATCCATCCTGGTTTTCCCAGTGTATCGTGGCTTTTTTTCCGTCCAGCAACCCGGCACGTGCCAGAACGTAACTCGCCGTGCAGAGACCGCCGATCACGATGCCGCGACGGGCCTCGCGCCGGATCCAGTTCAACAGCGGTTTTGTGGTGGCTTTTTGCACATCCAGACCACCGCATAAAATGACGGTATCATTGCGTGAGCAGGCATTCAGCGGATGATCCAACCGCATTTCCAGGCCGGCGGAACAATAGGTGATACCGGGGGTGCCCGGCCGACCTTCGCCCGTCAAAGCCCAGCTATATAGAGTTTTCCCCGACATGCGGTTGGCGATACGCAGGGCCTCGATCGACGAGGCGAATGACAACAGGGAAAAATTCTCCAGCAAAACAAAGACGAAATGGCGAACCGCGTCGCCATTGTCCGGGCTGCCCGCCATTGCAAGTTTTGATTCCATTTGCGCGCCTTTTTACACCACATATTTCAGCGAAACAGGTTTATGAGAACCGATCAAGCAAATAGTGTGCGCCGGCAGGAAAATAAGGGAAAACACAGCATGTTGGCGGGGCCATGCCGTGTCGGCAATTCACCGGTTGGCAGGGCGCGGGCATGCGCGTATAACCGCTGGCGTAATGGCGAACCGCTCTGGAGCAAAGACGATGACAAATTGGCAGAAATCTGACTGGCGGAACAAACCGCGGGTACAGATGCCCGAGTATACGGACACGGCCACGCTGAATGCTGTAGAAGCACAGCTTGCCAAATATCCGCCGCTCGTCTTTGCCGGCGAGGCCCGGCGTCTGAAATCCGCCCTTGCCGATGCCGCCGGGGGGCGCGCGTTTTTGTTGCAAGGGGGCGATTGCGCCGAAAGCTTTGCCGAGTTTTCCGCCGACACCATTCGCGACACCTTCAAGGTGATGCTGCAAATGGCGATGGTGCTGACCTATGGCGCCAAGGTGCCGGTGGTCAAGGTGGGCCGCATGGCCGGCCAGTTCGCCAAACCGCGTTCCGCCCCGACCGAAACCGTGGATGGTGTGGAACTGCCCAGCTACCGTGGCGATATCATCAATGATCTGCCCTTCACCGCCGAGGCCCGCATCCCCAACCCGAAAAAGATGTTGCAGGCCTATACACAGGCTGCCGCCACGCTGAACCTTGTGCGGGCCTTTTCAACCGGCGGCTATGCCGATGTGCATCAGGTCCACGCCTGGACACTGGGTTTCACCCGTGGTGAAAACGCCGCCAAATACCGCGACATGGCGCAACGGATTTCCGACACGCTGGATTTCATGAAAGCCGCCGGTGTTGACAGCAGCCGCGCCCACACATTGCAGACGGTTGATTTCTACACCAGTCACGAGGCCCTGTTGCTGGAATACGAAGAGGCCCTGTGCCGCATCGACAGCACCACCGGCCTGCCGGTGGCTGGCTCCGGCCACTTCCTGTGGATCGGCGACCGCACCCGTCAGCCGGACGGGGCGCATGTGGAATTCCTGCGCGGGGTGCAGAACCCGATCGGCATGAAATGCGGCCCGACCATGACGGCCGAGGATCTGAAGGTGCTGCTGCACAGGCTGAACCCGGAAAACGAGGCGGGTCGCCTGACCCTGATCACCCGTTTCGGTGCCGGCAATGTCGGCGACCATCTGCCCCGCCTGATCAAAACGGTTCAGGAAGAGGGCGCCAATGTGCTGTGGAGCTGTGACCCGATGCACGGCAACACGATCAAATCGGCCTCGGGTTTCAAAACCCGGCCGTTTGAATCGGTGCTGCGCGAGGTGCGCGAGTTCTTTGCCATCCACAAAGCCGAGGGGACCATCCCCGGTGGCGTGCATTTCGAAATGACAGGGCAGGACGTGACCGAATGCACCGGCGGTGTGCGGGCGGTCAGGGACGAGGATTTGTCTTCGCGCTATCACACAGCCTGCGACCCGCG